>MDSW01159075.1_pt1 | contig 19394 bp, 14 predicted proteins | sample 811171 | NCBI WGS metagenome assembly MDSW01 (sample SAMN05326641, study PRJNA326480) | marine metagenome | isolation source: seawater | place: Atlantic Ocean: North West | collected 2012 | reverse complement strand
GGGGCCAAAAAAATTCATGGAAATGGAAGAATTTCAGGAGATAATAAGCCTACAAATTTCCAAGGTAATCCAGATACAGGCGTTTTCATGTGGCCTCACGTTTATGTTGATGTTGAGGAAAGTATGGAGTGTTTTCATGAAGAGATGTTTGGTCCGGTCGTTACTATTGTGAAGGCAAAGGATTTTGATCATGCCCTACATTTGGCAAATGCGAGCCCGTATGGACTATCTTCAGCGATATACACAAACGATAGGATGGAGGCATATCAATTCAAAACTGGAATTAAAGCGGGCATGACTTCGATTAACAATTCCACTTCAGGCGCTGAAGCCCACCTTCCTTTTGGTGGTGTAAAAGGAAGCGGAAATGGCACCAGAGAATCTGGAATATGGGTTATTGAAGCCTATACCTATTGGCATGCTGTCAACGATGAATTATCCGGAAAGCTCCAACTTGCTCAAATGGATGTAGATGAAATCGAAATGGTCCAAGCAGAAATTGATTGGTCTATCCTCGCTTGATGGCCTATCACCTAATGACCAACCTCAAAGACCTCGGCCGCGTAGAAGTGCCATAGCCAAGGGTGGGGTGTACTGAATGGGCGAAGGTCTGAAACTTCCCGTAATTAATGGAATGGGAAAAACCAATAGGATAGATAATTGGATTTCCCAGCCTCTAGCGATGGGTTTAGCATTAATTGCTGCGATGATTTATACAACATGGCGTTTATTTTTCCATGCAAATTCAATCAGTTATTCACTTGAAGGAAGTACCGTAACTTCACCGATATTTTCTCCGAACATCTTGGAATGGAATTTGTTTAATCTCAATCAATGGAATCACCCCGACTGGGTCAATGCTGCAATACTCATTTTGTGGGTACCTTTTGGTTTTAGAGGTACCTGCTATTACATGCGACGTGTTTACTACAGATCATTCTTTCAAAGCCCTACGGCATGCTGGGTTGACGAACCTCAGATTAACAAGTCATTAGGATATCAGGGTGAAAAGAGATTGTTTATCCTCAACAATTTACACCGATATTTTCTGTATGCGGCGATGATTATCTTGGTCATTAAGTGGTGGGATGTGACACATACTCTGAAATTTGATACTGGATGGGGATTTTCCATAGGTACTTTTGTCATGCTCATTGAATCATTCTTACTTACAATGTATGTCACCTCTTGCCACGCCCTTCGGCATTTGTCTGGTGGCATATTAGATCGTTGGACAAAAGGCGTTTCTGCTCTCCGTGGAACACTTTTCAAAAAGTTGAGTGTTCTCAATCGTTCTCACGGGTTTTGGTTTTGGACCAGTCTTGCTTTTGTTTTCATTGGGGATTTATGGACATTAGCAGTGGCTGAAAGGTATATCGATGATGTAGCAATAATATTGGTGGGGTCATAAGATGACAGAATCATATCAAATCCATGAGTACGACGTTGTTGTCATAGGTGCTGGAGGTGCTGGGCTGAGGGCTGCCATTGAAGCTTCAAGAAATGGAGCGAAGACAGCAATAATCACAAAATCACTTCTCGGAAAAGCCCATACTGTCATGGCAGAAGGCGGATGCGCCGCATCTCTTCAAAATGCAGATCCTCGGGATGGATGGAAGGTACACTTTCATGACACGATGAAGGGAAGCAAGTGGCTTGCGGATTGGAGGATGGCTGAAATTCATGCAAAAGAGGCACCAGATAGAGTGCGTGAACTTGAGCAATGGGGGGCAGTATTTGACCGAACTGATAAGCAGCTAATTAATCAACGAAATTTTGGAGGCCATACTTTCCCTCGACTAGCACACGTTGGCGATGCAACGGGCTTAGAGATTATCAGAACTTTACAAGAGAGAGGTATTCACGAAGGGATTGATATCTTCATGGAATACACGGTAAGGCATTTACTCAAATCAGGAGATAGAGTGACTGGATGTGTTGCTTACACTCGTGTAGAGGGTTCCTTTCATACCTTTTCTGCAAAATCCGTTATTTTAGCCACAGGAGGCATTACTCGTTGTTGGTCTGTTTGTTCTGGTTCATGGGAATATACCGGAGATGGGCACGCTCTTGCACTGTGGGCTGGAGCAGAACTTCGTGATATGGAGTTTGTTCAATTTCATCCAACGGGTATGGTCTGGCCACCCTCAGTGAGGGGAATCTTGGTTACAGAAGGTGTTCGTGGAGAAGGTGGTCGTCTAACCAATAATGAAAATAAGCGCTTCATGTTTGATTATGTTCCTGAAATGTTTATGGGTGATCATGCTGAAACCATTGAGGAAGCAGATCAGTGGGTTGAGGAAGTCGTGAGTGGAAAACTCGCAACGGTTAGAAGGCCACCTGAATTATTGACCAGAGATGTCGTTGCTAAAGCTATTAAAGCCGAGGTAGAAGCAGGTAGAGGCTCTCCACATGGGGGGGCTTTTCTTGATATATCTCATCGTGGAGAGGAAGCCATAAAGAAAAAATTACCCTCTATGTATCACCAATTCAAGGAGTTAGCTGAAGTCGATATCACAAAAGATCCAATGGAAGTTGGCCCAACCGCTCACTATGTGATGGGAGGTATACGTGTGAATGCGTCTACTCAAGAAACCACCGTTCCAGGATTGTATGCATGTGGTGAAGCCGCCTCTGGACTGCATGGAGCCAATCGATTAGGAGGGAATTCACTATCAGATTTAATCACCTTTGGGAAGAGGGCAGGAGAGTATGCGGCTAAATCTTCAAAATCAATTGAGCAACCAATTTTGGACGAATCCGAGATTCAAACATCAATAAAGCAAATGCTTTCACCTTTGGAAAACCAAGATGGTGAGAATCCAGGGCAGATTTATGATGAAATGCGTGATATGATGCAGGAAAAAGTTGGAATAATCAGGCAAAAAGAAGAACTTGAGGAAGCAATTGAAGAACTTAATTCATTCAAGAAACGTGCGATGAAATCCTCATCAGGTACATCAAGGACATACAATTCTGGTTGGCACCAAGCTTTGGATTTACATAATATGGCTGATGTGTCGGTTGCGTGTGCTCTTGCAGCATTAACCAGAGAGGAATCAAGGGGAGGTCATACTCGTCAAGATATGCCAGAACCTGAGGATGATTATTGGGGAAAACACATCAATATCATTTGGATGGAAAATGATGAGATTAAGATTCGTCAAGAAGAGATTGAACCAATGAGTGAAGAATTGCAATCTGTGATTGCTGAGGTGAAGAGTATGATTGCTAAAAGAGCCGAAGAGCAAGGAGGAAGTGCTTGATGTCACTCAAAGGGAGAACACAAAAGTTCAACATTCTTCGTGGTGAAGGTGAGAGTACTTCCCTCGAAGAGTATGAGCTGGAACTCGATGAGGGGATGGTCGTTCTTGACTGTGTTCACCGAATACAACATGAGCAAGAGCCTGATCTTGCCGTAAGATGGAATTGTAAAGCAGGTAAATGCGGTTCTTGTTCCGCTGAAATTAACGGAAAGCCTAGACTCATGTGTATGACTAGAATGAGCGAAGTAATCGAAGAAATGGAAGAGGATACTTCGCTCGAAATCCGACCTATGGCTTCGTTTCCTCATGTCAAAGATTTAGTGACAGATGTGTCATTTAACTATGAAGTTGCTCAACGTATTAAACCAATCAAGGGACCCAAATCAATGGATTGGGAGTTTAATCAAATGGAAGCAGACCGGATACAACATTTCCGCGAATGCATCGAGTGTTTCCTTTGTGTGAATACGTGCCACGTCTTAAGAGACCACGGTAAGTTTGATGAGTTTGCAGGTCCACGCAATCTTGTAAGATTAGCACAATATGAGATGCATCCTCTTGATGAAGAGGATAGAATTCCAGAAATAAAGAAAGAATTTGGTGTTGAATATTGTAACATCACACGCTGTTGTACAGAAGTCTGTCCAGCAGGCATACAAATCACAGATGATGCAATTATACCTCTGAAAGAGAGAGTAGTCGACCGATATTATGATCCAGTTATGAAGATTTGGAGAAAGATAACTGGGAAAAAGGTGCGAATGTAATCACAAGATGTGAGTTTTTACCAGAACACTTGATGGTTTTTTTGGCGGATCACTGAAACCGAACCCACATGTTTCGTCTATATTGGATAACGTCCCTAAGGTTTCATCATTCATGTAACCCTCACATTCAATTACCTTTGAAAGGTGATTTATCATGTACCATTCTTTGCGATGATTATTTGTGATTCCGTAAGTTTTTGTGTTGAAAAATATTTTAGCAAACCATGTTTCTACATTTTTGATGAAAAACAAAGAGCGACGGAATGGAATTGTAAATCCTTTATTCCATTTGAGAGATAAATCGATTGAGTTTGTTTGAACATGTAAGCCAGTGGGTTTTTGTTCAATCGATATAGGTTGTATAGTGACCTCTTCAAAGGTGTACATGGATGAGATATAAGCTGCAATTTTTTCATCGTCACAGATGAGGATTCTTTCCTGAGTTGGTGTAACCCACATAATATCATTGAATGCTCCAAATGGAGTGCTTGACCATTGACCTATCACAAATCGATGACCTGACGAGAACCCCATCGATGTGATTCGACCCTCAAATACATCCATTTGGTGGTATAGCTTTTCTTTTCCCTTGAAGGGAGTAATCTCGCCAATCCAACATAGAAGGAGTATGAGGGCTATCTGGATGACTAATCGAACAAAATGCCAGGGATTGGCGTAGTTAATTCCGTCGAGAGGAATATTATTGATCCACATGTTCGCATTTGCAAAATAAAGAAACACCATGAGCCAAACGCCAGAGAGTGACGCATAGGTACGTGTTCTCGGATGAAGAAGCCCTAAGCCAACGGTAATTTCTGCTATGCCGCTAAATAAGACCCAAAACTCTGGCACACCAAGCAGGGAAGGAACGATTGGAACATACCAATCTGTATTCAGAAAGTGGTCTATTCCTATCCAAATTAGGGCACTGCCTAATAGAGAACTGGCAATAAATCGGAACATGTGTAATCTCACTGACACAATTCATTATTCAAAAAAGGATGTTTAATTTGCAGGCCCCGAACATTGCCTAAGCAACGTTCGAGGCGGTATCCCGAAGGAGTGTCTCCAAAAAGAAGGGAATCAATCTAAATGTTCGATTCCTACTTTCTTTACGTTGGCTTTCTTGATCTTGTCAGGAAGCCAGTCGGGGCCGTTTGCAGGCTTGTCAACCATTGACACGGAGCCCTTGAAAACGTGAACTTTCTTTGTTCCACGCTCTCTTAGGCGGATGTCGGTTGCACCGCGTGTTGCTGCTTTAAGGGCAGCTCCTCTTGGTTGTCGGCTTGCAAAAACTTGGCTAGTGTCTTTTCCTCCTGACCTCAGGACGAAGTATTTCTTGTCACTCATGTTATTACCTCGTACCCCGATGAGGAAAACGGGTATATAATCTTTCGTCAAAAAAAAGGCATACTGCGAGCAATATTAGCCGCAGTAAGCCTTTCCAAATGCGTAAGTCCGCAGTATTCCATTTCTACAAAAAGAGGTTTTCATGGCTTGAGATTGTCAGGCAATTGCGAGCGTAAATATTCATTTTCTTCTCTGAATTGTTTCCATTGTTCTTCAGTCCATCCTTCAGGCAATGGTCCATCTAGCCACCAGAAGAATTGTTCCGTAGTCCAGCCTTCGGGAATGACAGATGATGGAGCTAATTCATCAAGCAGATCATTATTTGCATTTGATTGAGATTCGTTTACTCCGTTCCTTGAATCCCACAGAATATTATCCTCTATGAGGTTGGAATCCCAAGTATCAACTGTTTCTTCATCAGTTTTTGATTTTCGTGTCAACAGAGCAATCAAAATAAATATAATTCCAAGGAATGCTACACTCACATAGATTGATGTGTTGGTATTCGAGGAACGTAGGCTATCATCTATTGTCGTATTTGTAGCATCATCATCGCAGGTTTCGCAAGAGTTATTGAAATCAACCGGTATCTGGAATTCTACGAAACTGCTGGTATTTGTGACATCAGTACAAGTAATCATAATCGAAACAGGACTTATGATGTCATTTGGTAAAGGCCATGTCCAACCGATGTATCCTATCTTTTCACTCACCGTTACGGGTTGACTGTTATTCCATAGTGAAATACCATCCGAAAAGGTTTCTAATCCACATACCGTTCCTGTGACGCCATCAGAATCAGAAATAGCCGCATTAATTTTTAGATTTTCAATGATAGAAACGTTATCTGGTACGATGAAATCAATTACCGGAGCAGAATAATTTAAGCTCGCATCAAATCGTTGGGTATGCGATAATCCATCGATATCTCTGATAATCACTCTCACAGATGCATTCCCTTTCGTGATTGTTACGTCTGAAACCAGACGATATATTTCAAGTCCATCACTAACATTTACTTCATCACAATTGGTGATTTTATCAGCATCGTATGGTACTCCATAGACAAAGCTATCATCTTGTCCTAGAGAAACGGCTGTGAAAATAATTGGCCTCACATACTGACTTTCGATTCCCACGAGAAATGGAATTCCGAGTGATATTTCCTCTATTGGATCACCATCGAGATTACAGATACTGATGTGACTTATTTTTGGGTTTTGAAGAAGAAGTGGGATCTCAATTACCTGTTGAATCATTGATTCATGAAGGCCATAAACCGTTACAGATATCTCAATATCACCATTATTTATGGAGCGATCTGGTCCAGTTAATGGATGGTATAATTCTGATTGAGGCGATTCTAGTTTATATTCAAAGAGCTGTGTTGCTCCACCTGGCCAATTAATTTCCAATGAAACATCGAAATTTGAATAAGGGTCATCTAAATCTGAAATGGAAATTTCAAGAAAGTCATGATCTCCAGAATTGATAGATTCTATCTGTGTGTCATTTTCATTAACAATTCGAAGTTCTATCTCAGGGGTCAAATCTTGAAGTTGTATCGTTCTTGTACTAATTTTATTGTTCATATAGTCAAATAATTCTACGGTAAAAGGTATGAGGAAGGGATCTAATTCATTTTTAATTGGTAATTCATATTCGGCAGCATAACAATGCACGAATGGATTTTCAGAATTTTGACTTCTTAACTCGGACAAATTACCTTTAGACACCTCGAAGCGAGGTATTTCAATTTCAAAATCGTGATCTGGGTCAAGGACACAAGCAGTCATATTGATGGCAGTTCCTCGAATATAGCCTTGTGGTGGTAATGAAGGGAGCGGGGATTCGCCATTCCAATTACTATCATCTACTCCCTCTAGATGAATACCATACCAACTCGCAACGGCATTTGTTACGCTTGCAATATTGGTTTTTTCAAGAAAACCAGTTTGGTTTGAAACATCATTTGCAATAGCGTGTACATTCAAGAAACCCAGTGGTATATCAGCAGGTAAAGAAATAATTGTCCACCAATTTATTCCGTCGCTGCTACCTGCATCGACGTAGGTATATGTCGTAGAATTTCCTTGTTCATCAGTAATACTCCAACCAATCGTGACTATATTCACTCGATCGTCATCACTTACCATGACCGTACAAGAAAAAGAATCTCCTCTGCTGAACGTATCTCCATTACAATGTAAATCTTCAATTTCTGGTGGAGAATTTACCCAAAATTGAATCCTGATGACGTTATTATCTTTCACACGTTCAGGGCCAGATTGGTTATGGTGCTCGTAGAATACTGTCACATCATTCCATCCAGCCCTCATTGAAGTGATATCAAGGTCGAGGATGGTTCGACTTCCTTCATATTCCCCGCCAGGGATTGAGATATTTATCCTAAGTAATTCGTCTCCTCCGATAATATCTCTTACCACCAGCATGCCGTCTGCTTGTGCTAACCCTAAATTCTGAATAGCGACTTCTAATTGACCAGATTGACTAACTGAAAAGTTGCTAGAGGGAGATGCATTCACGATTTCGATATCGTGAAGCCTATCTGCAAAAGGAGCCATTTTTGGGTCACCAACAACAACTCCCATCCACCCTGAGGCCTTGTTTGCTGCAAGGTAAGCTTCTGCCATATTGAAGCCCTGAGCGTAGGCTGAAAACAGAATGGATGGATAACTTACTGCTGTGAGATAAGGCTCGTAGACGTATCCTTTGACCGATGAAATCCCATCTTCAAGAAGGTCTGCAACAAGTGATTGCCCATACGTTGTATCCCAAGTAAATGATCTTCCTCCAGTACTGACCGCAGTATCGCCAATACTGCCGTTAATCCATTCCATATGGGGACGGATGACTTTGAGATTCATCGTATCAGCGTATACTGAGCCGTTTCTTGAAGAGTCATCGAGCAAGAAAATAATTTTAATCGACAATTTTGTTGCATTTTCATGAGGCCTAAATCGGGCACCTAATTCGCTCCATGAGGTTGTAAGCGTTGTGATTTGGGTCTCATTTTCAGATAGTGTTTGATTTTGTTGATTTAAGCTTTCAATGACTATTTTTGTCTCTGCATTTATCCAACCTTCTTGTTTTACGTGACCGCTTATGATCCAAGGATGTGAAAGAAAATCTTGGTCGATATTGATTTCTTGTTCTATTTGTGCAATTCCGACTGGTGCGCCGCTATAGGGAGGGCACTCAAAGGTAATCTGTTGAAATACTAACTCCATTTCATGTGTTGATAAACTGCGATTCCATAATTTCAGTTCATCGATTTTTCCTTGGAAGAATGTATTTCCAGCCCGATTTGCTCCTAACTTGAACACCTCAAAATTATTTATTTCCCCTACCCCTACTGTTATACTTGAAGTGAACTGACCGTTATAATAAAGAGAAAGATTTTGATTTGAAAAAGTAACACCAAGATGGGTCCACGTGGAATCAACGACTGGTCCGAGGGGATAGGTTTGGTCATGGTATAACTGCCATTCAGGATTATTCCCTCCACTTGTTTCCAATTGGAAGGAATTATTGTCTCCTGCAGTTGTACCAATGGTAAAGATAGAAGCGTGCTGATTTTGGGTGATATTACTTGTATTCACCCATATTGAAAGAGAAAAGTCTGAGACTATATCTGGAATGTCTACTTCTGCTATATCATCAATCCCATCAAAAACAAAGCAGTTGCCCAATAGACATTCCTCCCACCCAGTTGTCCCATTATTTCCAGAAATACTGAGATTTGCAGAACCGATGGTGTCCGTAATTTGAGAGCCTTGAGTTTCATTGAATTCCCAATGATGGATAAGGTGTTCAACACCTATCTGGCTCCCATTGGATAATCTAAATGCTGATTCCGGAATAATCTCTTTACTTTGGTTGGGCCCTTGCCATGAAAGTTCATATCCAGCGTAACCTCCATGTTCAAAGAATTCACTTCTGAATACATATTCTCCAGCATCGACCCACGAGGTATTTGATTGTTCAGACATCCCATGCGTACCTTGATGCTCAGCAATCAATATCTCATCGAAGTAAAGCGTTGTTCCATCATCACTACGCAGGAAAAAGGTCCAATTTCCTGATTCAGGAATGGAAATATAACCTGTAAATCTTGCCGACCAGTATTCCTTAAATCGGCTATCTAAACCTCCCCACGCATTTTGAGTTGCAGGATAATTGATCTCAGTCTCTAATCGCCAAACGTCTGGTGATCGATTGGTTAAATCTGGCATGAGGCTTGAATTGTATGAAATACCATCATTGTCAAAGTATTCTCCATATAGTCCTGAAATGGTACTTGAGGCATTGATTCCACAAGAACCTGGGGTAAAACGTCCTTCTATGGCAGCATTTCCATTCCGTTTGATTTGTGTTTGACGGGACCATTCAAATGATTCATCTGGTTGGAGAAGTGGTAAGGTGGTATTCCAAAATTTGGCTCCAGAAGACCATTCATTTGATGAAGTATCAAATCCGCTATTTGGTAATTGATTTTCGCCCCAAGAGCCATCATTTGAGCCCCAAGATGCATATCCCAAAACATTTGAAATATTGGTGAGGAAATTGGAAGTTTCATCAAATACAACACTAAGGTTCATCTCATTTAGTGATGTATTTGCAATATAGAGGTCATCATTCCAAAATTTATATCCTGAATCATTCCTGTTGGTTGCTAAATCAAGAACGAAATCACCTCTTTCAGTCAAACTATTATTCGCCTTTTCGATTAATTTTAATGCGGTATCGATATCATAGCCAGTCAATCTCGTAACGAGATAGAATCCATATTCATCTCGACTAAATGCTTCTAATTCGTTTCCACTTAATGGTCCGTAGTTGTGATCAAACCAGTAATCATCTCCCCTCAGGTTGTCAAAAATTCCTCCTACAAGAGCGATCTCTTGATCGAAAGAGGCCTTGTCATTCCCTCCATTGATTCGAAGTGGTATTCCCTTTGTAGTTACAAGATAATTGATCTCTCTGGTCAGGTTTCTCTCTTGCAGCATTTCAAATAATGGAGTTGCAAAGAAATTATCAAATTCTTCTCTATTGATTGTTTCTTTTATTGGTGCAGAATCATTCTCAAAGATGAGAATTCTATCTGTTGAAATATTTCTTGCCGTAGCAAAAGCCCAACCTATTGTTCGGCTAGCATCGCTATTATTGTTGATTAAAATAGCGACATCGTCATAGTTGTACAATTCTTGTGAAGTGATACCATTCGGATATGTTTTATTTCCAAAGGAGGTAAAGTTCCAGAAGTCATTCATTTCATTTGAAGAACTTTCGCCTCTATCTGTATAAAGTTGGTTTTTTGGTTGATGGGCAAATGGCGAGACTGTGCATAAGAGCATCGAAGATGCAAGCATCACAGCCACAAGCGCTTTCCGCACGGTCTAATCTCAGAGCATTTGTCTAAATTTCTGTCGATAAAATGGGTCATAATCTCTGTTAATCACATCATTTCATCGATGGGAATATGTAGGACGGCCCTCCCTGCTCAACACATGGTCCAATTGTTTATGTCTCGAACCTGCAAGTGGGGCAGGCTCAAAGTTATCGGGGCAGACCTCCACAAACAGACTGCTGATGCCCTGATCACTCCTGCAAATAACCGCCTTTCTGGAAGAGAAGGATTAGACGCTATGACTCACAAATTGGCGGGAGAAGAACTCCTTAAAAAATGCAGAGAAATTAGCGCTGAGCAAAGGAAATTGAATTTGCCCCCTTGTCCTGTTACGACTAATGTGGTTACAGCACCGTATGAATTGGAAAAACAATTCAAGCATCTCATTCATGTTGTTTCTCCCGATTGCAGAAGGCCAAATCAAGATGAAAGGCGTCGAGATCTTCTTCCAGCAACCTATCAGAATCTCTTTGAAACTCTCAAGGAATTGAAGGATGTCCGTATAGTAGTCTCTCCGCCTCTCTCCATGGGAATTTTTGCCTACCCTTCTCGTGAAGGCGCAAGATTGACCCTCGAATCCCTTCTTGGGATGCTGGATGGAGATGAGGATCCAGAAATTGATGAGTACACCATCATCGTGAAAGATCGAAATTTTATTGGGAATATGCGAACAGTATATCGAGAATCAGAAGATCAGTTACCAGGATTTGACTCAACAAATGAAATGTGAGGATTTCTGAATGAAACTTCCTGATTTAGTTTCATCAATATTCACAGATTCTAACCATCGAATATCGATGGTTTTGATTTTAACAAACAAAACAAAAACAGCTCGCTCGATTTATGAAGTTCTTCCAAAGAAATTATCTTGTAAAGTTATGACAAGTTCAACGAATGTTCATGATGTTCTCTCGAATCAAAAAATACCCACTCAACTTGTAGAGGAATCACTCTCTGCAATGGGATTAAGTGTTTTGAATTCATTACATGATCTCATATTACAAGTCTTAGGAGAAAATCAATACAGTAGTGGTGAAAAAATACTCGCAGTCCTTGCAGAACCGGTTGATGGAATCGTAATATTTGACACCTCATCACTTAATTCAAATCGTCTTGTGATGATAGCGCATGAACACCAAATCGAAGTAGAGGTTTTGAACAGGGTTATGGAACTGGCCAGATACATAGGTTTCAGAGGAAGAGAGGGCCATCCGGTTGGTGCATTATTTGCCATCGGCTCAGTTCCAAAACTGAGGCGCTTTTCTACACAATTAGTTCTCAATCCATTCAAGGGTCATTCTGATAATAGGAGGACGGTTGTGAATACGTCAAACCATGAATCTCTAGCAGAATTTGCATGGTTAGATGGTGCAATCTTCTTCAATGCACGAGGAGTTGCAAGTGATGCTGGAAGGTATATACAAGTTCCATCTGGAGTTTCTAGTAAACCAGGAGAAGGAGGAAGGCATCTGGCAGCTCGTTCGATTAGCCAACTTGCGGATTGTGTTTCAGTTTGCGTATCCTCTACCGGTATCATTACTCTATACAGCCGAGGCAAACAACGTTATTCAGTCCGTCTTTCTTGAATCAATATGGCCTCATCAAGTGTGAATCTACCTACAGCAACAGCTTTGGCAAGTTCTCCGGAGATTGTAAATCTACCATTACTAAATTTTCGAGACCTACGCTGCCATTCTCGAATTTCTCCCTCAGTTACTTCAATCGGTAACTTCTCAGTTGTTTTTCTACCCTTGAGCATTGCAATTCTCGCAGCTGCGGTTTCATGAGACCTGATTCTTGGTCCTCGTGTTGTCCTTTTCTCATTGACGATAATCACCTCATAATTTTGTGCAATGCACAAATTTACCAACCGATTCCTGACCACTGGTGAACCGTTTCCTATCTTGATTCTCAACCGATCGTGTTGGATAACGGAAGCAATTCCTCTGATGTGATTAACCGTATCATCGACTTTTTCTATTTGAGCCGACCCGATGAGGACTCCATCTGCAAGCCAAGCAAGCCCAGGTCTCGGCCCTGGATCTACGCCAAAAGTCAGAAATACGGCATCGTCTAAACCTCTGAGGATTTGTTGAACTCTTTCGATACATAAGTCGATGGTTTCAATTGAAACTCCAATTCCTTTACCCATACCAATCGACCGAAGAACTTCTGATTCTGTGCCAAGCCATAATCCGTTAGGAATCGGATCTTTTTCTGCATCTAAGAGTATGAAAGGGATTTTTCTATTTTTTAGTGATTTCATAAGACGAAATCCTAATTGGAAATCATTGGTCCGAATGGCAACCTTGTCCACATCATTTGCACTACAAAAGGGCATTTGAATATGATGCAATAACCGAAGTCATCAAAAACAGTTGACACACAATGAAAATTGATGGGTAGTCAATATGAAAGGGAACTTAGGCACGTTTTAGCGGGAGTGGAAAAAGGGGTCGATGCAGTTATTCGTTCATGCGATGAAGTGGAAAAAGCGAGGGTTCGATTAGTATTCGACCGCCCATTTTTGGTTGTCAGAGCATCCGGAAGTGGCATGAGAGGAACCGGCGACTTACTTGCACTCAGAGGAGATATTTGTTTTCCAATCGAGGTAAAATCTAGTAAATATGACAAGTTATATCTCTCAGGAAGAACTGTTGAGCAATACAATGGATTGGTTGATGAGGGTGAAAGGTGTGGGCTCATGCCTTTGTATGCATATAGATTGAAAGGAGTGAGAGGTGATTCGTGGCGACTGTTTCGCGTTGAAACAGGTCAACTAAATGGAAGGCTAAGTTTGTTGAAAAGAAGAATCCCTTCTCTTCCATTAACCAGGTCTGGTAATCCTTTTCTCGATTGGCATCAAGGAATGAGTTTGAACAAATTCCTTGCTCTTGTTTGTCGACCGATTGATGAACATTCATCATTCCCATCGATGAAAAAACGGATAGAAACACATTCAAAAATAACATCAGAAGTATGGAATGAGCATGATGAACAGCAGCATCATCAACAAGCCCAATGATGAGAGAGAAGAAGCTCTATTCGAGATATGATCCACCCAGAGAGGGTGCAATTTCCATGCTCCAGATTTTTCACCGAGTTTCTTTATGCCATTCATAAATGAATGAACGAGGTCCTTGAATAAATGCCCACCATCAAATGGAATCATTGGTATTAAATTTGTAAATCCGAGTAAAATATTAACCCATATCAACCAGAAAAATAGATTCGCTAGAAACAGAAGCCCTTCAATCCCTAGTAGAGAAGCAAAAAAACCCTCTCCGCTTGAAAGCATGTTTTCTTGAATTGGATTAATTGCTACGCCTTTGTTGAGGAACGGAGTAACTAGTATATTCAATATGTACAGAGGTACATCAATCAAAAGACTAAGTCCACTTCCTTCATGTCTTGGAGAGAATGGGCCGGCGATACGATCGATCCCTGCAGTTCCTTCTGCGATATTTTGGACACCAAGAAAGGCATCTCCAGGTTCGATACCCACGGATTGAAGATTATCCTCACTCCAACCGTTATTGGAATAGTGTAGATATTGGTCACCAAAAGTGACATTCAATTTTTCGACGGTTCCGTCTGTTCTTAAAACTTCAATAAATACAGTATCATTTGCACTGTAAGTGTCCATAACATTTCTGAAATCATCCAATGTTTCGATGGAGTTATCATCTATTTTCAAGATGACATCTAATGGTTCTAGCCCTGCATTTTCTGCGGCTTCTCCGACAACGATACCCGAGGCGTGAACGCCGGGTTGAGCAGAAATAATTTGTCCGGCTACAAGTCCCATGAGTAAACAACAAAAAAAGGCCGCAAATAGGTTGGTCGCCGGACCAGCAGCAAACATTCTCTGTCGCTCTCTCTTCGGTGCCTGTGTAATTTCTGCATATTCAGGTTCTGCAAAGGCTCCCAGTGGCAACGGTCCAAGCATCAGTAGACCAAAACTCCTCACTCGCATGCCATGTGCTCTTGCTTGTAGTCCATGGCCAAACTCATGAATGACAAGGCAAATGACAAAGGCGATTACTCCCCATCCCAGAGGAATAACTGGGTTCAAACCTGGTATGGCCACTAATTCTGAGGCCGAGGGTGGATTATCAGATGGAGGTGCGATTATTGACATGACAAAGGTAGCAGCGAGCATAATTGCTACAATGAGCATAGCACCCCAACATACCCAAAGAGAAACTTCTCCGTACATTCGCCAAAACCCTCGAGGTTTTGATACCGTTTCAAGAGTTTTTTTTCCAGCAGATGTCCGCATCATTAGAATAAGGCCAAAGACCCTTGTTGAGTTCCAGTGGTCTAATTTACCACTCCTCTCCCATGATTTCAGTAAAACATACCAAACCAAGATGAGTAGAAACACCACCTGCCAGTTTAGCGTGATGGAAAGCCACCCAGCGGCCATGTATCGGGGAAAACTTCCTCCTTCTTCAATCCGTGCGCAAGAGATAAGGACAACATGTGTGTGGAAGGCTTGTGAACCATCAATTGAAACTCATTCATGAATGGTGTTTTCGTCAATATGGAGAAGAACCAATTGAAGCCGTTTTTTGGACACAAGACGAGGATTTCATCCAAGTTTTTTTGAGGCTAAGTCAACAGGTATTAATTATGGATTTTATTCACTCCAATGGGGAACTAAATGAGCCAAAATATTTGTCTATTCACGTTGAATCATGGATGCCAGGATCCATTCAAACTCGAAGATTACCTAATGGGACTATTAGATTTAAGCATCGAGTGAAAGAAATATTCTTATTGGCAAAAAATGATTCTCCAGAAACAGCACAGGCCCTTCTTGAAGAGTGGTTGATGGAAATGCGAGGAGATTTGGTGAAGCCTCGAGAAAAATCAAGGAGGTTGGCAGATATCAAACGATTGAAGGATCGAATTACTCAACTCATAAAGCAAGCAGAGCTGAATTCAGTGAGTGAAATGCTGATTGAAGCGGAGTATAACCTTGAAATGGCATCTAAACTACTCAGTGGCCAGCATCACTCAGATTCTTGAAGATGATCGATAACCAAAGAGGTTGCAAGTTCTCGCTCATACTCATCGATTTCCGGTGAATTAAGCATGGACTTACGAACAAAGAATTCAATGGCATTTGGGGCGACTAGAATCCCACCAATCAGGAAAAAGAGCCATATGAAAGACATATTTGGAACATAAGATACTCCTGGTGAATCACCGCTATTTATGAATAACTTCACCACTCCAAGCCATGGTATTTCTCCTCCTGCAACCCCAACTAGCCAGTCAGACTTCACAGCACCGACTACCTGGGTGTAACCAGAGATACCCGAATACAACGGGTTTACTTCTCTTCCTTGGTCAACATTACAATTATTGTTGTCTCCAAGTGTCATGAACCCTTCATGTTGTGGTTTCCAATCAATAACAGTAAGGTGTTCTGACCCATGAAATGGCTTTGAGCATATGTACAAGCCAAGGTCGTTCTCACCATTGAATGTCAAATTAATTGAGGTCACGTTTCTTATGTAAGTTCCCGGCACGTCCCATGTGAGTATGCATATCCCCTTTTCTGCGTCATATGAACCGATGTCACAGTTGTTTTCATCGGCATCCACACTTTGATTAGCTACTGCTTTCAATATCGCTCGATGGATGATTGGGGTGGAGTCTTCTCCATTTTTGCTGAAAATAATGACATCTCCGTACATTCCGTGACTTTCATGTCCATAACTTGGATGGGATCTGTCAGAGGCTTCAGCAAAAGTGATGACATGGTCAGCATCACGATTGTGGACTAAAATTAAATCTCCGGCATCAATTGAACCAATCTCACCCTCCTTTTCGTGAATCATTGAACTTGATTCAACAACAACCAGCGGTGGCATTGAGCCGGTATGTTGCCATAATGCCACAACGATAATCAGAATCATTGAAATTGCAAGAAAGACTTCCTTTAATCCAGAAATGAGGGCTGATGATTCAGGCATTCAAGCCAACTCATTTACGCATTTTGAGACCTTTTTCTTGGAGGAAATTACTCCACTTATCAACAAACATGCCTCCAAGATCTCTTGCCGCATCATCGCCTTCAGCTTGTCTTCGTCGCAATTCAGCAGTTGAAGTCAAGTTCATCAATTCGTTGATTAGATTAGCCTTACCCTTCAGGTGGAGAAATTCCGGGGCGACAATAAATAGGCCAAGTCCGGAAATGACGACCATCACAATTGAAATGGCTGTGAAATCACCCCAGCCTTCGATGTCTTGCAAAAAAGCAAGATGCAAAACGCTGTAGACAAACATTAGACCGAATGCAAATGTGATAGTTGCCGTTATTTGTAAATGCTTACCATGCCATGAATTCCAAAGTTTTGAGAGCACTCCCATCATCTCACCTACCTTACCACAAGGGGTGTTAACAAATGAGTTTTCCCATAATTTGTCTAATTGACTTGAAAGAGTATAATTCAAATGGTAGGTTTCGTTCCAAGGGACGGGTGAATGTGTGAAAAAGGCAATTTTCATTTCATTACTCATGATATTCGTTATTTTTGTTCCATTCTCATCTGCTCTGGTAACTGAAACACAATTTTCGAATGGAACATCAAACTATCTTCACACATTTTCAGGTCAAGGTGTTGGACAGGCAGGAGAAATATCAATTCCAAATGGAGCCATTGTATCAGATGCCGGTTTCACTCTAACTGGTTCTTCGTCTTCTAAGAGTCATACTAATATGACTACTGATGCCAATTTTGGAGGAGAGGGTACTAATTCGTGGCAATCTCCATATCCTCAAAATGTTGGTTACGCATACAGAACAAGTCTAGAAGCAAAGGATGATTCTATTCAGTTAAGAGATACAAAAGCGAATTCTCAAAGAACCTTTGCGAAATCAGGAGATTTATCCTCTGCGGGTACTTCGTACCAAAACACATCCGGGCAATTTGTGGCAAACGGCGACCAAGGATATAACGCACTTACACTAAGAAAATCTGACATTTCACTTGATGGCACTTTAACGTGGAATTATCCAGGACCGGTCATTTCTCAAGAAGATGATTATCATGTAATTCATTGGAGTTCCTCTAGCGTTTCATCAATTCCCACGGTAAAAAGACTCAATCAATCTACGGGTGATCTTGAATCGAATGTTAATTGGAATTATGGAACCTGTACTTCTCAAGTGACACAATACCTCTACGATGCCACCAGTGGTGGTGAAGGTGTGCTTTGGACGGTTTCATACAACTATGGGTATCTTGCAAAATGGGAACTCAATGCAGCAAAAACACAATGGATTTGCGAAGATTACTGGTCGATAACTACTTCTTTTGATATTGCGGGCGTGGACATCGATGAGCAAACAGGAAAAATGTATCTCTATGCCTATGAAAATTTGTTTCCCAATTATAATCGATATCTATACGAGGTTAATCCCACTTCCACAGGTATGAATATTAACGGTTCATGGAATTTGGGGCCATCCAGTGACTTTTCAGGAACTGCGACCGGTCTTGTGGTTGATTTTCCCCGAGTGATCGTTGGAAGCAGATCTGGTAGTATAAGTTATCATTATCATTACCGCTTTGATAGTCTGTTGGTTGAAAGACAAGCCACACAGACTTTTTCCAATTTACCCCATTACGGTATGGATCTCATCGAAGACGGGACAATTGGATTTACTTGCTATTCTGGAGGCAGTTGCTCATCTCTTGCTAGAAAAATCATTCAATATGGAGACGGCAGTATCACTGATTTGAGAACACCTACTTCTACCTCCTCAGTTGTTATCTCTCCAAATCAGGCCACAAGTATCCAATTTAGTTCGCTCAAATTTACAGGAATGCTTGGTTACCAGGGTCCCCAATCCAGCATCGAAATTGCGCTCTCAAACGATGGCGGTGTTACTTGGGTTTCAGCAGAGGTTGGTGATACCGTTTTGTTTGCGACAAACGGCAATCAATTTCGATGGAAGGCTTGGTTAAATGGAACAAATACTGAAACGCCTGTATTGGATTTGGTTTCCATAGAATATACGTCCTCATACTATTCCTCGGGATATTTTTATTGTCGATTCGGATCATACACTGCCACTTCAATGCCTTTAGCGGCAACAATCAACTACAATGCGACAGTACCTTCGGGTTCAAGTTTGAAAGTTGAGATTCGTCAAGGTAGTACTTCAACAATAAATGCTCTGCAGTTCAACAGCGGCCAAACACGTTCAATAACCGCTACATCCGGTTATCTGTACCTTTACGTCACACTCACAAGGGGATCTAATCCTCCCTCAACGCCTGTCTTGCATGATCTAAATCTCACGTTTGTACAAGACGCCCCAACTGATGTTGGAATTGATATTGGTGATGATGGTGTTTCGGAATGGGAATACACTGACACCCTCCTTGGAACGACCACCGCTTCAGGTCAAGATCTCATAGATGGCTTGAATGAACAAATTGAAGGTACTGGCCAAGGAATGAACAACATTAGCGTTGTTTTGACGAGTGAAACTGCAGGGATTCTAAGTCTAGATGAATTTTTTGTGACTTATTCCATGAACACACTCAACCTTGATAT
>MDSW01050753.1_pt1 | contig 19397 bp, 17 predicted proteins | sample 811171 | NCBI WGS metagenome assembly MDSW01 (sample SAMN05326641, study PRJNA326480) | marine metagenome | isolation source: seawater | place: Atlantic Ocean: North West | collected 2012 | reverse complement strand
TGAGACAACGGCTCCTTGGCCAGTTGTGGGGTCACGAGTTTTTTCAGTGCTTGTAATTTTCCTCTTTGTGATTATTGGAAGAAAAAATATCAAACCAGAGCAAAATTCGACAGCCTTTATTGTTGGAGCGGGATTTTTTGACACACTTGCAAACGTCGTTCTGTTAGCTGCCTTAAACAAAGGACTACTTAGCCTTGTTTCAGTCTTAGCTTCTTTTTATCCCGCAGTAACAGTTTTACTTGCCAGATTTTTCTTAAAAGAAATGATGCTGAAAAATCAGATTATTGGACTGGCTTTAGGTTTAACCTCGATAGCACTATTGGCTACTAGTTAATTTGCCTTTAAAAACGATCGGAGAGCAAGTGCTTCTTTGTTTCTTCCATTAATCGAGACTTCTGAAAGATTTAGAAATTCAGAAAGATCACGTACTTCTTTTGCGAGCTCTGAAAGAACCATTTCCGGTTCTACATCATCTTCTAAATACAGCCCTTTAACCAGCAACTTCCCTTCAGAACGAATAGCTTTCAAATCCACACGAGCTACTAGGTTTTCATTTAGAAGAAACGGTAAAACATAGTAACCATATTTACGTTTATCTTTAGGAACATATATTTCTAATCTGTATTTAAAATCAAAAAGTCTTTCAAGGCGAGGTCTACACCAAACGAGAGAATCAAAAGGAGACAATAGGGATCTTGATGCAACTTTTTTAGGTGAGGAAAAAGATGAATGCAGATAGGCGGTTTCATTCCATCCCTCGACACTTGCAGGTAGGAGTTTCTTCTTTTCTAAAAGAGAAGGGATGGTTTCGCGCACTAATGAAGGTTTAATCCTGAAATAATCAGAAATGTCATTGATAGTTCCGACTCCATTGCAACGCGCAGCTATAAGAACCAACTCCTCAATCGCTTCATTTTCAAGAGGGTCAGAGGTCGAATGGATTTCATCTGGGATCGCTGAACTAAAAGGAATGTAACTTCTGGAAAAATTTGAATTTCTTTTTACTGCTACTTCACCAATTCTGAATAGCCAATCGAGCGCTTTCTGACCGTCTGAACGTCCACTCCACCAAGACCCAGAACGAGTTCGCGGTTCACTCAACTCCGAAGCTTTAATAGGAGACTCCGATATCGAGACCTGTTTCATTACGTTGGTGACATATTTCTTATGCGAGTTAGCCAACTCGAAAAGACCACTCCACGTTTCTCCTTTACTAGCTCGATTTTTCTTCCAACGGATGAAAGGTTCAGTTTCAACGGGCAGAATAGACGCTTCATGCGCCCAAGATTCGAAAATTTCCCCAGAGTGCCAAATCCAGTCATCCAGTTTCAAGCGATCATATTTTCCTAAACGGCTGAAAAAAACTAGATAGTGAGATCTACACACTGCTTGAACCGAATCAAGTTGCACCAGACCTAAATCACCGAAAGAGCGCCGGAAATGTCTACGATCAACTTTTCCTTCGGGTCGTTGACGACCTAGACCCTGTGCGGCTACGGCGATACGCTTAGCCGAAACCGCGTCAATCTCTAAATCGGTTTTTTTCTTCATAAACTCTGAAACATTTAACCAGATCCCGAGAAATAACAACTAAATAGGGATAACTCACGTACGCTTCGTGAATGTCGAAAGAGCATGAAATGGATCATTCACTTCAATATGCTGACCTTCAGAAACGCACCCTTAGAACTCTCATGTCAGGTTTGGTACCTGCAGGTGCAGCGATTACGAGCGCTTACTCGGCAGCCGCAGTCCTTGGAGAGGAAATAACAGGAAATGAAACGCTCGGAGCACTAGCTGCTGCTTGTCTGACAACTGGAGCAGCACTATCAACGTTACCTTTAGCCAAAATAATGACAGCTAAGGGAAGACGGCCTGGAATAGTTGCTGGATACGCGACCGCTGTTCTTGGGGCAGTTTTAGCGATGGTGGCTGCGATCACTGAAATTTACATTTTTCTACCACTCGGCATTCTTGGAGTTGGAGTAGGTAATGGAGCGAACTTGGCTGCACGTTTCGCTGCAGCTGATTTAGCACCCGAAGAAAGCAAAGCTTCTGCGATCGGCAATTTAGTTTGGGCATCCACAATAGGTTCCGTGTTAGGGCCCTCTCTAGGTCTGGGCCCAGCGAAAAAACTAGGAGATTTTCTTGGTGCCCCGGAACTTGCAGGGCCTTATATAGTTTCGGCTTTACTTTTCCTATTAGCTGCCTTAACAATCCGAAGATGGCTCCGTCCTGATCCTCTTGTTGTAACAGGAGGTATAGGAACTGAAGGTGGCAAGGAAATTTCAGTAAAGAAAGCTTTCAGGATGCTCTTCTCATCAAAGGTGGGGCGTCTTTCGGTCGGGTCTATGGTCGTAGGTCATGTAGTCATGGTTGGAGTGATGACTATGACGCCTTTGCATCTTAAGGATGGGGGTCATCAACTCGAAATAGTTGGCTTCGTGATATCACTTCACATAATCGGAATGTATGCGTTCTCACCACTTGTTGGTGTTTTAACCGGAAAGATTGGAGCAAAAGCTGTTATTGCTCTTGGAGGTTCATTTTTAGTGATTGGATCTGAACTTGCATCTCATGCCGAACCTCAAGATTCATTAGGTGTTTTCATAGGTCTTTTCCTCATAGGTCTTGGATGGAGTTTCGGATTAGTAGCAAGCTCGGCGTTAATCGCAAGCGAATTTGATGGCCCAGAAAAGGTTCGAATTCAAGGTTTAGCTGACCTTTCAATGACCGCAGCTGGTGGGCTCGCCGGACTTGGTTCTGGATTAGTGGTGACAGTCACCGACTATCAAACCCTTAGTCATTACAGTGGAGTTTTGGGTTTGTACCCAATAATTACCGTAGGGTTCTTCTTTTTCATCGAGAAAAAGCAACGTAGTTCATTAAAGGACTCTCTTAAACGCTAAATAAGTAAAGAAGTCCCAAGAACAGTAAGAATTGCCCCGAACCATGCAAATGGAACAGGCATTTTCTTTGTAACGATTGCCTGAAGCGGCAAAAGTAAAACTGGTGTGGTCGCTGAAAGTATTGAGACGATACCTGCATCGCCATTCCCAAGAGCGTAAAGGAGAAGAGTCATTCCACACACCATTGCTATAAGCGCACTGGAGGCTAATTTGAGTTGATCGTATTTCAAAAGAGGGGTTTTCTTTACAGAACGGGTCAGTCTGTCAGTTTGATTAGGAACGAGCCACATCGCTGCTGTGGCGATCAATGCTCTCAAAGCAGCTACAGCAAGTGTGTCTGCGCCATCGTCCAAAATAGGCTTTGCAGCCAAGGCTCCTCCAGCTTGTCCTAATGCGCCAATGGTTGCCCAAAAAATTCCTACTAAAAGAGAACCTTGAATACGCTCAAAAACCCCTGTTCCTTCAGAGGGGTTTCCGTATACAACTGCCAGAGTGATACCGAAAAGAATAAGAGCAGAACCAGTGAAGGAAGAGATGGAGAGTCTTTCTTCAAAGAAGATAGCTCCACCGATTGCCGCCATTGGAGCATTTAATGTGAAGAGCATTCCAGTTCTTCTTGGCCCGATCCTGGCCATAGCTGTGAATAGAGCAACATCTCCGACGAAGATTCCTATGAGACCTGATACGGCCACAAGAGCAGTATCACTAAAATTTAAAGTACTCCACCCATCTGAAACTGTCGCAGCGATCATCAACATAACGCATACATAGAGCATCCTTATACGGCAAAATCTTGCACCTCCGAGACGGCGCGAAGGTTCTGCAGCGATCAGACTGCTTAAAGCCCAAGAGGTAGCAGCCAGTAGAGCGGCAAGTTGATAAGACAGAAACTAAAGTAGACACGCTTGAAAGGAAAAATGCAAAAGCGGGCAAATAAAAGCGAAACCTTCTAGATTCATCTAACCTTCAAGAGTGAAATCTTCTAGATCTATAAAAGTTTTAATAACTATTTCAATAACGGTTTGTCTCTTTATTTCACAATTGGGAACTGTCGCAGCAGACACAGTGACTTTTGAAACAGGATATCCAACGGAAGGACTTGAAGATCTTATTTGGGCTACAGAATATCTGGGATATGAAAACCCAGGAGAATTACAAAAGGCGGGTGTTGAAGTTCTTCGATTCTTACTTGTGGCTATCGCCCAGGCAACCGGTGATGATTGTGAAAGCAACTTGGGAAAAGATCTTGACCCAACCGGTCCACATCTATTTAAAACGGTTTGGAACGAACAGGAAATAGATGCCCTTACTTGGGTGGCTAATTATTACTGTTTAAGTGAACCTCAAGCACAGATGCTCGGAGGAAGCGTCTTAACATTTTTAGCTGGCATTGACGCGTCTCTCAACGAGGGAAACTTGTCTAAAACAGAATCTACTCAAACTGTTGAAAGCAATGATACTGAAACTGTCAGTTCTGGTGCTTCAGATTCAGAACCGATCAGACTTACTGTCACGACAGGAATAGATTCAGCAAAATTAAATTGGGAGACTACGGAAGAATTCCAACAGGAAGGAACAGAATTCACGATTCGCTATCGTCAGACCTATCCAGCCCCATATGAACTAATAGCAGAACCTGCCATTCCGGGCAAGATACTTTTTATGAGCGATAGAGATGGTGACTTTGAGCTCTATACAGTCAACCCAGACGGGACTGCTTTAAACCAAATTACAAACAACGAAGTCGATGATTGGTCAGGTGTCTACTCTCCCGATGGGACAAAGATAGCCTTTGACGCAAAGCATGGTTCGGCGCCAGGAGATATTTTTGTCGTTAATGCTGACGGAACAGGCTTAACAAATCTGACAAGCAGCTTCGCCGAAGATGCATTCGCGACATGGTCACCTGATGGAAAACAGATAGTTTTCGAAAGAAAAATAAATGATACTTACCGCCTCCACATAATGAACTCTGACGGCAGTGAATCGCGCCTCTTGAACGAAGTCAATACCGGTGGATGGTCAATACCTGCTTGGTCACCTACTGGAAGTAAAATTGCTTTTTCCGGACGGATGGATGGGGATACGGAGATTTATATTCTCGACATCGAAGACAATTCCATCACACAAATAACTGAAAATGAAGTATTTGGTGATGCGTGGCCTACATGGTCACCAGATGGTAAGAAAATTGCTTATTTGAATAACTCTGACGGTGACGTTGAAGTCTTCACAATGAATGCAGATGGAAGTAATAAAGAACAAATAACACAAAATGATTTAGACGAAGCTGAACCAGCATGGTCAAGAGACGGAAATTATATTTCAGTTACTCGACACAGCGCTGGAGTAAATAGTTTAGGTCGCAGTCAGAGCGAGATCTTTCTGATAGCAGCAGATGGTTCAGAAAGTTTTGGTCCAATAACTATAGGCGAACAGTCCAATTGGAAGCCTTTAACCTCGACATCTCCAACTCTGGCTTCATCGAGAAGTAAACAGATAATCAATTCCGAAATCGTAAAGACAACCCCTCTTATCGTGGGAGCAGAAGAAGAAAAAACTGGCGACTTGTCTTTCCAAGTTGGGATAATGGACGGGAATAACCCTCTGCAGGACCAATTTTGTGGCGGATCGTTGATCAAAGCTGAATGGGTTTTAACAGCAGCCCACTGTCTACTTGATGACGGCACCGGATATCTGAAAGCATCAGAATTAAAAGTTTTAGTCGGTAGACGTCAACTAACAACTGTTGGCAACGAAGATATTTTTGAAGTTAAAGCAATTTACCCTCACCCTTCGTATGACAAAAATGTAAACAATGACATAGCTTTAATGCAGTTATCCAAGCCTGTACCTTCGCAAATGGCCACACCAATACCATGGATTGAAGATTCGACATTGCCAATTGACGGAACTCCGATTCTTAAAACAGGATGGGGCAGCATGGACGTGGTTAATAAAGGGCCCTATCCAGATGAACTCAAATCAACTGTAGTAAACGTAATTGGAAACCATGACTACAATTTCTGCGGTTCAGACACTGACTTTGTAGCTACAAGCAGAATTTGCTCCAATTCTCCTGCTCGAAAAGGAGCTTGTTCAGGAGATAGCGGTGGGCCAAATGTAATAGAAGTTGATGGGGCTTGGTTCTTAGCTGGAGTCACTTCCTATGGAATGACTGACGATACCAACAAGTGCGCAGAAGACGTGGAAATAATGACGCGGGTCAGTCACTACACGGAATGGATAACTTCGCATGCTGGTTGGCAATGGACATGGGTAACAGAAATAGAAGGAAATGAATACGAAATAGAAGGTCTCAAAAGCGGCCTAAACTACATTTTTCAAATACTTGCACAAAATGGGTCAAACAGAACACCCTACTCTGAACCCTTTGTTACTAGGATCCACACACCAAGAACAACTCTTTCAGACGCGCCGCTTCCACCATTTGATGTTAGGGCAGAAAGTGGATCCGGAGAAGTTCTAATAAGTTGGGACTACGCTGAAAAATTAAACAATATTACTTTTTCAATAGAACACTACGAGCCAGAAGGATCAACAAACACTCCGCTTAGCATCCAATCCGATGACACTTCTGTAAATAATACAAAGAGTGGCGAACAGACTCCCGAAAAAATGATCATAGGTGGAGAAAAAGCTGAAATTTCCGCAAACTCTCACATTGTTGCCCTTCTGGATCCCGGAGTCTCAGACGCGACACAGGCAAGATTTTGCGCTGGAAGCCTAATTACTCAGACGTGGGTGATAACAGCAGCACACTGTGTCGACGGAGGGATGAATTCATCCAATATTGAAATTGCAACTGGAACAGCAGATCTGTCACAGGTCAGACAACAAGATCGCCTTGAGGTCAAAAAAATACACATACACGATGGGTACTTAACTGACCCTTTGACACACGACATAGCTCTCCTTGAACTTTCAACATCTGTTAGTTCAACAGAAGCAAATTGGATTCCATGGGAAACAAACATTCGACTGCCGTTAGACGGTACAGAAATAAAAACAGCAGGATGGGGATCAACAGTTGCAGGGGAAGCAGGCAAGGAGACAATTCTTCGGGAGGCACAAGGTTCGATACTATTTGATCCGGGTACGAACAGGTGCGGGCAGTGGTCAAGATTCGATCCATCTCAATGGCTTTGTGTGGGCGGGGAGGAAAAAATTGGTTCCTGCCTCGGAGACGGAGGGGGACCTGTGACTACAGGGTCAGTTCTCCCAGTATTGCTTGGAGTCATAGCATGGGGCCCAGAGGGTGATTGTGCGAGTACTCGGCTTCCAAATGTAGCAGTAAGGCTAAGCACGTATACCGATTGGATAACCCAAAGGATAGGAAATCCCTGGAAAAAGGCTGAAGGGATAACTTGGTTCAACCACGCCATCAAGAATCTGAAAGTTGGCCGTAACTACGACTTTTTCGTGACTGCTCATGACCAACTTGGCAGACGTTCTGAGTCTGTTTCTGTCAATATCACAGTCAAAGATTAAGAAAAATCCAGTTCTGACTCGTTATTGACTCTTATCTCTGGAATACTGTCGGAATGAAGAATTCTTTAATCTCAACTACTCTAATTATCTGCCTATCAGTAATTGCTACTGGATGTGGCCTTTTCGAAAGTAATGACGATGAAATCCAAACCCTTCGAGCCGAACTCGTTCAACTCAGAGAAGACGTACTCGATTTAGAGACAGAAATTGAACTTCTAGCAGTTGCGCCACCGCAGCCAGAGCCGCTTATTGTTACCACAACTACGATGCCTGACTTAGAAGAGATACAGGTGACAACAACCACGGCTCAGCTCCCAACACTGCCGTCAATAATCGACACCGTGGTCAATGACAGTGAAGTAACGGCGATATTAATAGCCTCCTATCAGTGGGGTCCGAGCTCCATAACAGAAGCACTTCAAACTGTTCTTGGAATAGAGGCAGATGGCTGGTACGGAAATGGTACAAGAGCGGCGCATGTCGCCGCCCTTGAAGAAAGAGGCCTAACAACTGACGGAGTCCCCAGTGTTCCGACGACAACCACTACTACAGAAGCATCTACAGAAGAAGCACAAGAAAGTACTGCAGAGGAAACCTCTGATGAAACAGTTGTTGAAACCACAACTACAGTTGTTGAGACGACTACGACGGTTTCCGAAGGTTAGATTAAGTCAAACTACACGAACTGAAATCTGATCGTAGCCTTCCGCTCCATTGGGAGCGGGACTTACAGTGTTTGGAGACTGAATGACACCGTTGTTGTCGATCGCTCTGACTCTAATGTCATATTTTCCTGGTTTCGCATCCCATTTGTAAGCCCACTGAGTCCAAGATTCACCGCTTAGTGAGATTCCAAGATTGCATTCCTCCCAAGCTTCAGAATTGACAGAAATCTCAACACTTTTAACTCCAGAAAGTGGAGCCCAAGCCACTCCTGCTATTGCATTATTTCCAGCGTTGACTCTTCGTTCTCTAGGAACATCAATTCTTGAGGCAATCTTTATAGGGGCTTTTTTGGACCATCCGCGAGGTATCCAGTAACCGTTATTTCCTTCCCATTCGCATATCTCAATTCTTTTTATCCACTTAACTGCGGAAACATAGCCATACAAACCTGCCACCACTAGACGCGCCGGAAAACCATGAATTACTGGCAAAGGTACGCCGTTCATCCCAACTGCTAAAAGAGCTGTTCTCCCATCAAATATATTTTCAATCGGAAAACCAGCAGTAAAGCCATCAACGGAGTGGCACATTAATTGTTGTGCATTTGGTAAAGGTTCGGATCGCGAAATAATTTCACTCAATGGAACACCCGTCCAAACAGCGTTTCCTACTAGTGGTCCGCCCACTTCATTAGAAACACAAGTTAGGGTCACATCTTTTTTGGCAAGATCCATCCCAAGTATTTCCTCATAAGAAAGTTCAAATGGGTTATCTACGAGACCATCAATGGTGAGACTCCAGTTCTCTGGATCAATCGTTGGGATTCTTAAGGCAGTATCTATTCGATAAAAATCACTATTCGAAGTTATGTACGGCGAAATTCCTTCAATCTCATTCATCTCAGTAAACGAAAGAGGGGCTACTTCCTCTTCGGAAGCAATAGCGTCGATAGTCGTCGACTCAGAAACTTCGTTACTGCTTTGAATCGGTTTATCAGTATTTTTGACATCTGGTAAAACTATATTTTCACGGATATTTTGAACTTTGTCATCCTTGAGCAGAATACGTCCGACGCCAGTCATGGTTCCCGCAGCTACCGATATTCCAGTTGCCCAGTTCAGAAATTGACGTCGGTCCGCATATCTGTGTTTCGGGTCTTCTAAATCTAAAGTTACAGAACGGTCCAAAAGATTGTTCAGAAGGAAAAGAGTTGAGAGTCCAATGAGGGTAGCGACACTAGAAAGAGAAAGGGCGGCGACGGTAGAAGTGAGAGGGTCCCGATTCAAGGTCCAGCCACCAAAAACTCCGAAACTTATAAAAAGTAAATAACTTGTTTCAGGGTGTCTTTTGGACAGCAAACCCAGAAGCCCTCCAAAAAGGATTGAAAGAATAGTTATACCTGTCAGGAGGATGATTTTTTGAGAGTTTCCTAATGTTTCGATACTGCTGCGAACCAGATCGCCAGGAGTGATATCAACAATAAATTCGCCAACAGCTAGAACTAAGGAAGTTGTTTTGTTTGTGATAGAAGCAATCAGTTCCCCAAAAGCAATGGCTAAAGCTGCACTAACCATTCCCGCCAGAGCTCTATAAGAATACGAATTATTGTAGGAAGCCAGATTATTGATCATGTTGATTTAAGACCTTTACAATTCTTTCGATCATTTCATCGAGAAGATTTATTGAAGTGCCAAAAGTTAACCGAATGTGATTTTCCCCTCCAGAACCAAAATCGGGACCGTTCCCACAAGCTATACCAGTTTTATCACGTAACCATTTGGCAGGTTCTTTTCCAGGATTGAATTCAGATAGGTCTATCCAAGCCAGAAAAGTCGAATCGGGTAGAAACATTTTTGCCTCAGGGATTTCCTCAATTAATCGCGATTTAAGATGCATTCTTCGGGTATCTAGCTTTTGAACGAGTTCATCCATCCATGTACAACCAGTCTCCCATGCCGCTATCGTCGCCTCGCAACCCATTCGATTAGACCCTCCTAAAAGAAACTTAGGCACTTCTAATAATTTTTCCATAAGACTGTTATTTCCCGGGATAGCTATTGCGCATCGCATACCTGCAAGAGCGAAGCTTTTGGCACCAGAGGTGAGGGAAACTGTTACTGACTCAGCACCATCTACCTTTAAGGTCGGTACATGTGTTGATTCTTTGTAAATAAAGTCCGAGTGAATCTCATCCGAAACCAAAATAACATCATATTTGATACACAAATTTACGATTTTAGAGAGTTCTTTTTCTTTCAGAACAATACCTGTCGGATTGTGAGGATTGCAGAGAAGTAAGATCCGTATGTCTGGGTCTGTTTCAAGAATTATTTCAAGTGACTCAATATCGTAGCGCCAACCTGATTCAGATTTAATAAGGGGCCATTCGACGGAGCGCCTTTTTGCATGTGAAGGTAAATCAAGAAAAGGTGGGTAAGAGGGGGTATTGTACAAAATTCCGTCTCCGACTGAACTAAAAGCCTCTACACAGGCAGCGACTCCTTGAAGCACAGTAACGGTTGGTATTACTCTTTCTGGGTGGACTTTCCACGAGTGTCGGCTCTCGGCCCAAAAGGCAAAAGATTCTCCAAGTTTTATATCTTCATCGTGATAACCAAAAGCTTCCATTGATAACACGCCAGCGAGTCTTTCATTGACGGCAGGTGGGGATCCGAAATCATGTTCTGCTATCCAGGCGGGTATGAAGCTAGGTCCGTACTTGTTCCACTTCCTTAGACCCATATTGTGCCTATCGTTTAAATCAAAATTTAAATCCATCAGAGTGATCGTAGGCTTTCTCGAGAATTAATACTGAGTGTGAAAGTAGAAAATAATAAATCCATAGATGCTCGCAAGAAAAAACTATTTAGCAGACAAATGAAGCGGTTCTCCCGCAAGTCCAAGAGTGGCCTCATGTATCGTTTCACCCATTGTTGGATGAGCGTGAATAGTGCCTATCAGATCGTCAACGCTTGCAGCAGTTTCAATGGCTAAGGCTGCTTCTCCAGACAATTCAGCAACATGTCTTCCTATAGCTTGAAAACCAACTACGGTGCCCTCCTCATCGGCTACAAGATTAACAAAACCCGACTCATCTCCTAGAGTTTTTGCTCTTGAAGAAGCTGAAAAAGGAAATCGAAAAGAACGAAGGTTCATACTTGAGTGTTCATCTAAATCTGGGTCTGCCCCAACAGTAACGATTTGTGGATCACTAAATACAACCATAGGTATGCAGTTGGGTTGAAAAGCATTTGACACTCCGCAAGCAACGTCAGCAGCAACTTTAGCTTCAGCGGTAGCTTTGTGTGCTAAGGCAGGGCCTAATGTCAAGTCGCCAATGGCGAAGACATGTTCAGTTGCGCGTCGCTGTGGGTCAACTTTTACATGACCAGAAGGAAGTACAGAGGCGCCGCTATCTGCGATATTAACAGTGTCGCTATTTGGTTTTCTTCCTGCCACTATTCCTACAAGGTCACTCGGTATGGACGAATCCTCTTCGTTATTCTCGATGATTAACTCGTTTCCATCAAGTGAAACTGCTCGGTAGCCAAGACAAATTCCAACTCCCAATGCTCGTAGGTTTTTTTCTAGTTTTTTGCTTAGTTGTTTATTGAATCCAGGTAGAAGTTGTTCTTCAGATTCAACAATGACTACCCGTGATCCTAATTTTGCGTAAACAGTAGCTAACTCAACTCCTATATAACCTCCTCCAACAAGTGTGAGTTGATCGGGGACTGAATCTTGAAATAGTAATGATTCGGAATCAACAATCAATTCCCCATCTAAGGGAAGATTTGGCAGACTTACAGGCGAAGATCCGGTTGCAACAATTGCGTCGCGGAATTCCAAGTGTTCTAGGTGTCCTTCTTCGTTTTCGACTGCAACCCTATTAGGTCTAGTAAATCGTGCAGTTCCATTTAAGATTTCAACTCCTGCATTGTCTAATAGGAATGAAACACCACTACTTAAATCGGTTACAACTTCATTTATGTAGTTTTTGACCCTGAACATATCGACGGTAGTCGAGATTTTCACTCCGAAATCTTTCTTATTGTTTCCGAGGAAAGCTAGATCGGCAATCTCGATTAGAGCTTTTGAAGGAATGCATCCTACGTTGAGACAAGTTCCTCCTATGTGCCTACTTTCAACCAGCGAAACCTTTCTGCCTAAACGACTTGCATTCAATGCAGCAGCGTAGCCACCGGGACCCCCTCCTATAACGAGCAGATCAACTGATGAAGAAACCTCGCCGACTACCAAGAAAACCTCACTCGGTTACCAACAGATTCAAAGGTTCTTGAAGATCGTCCATAATTGAATTCTTAAAAGCTTCGGCAACATCACCATCAATTAGGCGATGATCTGCTCCTAGAACTATCGGTAAAGTGGGTCGAGCTTCCACTTTTCCATCGAGGGCTACAGGGCGTTCTTCAATTTTACCGATCCCTAGGATTCCCGCTTGACCCAAGGAGATTACAGGAAGAGCCCAACGTCCCCCCAATGAGCCATAGTTGGTTATTGTAAAAGTTGCTCCTTTCATTTGTTTAGCGGTTATTTTTTTATCACGTGCTAGTTCTACAATTTCAGTGATTTTTTCAGCTAGTTCAAAAATGTCGATACTGTTGGCTTCGTTAATTACTGGAACTAATAAACCTGAATTTGAAGCAACTGCTATTCCCAAGTTAACTGAAGCAGGGATTATTATTTTTTCAGCTGGATTGCCTTCAATATGGCCATTCATCATGGGGTACTTTTTAAGAGCTCGTACAGTTGCTGCTGCGACAATTGATAGAGGAGTGATGTTTGAAGCACCTTGACGATCAACTTTCTTTAATCGATTTCTAAAATCTATTAGTAAAGAAGCATCGATTTCATCAAGTGAATGTATGTGAGGTATTTCTGACCATGCATCTGACATGTTTTTTGCTATTACTCCACGGACTCCCTTGATTTCGTGTTCTCCTGGTTCCATATAGCCAAGACCAGAAAGTTCTATCAGAGATGAGGAACCTTTGTTGTCGTTTGAGGAGGGTGAGGTTTCGTTCCTTTTTTCATTGGGTGTAGATGCCAATCGCACGTCATCATTGGTGATTCGACCAGAAGGTCCAGTTCCAGAAATCGATGAAAGATCCACTGCAAGCTCGCGAGCCAGTTTCCTTGTGGCAGGGGAAGCTTTGACTTTTGGAGTAACTGAAATAAATTCTGAATTTTCATTGAAATTGGAAAGATTTTCTTCTGGTTTCTGTTTCGCAATCTTTTCGCTTTCATTCGAAGGTTTTTCTTTAGGTGGAGTGGCATTAAGTTCCTCAATCTCAATTAGGATTTCGCCAACTTTTATTCGATCTCCTTCTTGTCCAGCTAGTTTTACGACTTTTCCTGCTACAGGAGACGGCAACTCGGAACTGGCCTTGTCAGTTAATACCTCTAAAAGAGACTGGTCTCGTTCCACAACATCACCTGGTGACACGTACCATGAGACTATTTCAGCATCTTCTAGACCTTCGCCGATATCCGGTAAACGAAACTCGAAAGGCATTTGTTAACCGTTTTCCATTGTTTTTAAAACCGCTGAGCGTATTCGGGTCTCATCTGGAACATATAAATTTTCTAACATCCCCACTGGGTAGGGAACATCAAAGCCTGAAACTCTTACAACTGGAGCTTCCAATGACCAAAAGCATTCATCATTAATGGTAGCTATAATTTCCGAAGCGAAACCGCCAGTTTCGGGCGCTTCTTGAACCACTACTGCTCGCCCACAGTGGGAAACAATCTCAATTAACGATTCTATGTCAAGTGGAACAATACTTCTAAGATCTAATACAGCAACGGAAATCCCCTCTTCCTGGAGAGATTCAGCCACTCGTCTCGAAAGTTCAACTTGGTAACTCCATGAAATTATGACAACGTCGTCACCGGTTTTTACCAGGTTCGCCTGACCCAAAGGAACAATGTGTTCTTCGTCTGGGACTAAATCACGGATACCTCTGTAACCGCGTAAGGGTTCTAGAAAAAGTACAGGATCAGGATCCCTTATGGCTGAAGTGAGTAAGCCTTTTGCATCTGCTGCTGTCGAAGGCATCGCAATTTTCAAGCCTGGAATGTTTGCAAATTGGGCTTCTAACGAGTCAGAGTGCAACTCCGGAGTCCTGACTCCACCTCCGAATGGAGCTCGAATTGTTATTTGAGGCTCGAAACGACTTTGAGTACGGTAACGCAATCTTGCTATCTGTCCTGCTATTTGGTGCATTGCTTGATACGAAAAACCTAGAAATTGTATTTCGGCAACTGGTACTAGTCCAGCCATTGCCAAGCCAACAGCAGAACCCGCAATGGCGGCTTCAGAGATTGGTGTATCAACTACTCTACTTTCACCGAACTTTTCAATTAGGCCTTCGGTGGCTCTGAAGACCCCGCCGTTTCTTCCAACATCTTCTCCTAAAACAACAACCCTTTCATCGCGAGCCATCTCACTATGTAAAGTTTCATTTATAGCTTCCAACATGGAGAGTTCAGAGACTTTGTTGTTCATGATGTTTCCCCTGCATCTATAAGAGAGGATCTTTGTCGTAATTGTCTCGGAGTGTCTGAAACGAAGCAGTGGTTCATAAGAGAGTCTGGAGATAGGGGGGTGTTTTTTGCTTTTTCGAAAGCCTCATCCATTCTCTCCAGTGCGGCAGTTTCTATTTTTTTCTGCATGGATTCGTTCCAGTGATTTCTGTCTGTTAATTCCTTAGTGAGTATGTGAACAGGATCTTTTTCTTGTGCAGCTAAGAGGTCATCGGATGGAACGTATCTAGTTGGGTCATCCGCTGTTGTGTGTGCGCCTAATCGGTAGACAGTTGCTTCTATTAAAGTTGGACCCTTTCCTGTTGTAGCTCTCTTTCGTGCTTCAAAGACAGCTTCGTAGACAGCTGCCGGATCGTTGCCATCAACTTTTACGCCTGGGATACCAAAAGCTTCAGCTTTCGAAGCGAAACTATCAGCGGCAGTTTGTAAGTGTGTTGGTGTAGATATTGCCCACTGATTGTTAACACAAAAGAAAATTACAGGCGCTTTCAAAACTCCAGCTAGATTTCCGGCCTCATAAAAATCCCCTTCTGAACTTGCTCCGTCACCGAAGAAAACTAAAACCACACCTGATTCATCTTTTAATGACATTCCCCAGGCAAGTCCGACGGCATGAGGTATTGACGCAGCGAGAGAAATTTGTGAAGGTGCAACTTTTATCGGATCAGGGATATGACCTCCGGCGGGATGCCCAAGGTTGTAAAGCATAAAGGTGTCCAATACTTCTGGTCCGTATCTCCTAAGCCCCAAAGGTTCACGATATTGCGGGAGGACCCAGTCGCTTTCAGGTTCCAGTGCATGAACTGCTCCAACGATTGCTGCCTCATGTCCATCGATTGGGGCAATTGTTCCCACCTGTCCTTGACGTTGCAGATTCCAGAGTCTCCCGGCTTGAGTTCGCGCAACGATCATGTCTTCAAGGATCGTTTGCAACTGTTTGTCGTCAGGTTTCGACATGATTCTCCAAAATCCGTACAACTGAACATTACCCGCAAGTGCAGTTTTTGTCATTGCCGGTCTTGACTGAATTGGAACGTGTCAGAAGTCACGAAAATAGAAGTCGGAAAAATGTGTATTAGAAAACCTGAACAGTAATCTTAGGAGAGCAAAATTTCATACTCGGTTAGGTATCATTCCCCCCTTTGATCTGATCCGAGAGACCGTACGCCCCACATAGTGGGGCGTACGCTATTTACGTCAAATTTTTATCTTATAAGATTGTTAAAAGAGTAAAAAGTGAGGACAAATGAGTAGCAACCGTCGAGATTTGATTCGTATGACTGATGAAGAAATGAGACACTTCATCGAAGAGCAAAAAAGTCTTCAAGTGTCCTGTATGGGGCCTGATGGTTGGCCTCATTTGACCACTCTTTGGTTTGCAGTTGTAGATCAAAAGATCGTGTTTGAAACTTATACGCGATCACAAAAGATCTTAAATTTACAAAGAAATCCGAATATCACTGTGTTGCTCGAAGATGGTCTTGTCTATGAAGAGTTGCGTGGGGTAATGATTAAGGGAAACGCAATACTCGAGAGTGAACCAGAAGATGTAGAAAAATATGCCAAAGCCGTGATGCTTAGAAACCAGCCAGAATACGGTGAAGAACTTCTGTCAGAAGCTGCGAAGCAAATGTCATTTAAGCGAACAGCCGTGATTATTGAACCCCATGAAGTTATCACTTGGGATCACACGAAACTTGGTGGCACTTACTGAAATTTACGTAGCCAAAAACTTGTCCTAACATGGCCGCGTGGAAAATCTTATTGTGGCAAATGATGCTGTAGAGCAACTTTTTGGTCTTCAAGGAGAAGATGCACTTTTATCCCAACTCGACCATCAGATAAAGACATTGCCTGAAAGAGAAAAGCTTAGAGCGTCACTAGAAATTAAAAGTGAAACTGAGGATCATCTCTTCGTCAAGCAGGCTGAATGTGTAGAACTTAGAAAGAATGAGAAGAGACTCGAACTTGATCTATCTTCTTTAGAGACCAGATTGTCTGAGGTAAACGAGAAGTTGTATAGCGGAGTTATAACAACTGAAAAAGAGGCTAAAGGTCTTCAGGATGAAATTGCCCATTTGAAAGAGAGGCAAGACTCATTGGAATCTGAACTACTAGAGGTTTTAGGCTTGATTGAAGACGCGAGTAATAATATTGATGAATGTAATTCCCAGCTGGAAGTTCAAAATAATGACATTCAAATCGTTGAGACTGCTTTAAAGCATGCTGAAAATGAATTAACTCAGAAAGTGTTGGATGCGCAAAATAGGCGATTGGAAAATGAAAAAGGTTTAACCGAGGAAATTCTGAAAAGTTATGAAGCACATCGTGTGCACTTTCCGGCAAATGCTGTGGTTCGTTTTGACGGACCGAATTGCAACGGTTGTCATATGACGATGTCAGCCATGGAAACGGACCGCATTAAAGGACTTGAAGTCGGTGCTATCACCGAATGTTCAGAATGTGGGCGACTAGTAGTTCGCTAAATGTTTTTTTGGTTTTGTATTCCCGCAATGCTGGGTATCGCTTTGATTTTTCGAAGTCCTTATCTTGACTATCGACTGCTAGCATTTGGAGCTTTATTGCCTCTAGTGGAAACGATGGCAGGTTTTCAGTGGTTACTCCATACTCTATTTTTTGGAGTTCTAATGTTGTTGACAATAATGCTCTTAGGGAGAGGTAATCGTAAAATTCAGCAGAAATTATTGCCAATCCCTATAGGTCTTTTAACCCATTTAGTTCTTGATGGGACTTGGACTAGAACGGAGATTTTTTGGTGGCCTTTTACTGGACGAGATGCTCTGGGTGTTGAAGTCGATCATCTAGAGTTTTCTTTTTTACCTACTGGACTGATCTTAGAAATGTTAGGAATTTCGGTTGCCGTATGGGGTTGGAGAAGATTTGAGTTTCATAAAAGAGTAAATGTGGAAGCATTCATTCGTAAAGGCCATTTACTTGCTTTGGAGGATGATTGATGTTGTATGTAGTCCGGCATGGAAGAACAGAGATTAATGCATCCGGAAAATTGTTAGGAAGAAGTGATCCAGAACTTGACGAAACTGGCAGGCGACAAGCAGAAGAACTTGCAAACCGTATTGGCAAGGTTGATTTGGTTATTTCTAGTCCACTAAAACGAACTATGGAAACGGCAAGTTATATAAGTGACACTGTGAAAACAGATTCACGGTGGCTGGAACTCGATTATGGTGAATTAGAGGGAAAGTCGATGGAAAGTATCGATGCCGAAGTTTGGGAGAGATGGCGTTCCGATAATGATTGGGCTCCAGACGGGGGCGAGTCTTTATCAGCTTTAAGCTTGAGAGTAAACGAGGCCTGCAGAGAGGTTGCTGAAATTTCAAAAGACAAAGAAGTTGTAGTTGTCACTCATGTTTCACCCATCAAAGCAGCCTTAGCATGGGTCTTAGGTCTAGATGCCGGAGTTTCATGGAAGTGTTACGTCTCTCCAGGGTCTTCTATGGCTGTAAAAATAGGCGAATACGGACCTGTGCTTCATAATTTCAACGTAGTTGAATGATTAAAGTGACAATTATCACCTGAAATTCACAACTAGAAATAGTTTCATTTAAAAGATTGAGTTATTATGTAACTATGAAACGATATGCAGCAGTAATTTTTTCCATAACTTTAGCTTTAGCAGCTACTGGTTTAGTCTCAGGCGTTGACTCTGCTACGACCGCAACGGAAACTGACTCTTCATCTAATAGCCAGGATTGGTCGCCTTCAGTTGAAAATGTAGTAACGAGACTTGTTCAAAACGGCATGTCTAATTCAGGGGTTTGTCCAACCTCGGCTTGAATGTAATTACTTCGTTTTAGTTAATGATTAAACGAGACGTATACACCCACGGGCATCAAACCGCAGCGGTGAAGCAGCACGCGAAGAGAACAGCTGAAGGCTGTGCTCAATTCGTTCGTCCGATAATTTCACCGCAATCTGAAATTTTAGATGTTGGATGTGGGCCAGGTTCTATTACCGTTGGGCTCGCTCGATGGGCCACTCGCGGTTCTGTAATCGGTATAGATGTCGGTGAAGAAGTCCTACAAGCGGCTCAACAAGTAGTCGATGAAGCTGGGTGTTCAAATATTTCACTAGAGGAGGCATCGGTTTATGCACTTCCCTACGAAGATAGTTCATTTGACTTGACCTATGCTCATCAAGTCCTACAGCATTTATCGGATCCAGTGTTAGCGATACAAGAAATGGCAAGAGTCACTCGACCAGGTGGACATGTGGCAGTGCGTGACTCTGACTATTACACGATGTCGTGTAGTCCAGAATCAGAGATGATCGATGAATGGAGGCGGATTTACAGCTTAGTTGCTCGACATAACGGAGCGGAACCAGATGCAGGAAGACATTTTTTGGCTTGGTTTCATCAAGCTGGGTTGAATGAAGTCAAGTGTTCGGCAACGGCTACTGTTTATGCGACAAAAGAAGAACGAGAAAACTGGGGACTGTCATGGGCAGACCGTTGCCTCACTACCAGTTTCCCGACCCAGGCGGTGGAATATGGTTACGCTACTTGGGAGGAGTTAGAAGCCATATCAGAGGGCTGGCGTCATTGGTCGGCAAACCCAGACGGCTATTTCCAGTTCATCACCGGAGAAGCTATCGCTGAAGTTCAATAGTTTTAGCTTTGAAAGAGAAGTTAATTTTCTTCTTTCCAACAAGTGCAACCACAATTAACTTCTTCTGTACATTCACAGTTGGGGCCACAAG
>MDSW01076497.1_pt1 | contig 19399 bp, 21 predicted proteins | sample 811171 | NCBI WGS metagenome assembly MDSW01 (sample SAMN05326641, study PRJNA326480) | marine metagenome | isolation source: seawater | place: Atlantic Ocean: North West | collected 2012 | reverse complement strand
GGTTACTCCAGATATAATTACAATGGCTAAAGCTACAACTAATGGAGTTGTTCCAATGGGAGCAGTGGCTTTTAAAGAAGAAATTTATGATGCTGTTATGGATGCTTCACCTGAAGGCACAGTTGAGGTTTTCCATGGATATACTTATTCAGGAATTCCAGTATCAGTTGCTGCAGCATTAGCAGTTCAAGAAATTTTTGAAAAAGAAGATATCTTTAAAAGAGCCAAAGAATTATCTCCGTATTTTCAAAAAGGAATATTTTCATTAAAAGATCTAGATTGTATTGAAAATATCAGAAGCTATGGAATGATGGCTGGGATAGATATAAAGATGAAAGATAAGCCTGGTAAAGCAGGATTTCAAGTATTTAAACATTGCTATGATGCAGGGGTAAATTTTAAAGCAACAGGAGACTGTTTGATTATTGCTCCTCAATTTATATGTGAAAAAAAACACATTGATGAGATTATAGAAAAGTTGAGGACAGGCATTTCTAATTACATGAAGTCTTAAATGCGTATCGGAGTACCTAAAGAAATTAAATTACAAGAGCATCGAATAGGCTTAACGCCAGAAAGCGTTAAAGCCTTGACCAGCAAAGGTCATGAAGTTTTAGTTGAAAACAATGGTGGCTTTGAAGCAGGTTTTACTAACGAAGATTATAAAAATGCTGGCGCAAAAATTGAGAGTAAAGCTTCAGATATTTTTAAAAAATCAGATTTAATTGTCAAAGTCAAAGAACCGCAAGCTAATGAGGTTGCGATGATTAGAGAAAATCAGATCATTTATACTTATTTACACTTAGCGGCAGCCAAAGAACTAACCGAAGGATTAATAAAATCAAAGTCAATTTGTATTGCATATGAAACTGTTACAGATGAGAATGGTCGATTACCTCTGTTAGCACCAATGAGTGCTGTCGCTGGAAGAATGTCAATCCAAGCAGGCGCACATTCTTTAGAAAAAAACCAAAAAGGGAGAGGGTTGCTTTTAGGAGGAGCTCCTGGAGTTGAGTCTGCAAAAGTTGTTATCTTAGGAGGCGGAGTTGTAGGTGAAAATGCTGCTCTAATCGCAACAGGCATGAGAGCTAATGTTTTTATAGTTGATAAATCTACCGAACGTCTAAATCAGTTGAAAAAAATATTTGGAGATAAAATTAAAACAGTCCAGAGTAATAGAGAAGAATTAAAAAAACTTATAAAAGATTGCGACCTTTTAATTGGCGGAGTTCTAATACCAGGAGCTGAAGCACCAAAATTAATTACAAAAGATATGATTAAATCTATGAAAAGAGGTTCAGTTGTGGTTGATGTGGCTATTGATCAAGGAGGTTGCGTTGAAACAAGTAAACCTACCACTCATGCCAATCCCACTTATTTAGTAGATGAAGTAGTGCATTACTGTGTGGCTAACATGCCGGGTGGAGTACCGAGAACATCTACTATGGCTTTGAATAAGGCCACTCTTCCCTTGCTTATTAAAATTGCAGACCAAGGATATGAAAAGACTTTAAAGGAGAATAAAAATTATTTAGCTGGTTTAAATGTTTTTAAAGGGGATATTACTTGTAAAGGGGTAGCAGAAGCTTTTGGATTGAAATACTTACCTCCAGAAAAAGTTTTTTAGAAAAACTCAAAACTGTCTGCCCATTATAGGTTGATTTTCAGAAAGATTTAAAACTAAGTTTTTAAACCCCATTTTGGTCATTCTAATACTACATTTAAAAACAATCCTGTGCTTAAATAGCAATAGAGAGAAGTATGAGTTCACAATTAAAAGAAGCAGAAAAAGAAGAGACTGGTTTTTATAGCAATCAAGCTTTAATTGATTCTTCTAAAAATCACAAAGTTAATCTAAACGAGTTAGTAAATAGACTAAATCTAGAAAAGAAAAAAGAAAGAAAGCAAAACATAATTTTGTCAGTTGGCGCTGTATCAGCTGTTGCTATTTTTGGTGTTATTTTAACTCTTTGAGTCTTCCTCAATATTTTTAAGCTTTACGAACTAAGGCTCTTAAAACAATTAAATAAAATTGACTAAACATTTCAATTGTATTTTCTGTAATTTTTTTTGAATTAAGGTGATTAGCATGGAGATTTTTTAGATCAACATAATATCTTTTAGTAGCAGGATCTTTTTTAATAATTTTCATTCTATTTAATTTTTCAAGTTTTCTAATACATGTTGCTCTAGGTACACCTGTAACTTCCGAAATAGATGTCGCGCTTACTGAAGCATCTTTTTCATCTTTAAATTTTATATTGTTGGGCTTTGAGGCAAAATGTTCTTCATAAGGGGTATTTCTTCTTTTAAAAGATAGGTTAGTTTGTATTACCACCTGCAAGGCTATTAAAAGTAACTCAAGATCATTCATTTCTTTTTGCCACATTCTTAAATATTCAAGTTGAGTTTTGATGTAATGATACCAAAAAAACGAAAAGTGCTTTCTTAGTTCAGAGCTAATTTTTTCTTTAGAAATTTTAATTTCTAAATGAACAGCTATCGTTTGTACAAGTCTAGAAATTTGAAGTATTTGTCTATCAACCACAGAAATATATGATTTTTTTTGTTCTACTGGAGGAGACCAAGTTATCATATTTTTATTTTTTTGAAGAACTTTACTTTTTATAAGATTATTAACTTTCCTTCTTGCAGTTTCTTTTGGCAAACCTGTTGAATGAGCAATATCTATAATTTTTCGATTATCCTGATCCGTCTTGCTATGATTTTCCCAAAATTTTTCAAACGAGATGTTAAAGTCTAAATCTTTATCTTTTTCTCTTAAGGTTTTTTCATGAAGATTTTTTGCAAAAAACAAAACTATATTTGCAGCATCTAAGTCTTTATTGTATCGCTTATAAACATCAGATAGAAAATCGCTTTGAACACCCATAAATTCATCTAGAATCTTACCGTAGTTATTTTTGTATGTTTTTATAATTTCTTTTAGTTCAATTGAGTTTACTGATTCCATAAATGTTACTTTATCTCCCAATGTTCACATTGGGTCAATTAAGACCTAATAGTAAATATAAGTCAATATATAAAATGTATAAAAATAAATAATTTTTCTTTTTACTTGAATGATTTTTATTTCTACTATGCCTCAATTTTATGGAAATAGTTTCTTCAATAGCCCCAATTGCTCTTGCTATAATTATGCTATCCTTAGGTTTGGGCTTAACCTTTGAAGATTTTGTAAGAGTTATCGAGAAACCTAAAGATTTCACGATCGGAATACTTTGTCAATTAATTTTACTTCCGATTGTTGCTTTTTTTCTTATAAAAATATTTAACGTTTCAGCAGAACTTGCTCTTGGGGTTATGATTATTGCCGCAGCTCCAGGCGGAGTTACATCAAATATATTAACAAAATTTGCAAATGGAGATGTAGCGCTTTCAATAACTCTTACTGCTATCATAAGTCTAATTAGTATTATTACAGTCCCATTTGTTGTTTTAAAATCTGCTGATTTATTGCAAATCAATAATATCTCAGAAACAATTTCTATTGTTGGCGTTTCATTAAAAATGTTTTTTGTTGTTACAATTCCAGTATTAGTTGGAATGATAATTAGAAGATTTGGGGAAAATTTTATTTTACCCAAAACTCTAATAATTCAACGGATTTCAATTTTTTTGTTTATTATTGTTTTTGCAGCAATTTGGATAGAAGAGTGGGATAATATTATTAACTATATTTCTCAAGCAGGATTCATAACATTGATACTCAACATAACAATGATGATAGTTGGCTATTATTTAGCTAAATTTTTTGCTACGGGCATTCCACAGAGAAAATGCATTTCATTAGAATGTGGATTACAAAATGGAACTCTAGCTGTATTTGTTGCGACTCAACTATTTCAAGATATTATTTATATCGTGCCCACAGCCGCTTACGCTTTACTGATGTTCATTACTTCAATAGTTTTTGTATTTATAGTTAGAAAATTGAATTAAAATTGATTCTTAATTCTACTATTATAATTGCTTATTGTTGATTATATATAAAAAAAGCCTTTATGCGTTATAAAAAAAATATATTTGATGTTGGTGCTTTTAACGGAGTTAACGGCTTGGCATTAGCTGTAAAAAATCCAGATACTTTAATTAATGCGTTTGAAGCTAATAAGAATTTAATTAAAACGATAAATCAGTTAAAAAGAAAAATAGAACTAAGAATAGGTAGAAAATTAAATAATTATAAAATTCATAATGTTGCAGTATCTAATAAATCTAACTTGTCTAACTTTTATATTGCTAAAAATCCGACAGTTTCCTCTTTACATAAATTTTCTAAAAATTTAGATAAAAGCTGGCCTGGATACAGAGAAACTCATTGTCACACAATTAAAAAAGTAAAGGTTAAAACCATTACATTAAAAAAATTTTGTAATGATAACAAAATTAAAGTTATTAATTACTTACATGTCGATACACAGGGTAGCGATCTAAATGTTTTAAAGGGGCTTGGAAATCTTATTCGTATAGTTAAACAAGGGGTTATAGAGTCATCAATATCACAGAAAAGTTCTTTGTATCAGAACAACCACACATTAAAACAAGTAAAAAAATTTTTTAAAAAAATTAATTTTTCGATTAAGAAAATAGAGCCCATTGAAAGCTCAGTAGGCAATGAGGTTGATATCTATTATCAAAATAAAAAATTTAAAGATTTTGAAGACTTAAAAATTAAGTATAATGAAAGATATTATCATAGAGTTTTGGACAACAGAACAAGTCCAAAAGACAATATTATGGATTTTTTTTTTAGAATATTAAATCATTAAATGAGTTATAAAGCTTTTTTTAAAAACCTATTCACTCTTTTTTCAAAGAATTTGTTTTTTTTGTTGTACGGAAAAGTTAATAAAATTATTAAACCTAGTGAAGATAAAAGAATTAAAGTTGATGAAATTATTTTTGATGGAAAAATAAAATACAGTGTTTTTACTATTTTATCTGGGAGAATTTATACAGATACTATCCATGACACAGCAGTCATCTTAGACAATTCTCTTGTAAAAGGACCTTCATTTCAACTGAGAAATAATAGAAATTCTGACTGTGCAGAAAATGTAGTATTTAAGAAAGGGACGACTAGAATAAAAAAGAATATAAAAGGTACAGTATTTTCTCTTTTAACTGGTGGTGGCGGCAATGAAAATTATTGGCATTGGTTATTTGATGTTTTACCCAGATTGGAAATATTAAATAATATTCTTAACAAAGAAAAGATTGATTTTTTTCTCTTTCCAAATATAAAAAAAAAATTTCAAATTGAAACTTTAGATATTCTAGGGATAGAAAAAAAAAAGAGACTATCAAGTCAAGTTTATAGACATTTAACGTCTGATAATATTATTGTCACTGATCGTCCAACTATTTGTAATAAAAATTTAAAAAATGACGAGTGGCAAGAAGAAGTACCTTTTTGGATTATACAATATTTGAGAAAATCTTTTCTTAAAAAAGAATTTATCAAAGATGATAATTTTCCTAAAAAAATATATATAGACAGAAGCGATGCAGTAGCACATCACTCTAAGTTTAGATTGATCAAAAATGAGGTTAAAGTTAAAAAAATATTAGAAAACAATGGATATAAAAGTTTACGAATTGCCGATTATAGCTTTAAAGATCAAGTAAAGTTATTTAGCAATGCCAAGGAAATAGCAGGTTTACATGGAGGAGGTTTTGCTAATCTAATATTTTGTCAGCCTAGTACAAAAGTTATTGAGTTTAAAAACCAAACAACAGGAAATATCATTGGAGATTTAGCACAAAAAAATAATTTAAATTATAATACTATAGTAGGAGAAACAGAAAATTCAGTTAAATATTCTCAACAAGGGATCATGGAAATATCAATTAGTGATTTAAAGGAAAAATTGAATTAAAATGATTGAAAGAAAAAAAAAAACTATTATAAATCAATACGATTTAAGAGGCGAGGTAGCTCAGTTGGTTAGAGCACAGGACTCATAAGCCTGGGGTCGGCGGTTCGACTCCGCCCCTCGCTACCAAAAATAGAGCATTTATGGTTTTATCTACAACTCTATGAACAAGAAAGTTATTTCAATAAATATCTTAATTTTTTTAATTTTTTATCTAATTGGAGATATTTTATTTAGTAATTTTTTATATAAATATAAAGTTGGATATAAGTGTTATAAGTATTCTGAAAATAATTCTTTTTATGAGCTAGACAAAAACTGTTTTGCTAAAATGCGTTTAATTGCAAGCATTGATAGTTATAAAGTTTATACAAATAATTTTGGAGAAAGGTATTCTGGAAAAAAAAGTAGATATACTGCTGGGTCTAAAAATAAAAATGTATTCTTTTTTGGAGATTCGCAGACTTTTGGTGTTGGTTCTGACTGGGAAAATACATTTGTTGGAATGGTTGAAGAAAAAGCAAATGACTATAACATTCATAACTTTGGAGTTCCGTCATATAGTCCAACAGTTCATTATTATAAACTTCAAAAGTTACTTAGCACCAGAAAGATCAAACCAAACAAAGTATTTATTGTTCTAGATTTGACAGATGTAAGCGATGAAAGTGAAGAGTGGAGAGTTTCAGAAGAAAAAGAGAAGCCATATAAAGAATCTCAATTCAATTTTAAAAAAGTTTCAAAATTTAAAAAATTTAAAAGAGAAAACCTAAAAGGCTCGAGATTGATAGCTAACTATTTAAGAGAATCATCTAGAAAACTAAGAAAAAGATTAAAAAATAAAAAGGAGCATCAAAACGAATATAAGCCAGTGAACGGAAATCCTTCAGGCGGCTATATTTACACAAATTTTGATAAACTAACTGGTTGTAATACAGAATTGAAAAAAACTACTTTTTGGACATGTGGAGGTGTTGAAGTTGGTTTAAAAAAAATTGAAAATAATTTAAAAAAAATTGGAAAATTATCAAGAAGCATAAATTCTGATCTCTATATAATTACTTTTCCTTGGCCCGACACATTAAATTTTGGACAAACAGAATTTAATTGGGAGAAATATGTTAATAATTTATGTAAAATTTCAGACTGCAAGAATGTCATTAGTTTATTTCCAGATTTTAATAAAATAAAAACAAAAAGAAAAGATTGGCTTACCTACCTTTACCTAAAAAATGATATTCATCTTACAACCCAAGGAAATAAAGTTGTAGCCAATAAAATACTGAAAATAGCCTTTGATATTGAAAATTAAATAGATCTTAGTATTTTGTTGAGTATTTTCGTAAATTTCTTAATTTTTTTAACTTTTAGTTCTGGATAAATTGGAAGAGAAAATATTCCTTTTGAAAACCTAACTGTATTTAAAAGGTGTTTAGATTTTTTATGCGAATTTTCTTTGTACGCTTTCATTAAATGAATAGGATATTCATAGTTAATTTTTAAATAAATGTTATATTTTTTTAATTTTCTTAAAATCAAATCTCTTTTTTTATGATAAACAACAAAAAGATGAAAAACATGTTCACAATTTTTATTTTCTAAAGGCAGCATTAATTCAGATCCTTTAAATTGTTTTTTATAAAAGTCTGCAATTTTTTTTCTCTTTTTTATGTAATACTTAACTTTGTTAAGTTTTATGTTGAGTATAGAGCATTGTATTTCGTCAATTCTTGAATTGACGCCGTGTTCATTTGAATAGTATTTATTAAAAAATTTATTTTTTTTATTAAATTTCTCTGTTCCATAAAGCCTTATTCTCTTAATCTTTTCAATTAACAATCTATTTTTGGATCCAATAAATCCTCCATCTCCATATCCGCCCAGTATTTTTGTTGGGTAAAAGGAAAAACAAGAAAGGTCTCCAAACGTTCCAGCAAGTTTTTTTTTATACTTCGCACCTTGAGCTTGAGCACAGTCTTCAATAACTTTCAGATTATACTTTCTTGCCAAACTACATATTTTATCCATTTTACAAGATTGACCGTAAAGATGAACAGGTATTATTGCTTTAGTCTTTTTGGAAATAGATCTTTCTATTTTATTTGTGTCGATTAAATAATCATTTCCTACATCAACATACTTAACTTTTGCACCTGCGCTCTTAATTGCTGAAACTGTTGCAACTGCTGTATTCGAAACAGTTATAACTTCATCACCTTTGCCAATATTTAAAGCCACCAGAGATATATAAAGAGCGTCTGTACCACTACCAACAGCAGCACCAAATTTCAGCTTATTTAATTTAATGAAATTATTTTCAAAAAGACTTAGTTCATCTCCAAAAAATATATTTCCAGACTTTAACGTCTTATCAATTCTTTTTAGAACTAATTTTCTTAGATCTTTATACTCCTCTTTAAAAGACCAAGATTTAATCATTAGTTAATTTTCTAAATTTATTTATATTCATTGTTATGTTCAATTTGGCTTTTTTTCCAAGAAGTTTTCTAGCTGAAATTTTTTTTATATTTTTATTATATTTTTTTGCAAAATTATATACAGATTGAGATTTTCCACCAATGTTAACTATTCCTTTGTAATCTTTTATTTTTATAATACTTTTAATCAAGTCTTCATGAAATATAAAATTAGTTTTGAAATCAGTAAATGCACCTTTGTGGACAAATGGTTTTTCTGTTATCGAAGCTCTTAATATAAGAGAATTTTTATACATTTGAACTGAGCTTTCTCCGCCGAGCTTTGACCAAGCATAATTATTGATAGGAAGTAGAGGACTTTTTTCTGAATAATTACCTTTAATTCCAGGATAAACATAACAGGTTGAGATATAAATTAATTTTATCTTATATTGCGAGCAAACCTTTGTAACATTTGCTGTTCCAATTATATTTTTATCAATACTTTCCGAAATAAATTTATTGTGAAGCTCCATGGGTCTCGATAAGCCAGCTAGATGAATTAAATATTTTGGTTTTTTATTTAGTAAATATTTTTTAATAGATTTTAAATTTAAAATATTAAAACTTTTTTTTTTAGGAAACAAAAAATTGTATTTAAATCTATGGGCGTTTTGTTTAATAATTTTTCCAAATCTACCCGAACCTCCAGTAACTACTATTTTGTTTTTATAAAGAAACATGAGAAAACCATTCACCTTTAAATTTATTTTCTTTTTTTAAAATTTCATTTTTATGATTCCATGCGAATAAATATATAGCATCAGGCTGGTTTTTATAAAAATGAGACATTTCAACAATTGGTATGTGCATACCAGGACTAAATTTACCAATTTTTTCTAAAGTAGTATCACATATAAAATCAATTATCTTAGAGTCGATATTACAGTAATTTAAAATAGTAGTACTTTTTGATGTTGCTGCGTATCCACAAATAGATTTTCCTTTTTCTTTCATATTTCTTAACTTATCCAAAATGTCATTTTTTGATTGTTCACAATTTTTTTTAAATTCTAAACAAGACTCGATAGAGTCAACTTTATCAACTTTTTCAGTTTCCAAAAGATTTTTTAAATTTAAGCTTTTATTTTCAATATTTTTACGCTTAATAACGTATCTCATAGACCCACCGTGAGTTGTTTGAGGAAAAACTTCAACTAGTTCAAAATCATAAATTTTAAAGATTTTTATTATAGAGCTAATGGAAAATATAAAAATATGCTCATCATAAATTTGATCGTAGGAAATTTTATTAAACATTGATCCAAGATATGGTTCTTCAAAGATAAAAACTCCGTTTTTAGACAATAACAAGTCGACGGCTTTTATTAGGTTATCAAGATCTGGAATATGACAGATCACATTTGATGCACATATTACATCTGTTTTTCCTAAAAATTTTTTTAAGTTTTGAACATTATCCAAATTAAAAAATTGATTTATAGTGGGTATATTTTCATCTTTTGCCTTTAGTGCAACATTTTTGGAGGGCTCAAATCCGAGAATTTCATTGTCAGATTTGAGAAAATTTTTCAAAAACGTTCCATCGTTAGAACCAATCTCAATAATTTTTGAATTGGTTTTTATATGATTTTTTTTTATATATTCTGAATATTTTTTAAAGTGTTTTTTCATGTATTCAGAGCTTCCAGAAAAAAAAGGATATTTTTCGTTAAACATTTTTTCTGGACTTGGATGGTCATTAAGTTGAAACAAAGATAAATCTTCTGAAAAACCAACCTCCATATTAAAATAATATTCATTTTTAAAATCTTTTTTTTCTAAAAAACCATTTGCTATAGGCATTTTTCCAAAATTCATAAAAGGATTTATTTTTTTATTTGTAATTTTACATTTCATTTATTATTACCAATTAAATAAATTTAGAGTCTTCTTAATATCAGTTTCTATATTTGAATTTAGATTTAGTCCTAGTTTTTTGATTTTTGATGAATCTACCAAATAGCTCAGCTGATTCATTATAGGAGAATTAACAAATTGAATATTTATTTTTTTCTTATTTTTTCTTATTTTGTTCAGTATTTGTTTTACAGTAAAATTTCCAGTTAATGCATTAAAAGTTTCGTTTATAAAGATATTTTTTTCAATAAAAAATTTAAAGATTTTGAAAGCATCTCTTATCGATAGGTAGGGTCTGTATTGATTATAGGCAGTTTTATAAACTTTAATTTTTCCATTTGTTGACGCGTTAAAACAGAATTTATTAACAGCAGTATGGAATCTTATTCCTTTAGAGACACCAGCGATTGTACCAAATCTTAACGTCATATATCTAAGTTTTTTATGTTTCTTTTTTAACATTTTCTCTTCAATTAATTTTATTTGAGCATAAGGCGATTGAGGTTTTAATAAGTGTTTGTCATTTTCCTTTACAATTTTTGCTTTTTTCCCATAAACACTAGTTGACGAAATATGTATTAACTTTGATTTTTTTTTAACACAAAAATCAATAATATTTTTCATACAATTTAAATTATTTTTAAACATTTTTTTTTTAATATTAAAACTTTCTTCAGCGTTAGTTAAGGAGGCGCAGTGTATTACCACATGAACTTTTTTAAAATTATTCAGGGCATTTTTCTGACTTATATCCTTATCAGAAAAATTAATTTTAATTTTCTTTTTTGATTTGAGGTTAAAAAGTGAAGAATATCTTTTAGAGCTCAGATTGTCCACCAATATGACTTCTTTAACTTTTTTTATTTTTTTAATGTTTTCTACTATATACGATCCAATGTGACCACAGGCGCCAGTTATCATTATTTTCATATGCAATTATTTTTTAATTATTTTTATGAAATCTTTATATTTCTCTATATAGTCACCAAATTTGTACTCCATATCACAAACAACCATTAAGATTACATTATTAGTTAAAAATTTAATTTTACACCATGTTTTTGGCTTGAGCAGATATCCTTCTTTTTTTTTATAATCAAGAATTAGAGTTTTTTTACTTTTGCGGTCTTCAGATTCAACTCTCATTTTGCCTAAAAGTGGAAATAAAAATTGAGAACATTTTTTATGAGCATGGTTGCCTCTAGTGAAGTTTTTTTTTCCATTAACAAAAAATATCCTTTTAGGTTTGATTGGAAAGCTTTTTTTAAGAGAAAACGGTATTAGCGTTCCACTTTTTTTTCTGAATGATTTGAATTTTTTTTTCATATTAAAAAGCAATAATTTTTATCTTTTATTTATATCACAGTAAACTACTGGCCATTCTAAATATTTGGTATATTTTTTAAACCAATAAGGAAGAAATCTTTCTGCTAAAAATGTATACATTCTAATTTTATTGTATCCTTCTAAGTTAAAACCAAAGACTTTTTCACACTCACTTAACCAAGCAAAAACTTCTTCAAAATAAGAATTTATTATTTTTTCTGAATTACTTATAAACATATTTCCTTGGTTAATTGATATTTCGTTTCTAACATAGTAATTAAAATCCTTTTTGTCTTTTTCGGGCAAAAGTTCTATAGCTTTATCCAAATTTCCTATGCCATGAAACATTTCAAATTGAAACCTAATGCTATGATTAGATCTAAAAAGATCTTTGGGATTTCTTAACAAAGCTAATTTGCCATATTTTATTAGCTTGATTAATTTCACTTTTTTCAAATTTACAGGCTCGCCAATTATCACATCGTAGCCCTTCCATTCTTGAGGAAGAGATTGGAGAAGGATTGAACTAAGGTCTTTATTTTTATTGATGTTTTTATTTCCCCAAAGTTCCCTATAAGAGCAAAAACCAATCCAATCATCAGGATTTTTTTTCTTTAATAAATTTTTCCAGTACCAATAATAAAAAGTATATTCACCATAATATGGATTTTTCTCTGCTATATTAATAAGGGTGTTATCTCTAAACCATTCAGAAGAAAAATCATTATTTTTGAGACCCACTGGAATATAATTTAGCTTTTTAACAATTTGCAAATAGGAGTTTTCTAAACACATGCAGTATATTTTTAAATTATGCATGGTTTTTAATGTATTCTGATAAAGAAATATTATTCCTATCTTTTTTGGACAAAATGGGTTTTTTTATTGGCCAGTTAATTTTTAATTTTTTGTCATTCCAACGCAGACCAAATTCATTTTTAACAGATCTATAGTTTGTACAAAAATAAAAAATTATATTTTGTTTTTTTATACCCAAGAATCCATGAGCAAATCCAGGAGGTATATAAATTGATTTGCCATTATCAGATGATAAAACAATTTTATAATGCTTTCCAAATGTTTTAGAATTTTTTCTTAGGTCAACCACAACGTCAAGAATCTTACCTTTTAAAACAGTTACATACTTGCCTTGAGAAAATTTATTTTGTATATGAAGGCCTCTAAGAACATTTTTTTTTGAGAAAGAAGTGCATCCAAATAAGAATTTTTCTTTTTTAAAAAATTTCTTTTTAAAAGTTTCTCTAAAATAGCCTCTAGAGTCTTTATAAATTTTTGATTTAATAATTTTTAAACCAGAGAATTTTGTTGATATTATTTTCATTTTATACAGCTATTTTTTTAGTAAAAATTAAATCCAAAGCATCTATAAATTTGTAAGATTGATCAAAATTCTTAAAGTTTAAAAATTTTACAAGATTATTTTTGTTTTTATTTATTAATTTATAATTATTTAATTCCATGAAATCTATAAAATTTTTATAATTCAATAGGTAAGAATAATTTATAATTGGATGCAGATTTACTTGTTTTAAAACTTTATCTTTAGACGTAGAGCTTGAGTCAAAAAAAGTTGTAAGAGAAAAAATAAAAAATTTTGGGTTTTTTTTACACATCTTTTTTATTACAGTTTTATAATCATTTATATACTGTATTGAACTACCAAAGAAAGCAAAATCTAATTCAGACATGTTCAAAGCAAAATCTTCATCAACAAATATGTTTTCTAATCTATTTTCTTTTATAATTTGTTTTATTATTTTATTAAAATTAGGTTTGTCGTGATAAAAATACTGTAAATTTTTTATATTCTTATTTAGGTATAAATAATTATCTAAATTATTTGCACCAAAATCATAGAATTTTATTTCTTTTTGATACTGCGAGAAGATATTTAAAATCTCTAAAAGATAATTACATGTATTGAAGGGTTTGAAAAATTCTTTTGAAGAATCTTTTATAATTTTTTTTTGAAGTTCGTAGTTAATATTTATGGGATGATTATTCTCAGGCAATGAATTTAATTTAGTTTCGACAAAAAAAATTTTAAATATCTTGAAAAGTTTTCTAGAAAAAAACCTAGGCAATTTATCAAAAAAATTTGATCTTAATAACGCATTCAAATATCTATACATTTAAAATTTGTTTATTTTTTTTGAGTTTTTAAGTAATTTTTTTAAATATTTTGTGTATTCGCAATTTCCATAAAATTTTATTGCACTTGAAAGAGCAGCTTTTGATATCCATTTATTGTTCAGTGCTATTTCTTCTAAACAAGCTATTTTGAGGCCCTGTCTATCTTCCAGCGCTGAGACAAAAGCAGAAGTATCGTAAAAATTTTTGATTGTTCCTGTATCAAGCCAAGCGCCACCACGGCCTAAGAAATTAGCTCTTAACTTGTTTTTTTTTCTGTATTTATTTAAAAGATCAACTATTTCTAATTCATTTCTTTTAGAAGGTTTTAGACTTTTGCTAAATTTTACAGATTTATTGTCAAAAAAATAAAGCCCAGTGATTGCTAAATTTGAAAATGCTTTTTTTGGTTTTTCTATAATTTTTTCTATCTTATTTTTTTTATTTACTTTAGCTACACCATAAGCACTTGGGTTGCTTACAGGGTGCAAAAATACCTCAGAACCATTTTTTAATCTCCTGCATCTTTTTAAGTTTTTTGTTAAATTTTGACCATAAAAAAAATTATCACCTAATATTAGTGCAACATTGTCTTCTCCAATAAATTTTTCTCCTAGTATAAAAGCGTCCGGGAGACCTTTGGGGTAAGCTTGTTCTTTAAAAGTTAATTTTATTCCAAATCTACTACCATCTGACAAAACTTTTTTAAATTCTTTAACTTGTCCCTTATTAACAATTACTAAAATATTTTTTATACCAGCTAACATCAGGACGGAAAGAGGATAATAAATTAAGGGTTTGTCATAAATTGGAAGAAGTTGTTTATTTACAGCTTTTGTTAAAGGGCTCATTCTGCTTCCCACACCACCAGCCAATATAATACCTTTGTTAATCATGATTTAATCCAAGTCTTTTTGTGTAAAGTTTTTTGTTTTTTATAGATTTAAAAAATTTTTTATTATTTAAATACCAGTCAACAGTTTTTAATAGACCTTCATTTAGATTTAATTTTGTTTTCCATCCCAAATGTTTAAATATTTTTTTACTATTTAAAGCGTATCTATAATCATGTCCCGGTCTATCTTTAACAAATCTTAATTTTACTTTTTTTCCAATTGTTATCGACTTTTTTTTCATAATAAACAAAAGTCTTTTTACTAGTTCAATATTGTTTAAATTTTTTCCACTCCCGACATTATAACTGTGACCATTCTTACCTTTTAAATATAGCTTTATTAAGGCTCTACAATGATCTTCCACATGTATCCACTCCCTTGAGTTTTTTCCACTCCCATAAATTGGCAATTCTTTGTTATTTAGTATGTGAAATATCATTTTAGGGATTAATTTTTCAGGAAATTGTCCAGGTCCATAATTATTGCAACAATTAGATATTATTGCTGGTATTTTATAGGTTCTTACATAAGAGTTTACCAAATGGTCAGCGCTGGCTTTTGAAGCGGAATAAGGTGAACTTGGTTTATAAGGGTATTTTTCATCAGATCTATTTTTTTTTTTAATTATGTCTCCATAGACTTCATCTGTTGAAACGTGAACTAGTTTTAATTTTTTAACCTTTTTATTGCAAAATCTAATAGCTTCCAGCAAGTTATAGGTACCCAAAATATTGCTCGAGATAAAATTTTTTGGCGAATCTATAGATCTGTCCACATGTGTCTCAGCTGCTAAATTAAAAATAACATCTGGAAGATGTTTTTTTATTATTTTGATAACTTTTTCTTTATTACAAATGTCTAATTTGTAGAATATGTAATTTTTTAATTTTACATCTTTTAGATTATATTTGTTGGCTGAGTAGGTAACTTTATCTATATTAATGACAAAATATTTTTTTTTAATCAAATATTTTACTAAATTACTACCAATAAAGCCCAATCCTCCAGTAACAATGACTTTTTTCATATTAGTTTTACAAATAAGATACGATCTATTAAATTAAACTTTTAAAATAATTAGAGTATAAAATCAATTATGTTTAAATAATGTCAATTGAAGATATAACTATAGTAATTACCTCTTTTAAAAGTAGTGATAAAATTAACTCATGCTTAGATAGTATTAGCAGTAAAGCAAAAGTGATTGTTGTAGAAAATTCTGGCAGTCAAAAATTCAAAGAGTCTGTAGAAAAAAAATATCAAAATCTACAATGCATTATTCCAAATGATAATTTAGGATATGCCAAAGGCAATAATTTAGGGTTAAGCAAAGTGGACACTAAATATGCACTTGTATTAAATCCTGACACAGTTCTTCAAGACAAAGCTCTAGAAAATTTTTTAACTACAGCTTCTCAACATCCGGACTTTTCTTTAATTGGACCATTTAGCGACCAAGGTAAGGAAATTAAAAATAAAAAAGAATTAACTCAGGTAAAAAACTTAAAAGGCTTTGCAATTTTTTTTAATATGAAAAAGTTTCAAAAAAATAAATTTTTTGATGAAAATTATTTTTTATATTTTGAAGAAATAGATCTTTGTAGAAGCGTAATAAAAGATAAAGGAAAAATATATTTGGATCCAACAATATTAATACTTCATGAAGGAGCAAAGTCAGTAAATAAAATTTACAGCTTTGAGATTGAAAAAAATAGAAATTGGCATTGGATGTGGTCAACTTTTTATTATCACAAGAAACATTATAGTTTCTTTTATGCTATTCTTATTACTCTACCAAAGTTATTTTCAGCTTTTTTCAAAACTGTTTTTTATGGATTGATTTTAGACAAAAGTAAGAGAGATATTTATTATTGTAGATTGAGTGGCCTTGTGAATTCTATTTTGGGAAAAAATTCTTGGTATAGACCAAGTTTAGATTGATTTATCCAAAGTATAAATATAATAAAAGGAAACTTTAATGTTAAAATCAGGTAAAAAAGTTTTAGTTACAGGAGGCGCTGGTTTTGTAGGCACCAATCTAATTAAACTTTTACTAAAAAAAACAAAACATAAAATCATTAGCATTGACAACTATTCTTCGGGATCAAGAAGTAATCACATTAAAAACAGTAGAGTGAAATATGTAAAAGGCGAAACGAAAAATATATCTCAAATTATTAAAAATCCAAAAGGTATTACTTCTATTTTTCATTTTGGTGAATTTGCTCGGATTTATCAGAGCTTTAAAAATATGAATGAGTGTATCAGCTCAAACTCTGTTGGTACAAATGCTATTTTTAATTACTGTTTAAAAAACAGAATTAAACTTATTTATTCAGCGACATCTGCCTCTTTAGGAAATAGAGGAAATGATAAAAATTTATCTCCATACGCTTTTACAAAAGCAAAAAATTTAGAATTGTTAGAAAATTTAAAAAAATGGTTTAAATTTAAATATGAAGTAATTTATTTCTATAATGTTTATGGACCCCATCAAATATCTAAAGGTAAAATGGCTACGGTAATAGGAATATTTGAAAATTGTTATAAATTGAAAAAACCATTGCCTATAGTAAAGCCTGGAACACAAACAAGAAGATTTACCCATATTCAGGATACTGTTGAAATTTGTTATCAGGCTTGGAAGAAAAAACTATGTAGACATTATAGTATTTCGAGTCACAAAAATTATTCTGTTTTAGAGGTGGCCAAGATGTTTGGTGCAAAAATCAAATATCTATCTAAAAGACCCGGGGAAAGATATGCATCAGCATTAACAAATGTGAATCTTTCTAATAAAGTTCATAAGTATTTTGGAAAAATTGAACTTGAAGATTACATTGAAGATTTTTTGATAAAAAATGGTTAATGACCAGGAAAGTCAATTAAGCTTTTAACAAGATAGGATTCTTTTTCTAGTATTTTTCTTCCCGGCAGGTCAAATAAATTTATAACAAATATAAATCCGGCAACAGATCCACCAGACATTTCAATTAATTTTGCTGCAGCTTTCGCGGTACCGCCTGTTGCAATTAAATCATCAATAACTAATATTTTTTCGTCTTTAACAATAGAGTCTTTATGAACTTCTATGGTAGCCTCTCCATACTCAAGTTGAAAATCTACAGAATGTCTTTCAGCTGGTAATTTATTTTTTTTTCTTAACAAAACTAGGGGTTTTCCTACTAAGTAGGATACTACTGAAGCAAATATAAAACCTCTAGACTCTATGGCTGAGATTTTATCAAACTTGATTTCTTTAGTGATTTCAACAATTTTATCTATAGTTAAATTAAAAGCTTCAGAATCTTTTATTAGTGTTGTTATATCTCTAAACAAAATACCTTTTTTAGGATAGTCTTGTATTGATCTTATGTATTTTTTTAAGTCCATATTTAACTTCAATGTCTAACAAAAAAGGATTAATAATTAAATCATGAAAAAAAGAAAACTTGGGATAATTGGAGGTAGTGGTCTTTATAATATTGATGGTTTTGAAAATGAAAAGTGGAAGAAAGTCAAAACTGCCTGGGGAGAGACCTCAGGTCGCATATTAACAGCCACACTAAACAAAGAAGAAATCTGTTTTATTCCCAGGCATGGCAAGGGTCACAAACTTAGTCCTACTAGGATTAATTATAGAGCTAACATAGATGCGCTTAAACGTTTAGGGGTAACTGACATTATTTCTGTTTCGGCTGTAGGATCTTTGCAAGAACATTTATTGCCTGGTACATTCGTTATTGTTGATCAATTCATAGACAGAACTTTTGCTAGAAAAAAAACATTTTTTGATGATGATATAGTGGCTCATGTTTCAATGGCAAAACCTACGAGCCCATCGCTTATGAAATGTTCAGAGTCAGCATTGATTAAATCAAAAATTAATTATCAAAATGGAGGAACTTATTTAGTTATGGAAGGTCCTCAATTTTCTAGTTTAGCAGAATCAAAACTATATAGATCTTGGAAGGCTGATGTTATTGGAATGACTAATATGCCTGAAGCTAAACTAGCTAGAGAGGCAGAAATAAGGTATTGCACAATTGCAATGGTTACTGATTTTGACTGTTGGCATCCAGATCATGATGAAGTGGATGTTCCTACTGTAATAAAAACTCTTCAACAAAATGCACTTAATGCTCAAAACATGATTAAAGAAATTATTAAAACATTTAAATCCTTTTCTCCAAAAAATGATCCAGCAAACGAATGTTTAGACACAGCAATTATAACTGCTCCGAGATTTAGAAGTAAAAAAACAATTACAAAATTAAGAATTATTGCTGGAAGAGTATTAAAAAAAAAATAATGAATATTAATGGTAAGTCTTACAAAACTATTTGGTTTGAAAATAATATTGTAAAAATAATCGATCAAACAAAACTTCCACACAGATTTATAATTAAAGATTTAAAAACAGTTAAAGATTCTATCAACGCCATTAAAACTATGGAGGTTAGGGGAGCGCCCCTTATAGGAGCTACAGCAGCGTACGGGTTGGTTTTGGCAATTATAGAAAAAAATGATCAATTGTTTTTAAAAAAATCTAGCGAGGATTTAATTCAATCTAGGCCAACGGCTATAAATTTAAAATGGGCAGTAGACAGAATGATGAAAAAAATTTCAGGTGTTAATAGTGAAAAAATTTTACAAGTAGCTTTGGATGAAGCAAAAGCAATTTGTGAAGAGGATGTAAATTTTTGTAAAAACATAGGTTTAAATGGACTAAAGATAATTGAAGAAATCTCAAAGAAAAAAAAAGATACTGTAAATATACTAACTCATT
>MDSW01124566.1_pt1 | contig 19406 bp, 10 predicted proteins | sample 811171 | NCBI WGS metagenome assembly MDSW01 (sample SAMN05326641, study PRJNA326480) | marine metagenome | isolation source: seawater | place: Atlantic Ocean: North West | collected 2012 | reverse complement strand
TGAGACAGTAGTATGAGAATCATTCTTCTGGGAGTTGTCACTGTCATTGGGGCAAACATCTTCATCACTGTTATGAACTCCAAAACAGTTGATCTTATTCAAGAGAGAAATGCTGCCCTAGAGGCACTCATGAATCCCCCTTCAAATGTGATCAAATGACATCATCCAATCTCTCAAAAATCAAAACCAAACTAAGAACCACAGGCAACATCACTGGTAACTTTGGAAGACCCAAGACTAAGGCAGGTGCTAACACAAACCTAGGGTTATCTGATAAACCCAAAGGTGCAATTAAGGTGACAAGAGAGAAGGACTATATTAACAGATTGTATGATGCCCTTGATGTAACAGATGACCCAAAACTGAAAAAGTTTCTCACATTTGAAATCAAAAAGTACCTCATCAAAACAAACCAATGGAAATGAATCTTTCTAAAGAACAAACACAGAAACTCAAAGAAATCTTCTGTGAAAGAGTAGTAGATTCTATGGATCTTGATACTCTATGTGAGATTGTCTTTGATCAACTTATGGGATCATATGATAATTATGATCAGAAAGATATGCAGTTTGAAATAACAGATTACTTCAATGATAAGGGAGAGGAATTTAATAACCTACTGAGAGAGGTTAGCGCCAAAAATATAAACTATGCAGGAACCACTATCTAACACTCATCATGCAAATGACTATGAACAAAGAATCACTCATTGAAGCATATGTTACCAGGGTTATTGATGGTCTAAACTTGGATGATTGTCTTGCTATTCTTCATGATTACATGACCAAATCTTATGATGATTATTCTTACGCAGAGATGGAAGAAGAGGTGAAAGAGTATTATCCAGAGTTACTTGATGATGTAACTGAACCAGATGAATCTACTGGGTGGAACTAACACCTAGTTGACTATGTGGGGCAAATGAGTTATACTATGTGGAGCACATGTGTGGGTCACATAGTAATGCCCTTCTCCTCTAAGTTTCCTAATCTAGGTAAGACTGTGAAGACTAGAATCCCTGAATCATGTTATCACCATATCATCCTATTATTGGATGAGTATGAGAGGATTGCAGAGGCAAAAGGGACCATCTTTCTAGAACAAATGCAAGGAAGATTGGAGGAAAGTTTGACTAACATAACATGACTATGTGGGGCACATAAAATGTTAGTGTGGGGCACACATCTGGGGCACATAGATGTATATGGGGCACATGGAATAAAGGTGAGAATAAATGTACCTGGGTCTTGTGTTCTAAGCGTGCAGTCTATCATCAAACCTCACACATGTCAACCCCTCACAGACACTCTGAGAACTGCACATTGTCCCTTGACAGATACACTGAAATGACCTATATTGTAAGGGTGAAAGACACATATAAGACTATCACTAACTAACACACTGGGCAACATATCATGGGGAGACTCATGAACAGTGTAAGACCCAGTATTACACCCACTAAATCACACTTTCATTATGTCAATCACACAGTGCTTTGATGCTCTGGACTATGCTGAGAATGGCACTGAGTTGCTGTTACTCTTGGATGCAGTTGTGGCACTTTATTGATACTAACTCATGTGCCCCAATAATGTTGTTTATGTGGGGCACATACAAAAAACATTGTTAGTTACCTCTAAAGTGGATCTACAGTGTAAGCATGACTCAATCACACATGACCACATCTTTCCAGACAAATCTGATGGACCAAACATACAATGGTTGGACCAATTATGAGACCTGGAATGTTGCCCTCTGGTTGCAAAATGATGAGGGTTTGTATCACCTTGCTCAGGAATGGGCAGAGCATGGATACAAGTCACTGTCCCACATGTTGATGGAGTTCTCTCCTGCAACCCCTGACAATGTTAAGTGGGATGATGATAGTCTCAACACTGTAGAATTGAATGAGATGCTCAGTGAACTCTGACATCTTGTGAATCACAGTGTTGTGAATATGACAGTGATTATGGGCGTGATGTAATGTCCGCCCTAGGGCGTAGTGGGGTCTAAGGATTAAAATAACCCCCCCCCTACGAAAAGACCGGTCTAGGGCAACCTACAAAAGTATATTCCCATGAGGTTTATATGCCTCTTTTTTTATGCCCCCATATATAATTCCGTAACAGAAACCATTTTATGAAAAAAATTTCCCCAGAAAATTTTTACCACATATACTTGAAGGACAGATGTGTATATAACAACCTAACAAAGAGTGATTTTGAGACAAGATATAATGAGATGAAGGCAATGGTTGGTCTGATGAAGACTGATTATGAGGAGGAGGATCTGTCCTTTGAGGTAGTGGAAACCCTAGTAACTGAAGAAGAGTCTTCATATTGACAGAGACTATATAAACTGCTAAACTGAAGTGTAGTGAATTATCAATCATGGCAAAAGGATTTACTGTAAAGGCATCATCGCCCCCATCAAAGAAGAAAGGACCTGAGTGGGATTATGATGCCATTAAGGCAAGGATGAAAGGAAAGACTATTGTATTTTGTCTGCCTGGACGTGGAGTATCATATACATTCCTGAAGAACTTTGTACAACTGTGCTTTGACATGGTACAGAATGGAATGAGTATCCAGATCAGTCAGGATTACTCTTCTATGGTGAACTTTGCACGTTGTAAGTGTTTGGGTGCTAATGTATTGCGTGGACCTAACCAGGTGCCATGGGATGGTAAACTTCACTATGACTATCAGTTGTGGATTGATAGTGACATTGTATTTGACTCTAATAAGTTCTGGCAACTGTGTGATCTGTCACTGAGTGAAGATGGTACAGAACGTGAGATCACTGCTGGTTGGTATTCTACTGAAGATGGTAAGACTACATCTGTAGCACACTGGTTGGATGAGAATGACTTCAGGAATAATGGTGGTGTCATGAACCATGAGATGGTTGATAGCATTCAAAATCGTAAGAAACCATTTACTGTTGATTACACAGGATTTGGATGGGTGATGATCAAGAAGGGAGTCTTTGAAGACTTTGATGATGAAGGTAATAAGAAGATGCCATATCCATGGTTTGCACCTAAGATGCAAGTCTTTGAGTCTGGTGCAGTACAGGATATGTGTGGAGAGGATGTCTCATTCTGTCTAGATGCTATTGAAGCAGGATATGAGATTTGGTGTGATCCACGTATTCGTGTTGGTCATGAGAAGACTAGGGTGATTTGATATGATCACACAATATCCATACATGGTCACCTATAGATTAAAAGCTACAGGTAGAAAGTATCATTACAAGAAAGTAGATGCAACACATCAAGCAGAGGCAATGAGAATCTTTGAGGCATCAATGCCTTCTGCTACAGTTGTAAGTGCTCATGCACTCCCACAAAATTTTAAGTAAAGGTAAATTATGGCAAAAGTTAAGAAGTCACTGCTTGGTTCAGTGTTTATTGAATCACAACCCAAGAAAACCAGACAGGGACATGGGCAGCACACAAAGTATGCTGCAACCAGCAGTAATAACAAGAAGAAGCGTTATAGAGGTCAAGGACGTTAATAGACAAGAAGGGCAGCAATGCCCTTTTTTTTATGTTATAATTAAATCAGCGGAAAATCTCGGTTCTCTATGTCTTGTCTAATTACCAACCTCCCCTCTGTAGAGGTATGGGTGAGGAAAGAATACCTTACAGATCATCAATCTGGATGGGGTGAATTTGAAAAAGGTGTATGGGTGAGTGCTAAGTCCATTCCAGGGCGTGCATTTTATTTTGAAACCTATCTACCTGAATATGGGGCAATGTATGATAAACTACCTATCAGTGCATTTTTAAGTGAACCCAAGACACCTGATCCTGATATGAACTTACAGAATCTACAATTCTGGAATTGTATGGATTATGGGGTAGTTGCAGTTCAGAAACAATTCATTGGGTCCATGACTTATGAGGTCTATACAAGGGATCATGGCACTATGGAGGGTACATATGTATGTACATTAGATAATTATCATCAAGACCCTGATGTGGTTGATTATTCCACCTCAGAGAACCCTGCAGAACATAAGTCTCATAACCTGATTGAATTGGTCAATGGTCAGTATGCACTATATCCAAACAATAGAACTCGTATCTATGATAACAGTTTGACACCAGAAAAACCCAAAACCCCTGACTTCAAGGTATCTACTGAATATTATCAAGTAGAGAATGGTTATGATAGGGATGGATTAGGTGATCAGGAAGCATATTTCTGGAAGACCTCTAAGGATAGAAAGAGTGAAATTAATGATCTTTTAGATCCTCTTTAAAATTCTAAATAACCCCTATAAATAAAGACATATCCTAGTGTCTAGATTATGCCTGTTCAAAGGGTAAGTAAACCATTTAAAGATATAAGTGCGACGTTTCAAACAAATCCTTTGAACAGTGACCTGATTGCGTTAAAAAATGAGAATGCAATCTCCAGATCAATTCGTAATTTAATTCTGACAGTACCAGGTGATAAACCATTTCAACCTGATTTAGGTTCTGAGGTATATGAATCATTATTTGAAACATTAGATCAAATTACTGCATCATCTATTCAGCAGCAAATTGAAAATACAATTATTAAGTATGAACCTAGGGTAGACTTGAAGGATGTATTTGTTAAAGCAAACATCCCTGATAATGCATTTGATGTTTTAATTAACTATGAAATCATTGGTATTGAAGCATCCAGACAACAAATAAATTTCGCATTAGAGCTCACTAGGTAAATGCCTTTAGTAAATTTCAGCAATCTAGATTTTAATCAGATCAAAACATCCCTAAGGGATTACCTTCGTGCGAATTCAAACTTTACTGATTATGATTTTGAAGGTTCAAACTTATCAACCATCATTGATCTGTTAGCATATAACACATATATTAATTCATATAATGCTAACATGGTGACCAATGAGGTCTTCATTGATAGTGCTACATTAAGAGAGAATGTAGTATCATTAGCAAAAAACATTGGATATACACCAAGACCAAGACGTGCAGCAAAAGCATTAGTTTCATTTGCTGTTGATGTTAGTGGCACAACAACTGTTGCAGTTACCTTAAAGAAAGGTATTGTTGCTACAACTTCTGCAACCTTTGGTGGCAATAACTTTACTTTCTCAATACCAGAAGATATAACAGTAGGTGTTGATGAAGATGGTCTTGCAATCTTTGATACCATCACAGTGTATGAAGGTGTTTATATTCAACAAGAGTTCACTGTAAATTCTAGAACACCAAATCAAAAATATATCCTTACAAATAGTGGTATTGATACTAATCTAATTAGAGTTAATGTTAAAGACTCAGTAAGTTCTAGTATTGTAAGAAAGTTTTCACAATCTAAAGGATTGTTTGATGTTAAGAAGGATTCACCTGTATATTACTTGCAGGAAGTAGAGAATGAAAGATATGAAATATTATTTGGTGATGGTATATTTGGATTGCCAGTGCAAGAACCAAATGTAATACAGGTTGGATATATTGTATCAAATGGTGAGAATGGAAACAATCTATCAAGAATTTCCTATGCTGGTCAGTTAGTTGATAATAATGGTGGATCATTAACAACCAATATTACAACTATGGTTGTTGATCAACAAAGTTATGGTGGGGCACAGATTGAAAGTGTAGATTCAATTAAGAAGTTTGCACCACAGATCTATGCTTCTCAAAATCGTGCTGTTACTACAGTTGATTATGAAGCAATGATTCCAAAAATTTATCCTGAAGCAGAATCAGTTTCTGCTTTTGGTGGTGAGGAATTGACACCTCCTAAGTATGGGAGAGTATTGGTTGCTGTGAAACCCATCAATGGTGTGTATCTATCAAGCACTGTAAAGACTGATATTCAACGTCAACTTAAGAAGTATTCAGTTGCTGGTATTGTACCAGAGATTGTTGACTTAAAATATTTGTTTGTTGAAACTAATTCTTATGTTTATTATAATGAGAATAAAGCACCAAGTTCAACAACTATAACTGGCACTTGTAGAAATAACATTAATGAATATGCAGATTCATCAGAATTGAATCAGTTTGGAGGAAGATTCAAGTATAGTAAGTATCAGAATGTTTTAGACAATAGTCATACTTCTATTACTTCAAACATTACAACAGTCAATATGCGCAGAGACCTGCAAGTAGTATTAAATGCATTTGCAGAGTATGAAATTTGTTTTGGTAACAGATTCCATATTAAGAACCATGGTCATGGAACACATGGTGGTGAGATTGGTTTTAATATTAAATCATCTGGTTTTAAAGTATCAGGTATTTCTGATACATTATATCTTGGTGATAGTCCAAATCAAGACTTGAAGACTGGTAGAGTCTTTATGTTCAAACTGAACTCTGATACAGAGTATGTAATTGTAAAACAAGATGTTGGAACAATTGATTATGTCAAAGGTGAAATCATGTTGTCACCAATTAATATCATTTCTACCGTAGTAAATAGAGGTGAGTCACTCATTGAAATCTCTGCTACTCCTTACTCAAATGATGTAATTGGAAAGCAAGATCTTTATCTTCAACTTGATACTTCTAATGTTTTCATTAATGCTGTAACTGATGAAATTGCATCTGGTGATGATGTTTCAGGAAGCAACTATATTGTTACTTCTTCCTATTCAAATGGAAAACTTGTAAGAGGTAAGGAGATCTTAGCAACTTCTCCCACAGTCAGAACAACAACAGCAGAACTTGCAGCACAGCAACAAACAGTTACACAACCAACTCAAAGAGTTACTGTAACAACTGGAATGGATGGTTCCACAACCTCAACAACAAATACATATTCTTACTAAGAAATGGCGGTAGATAGAGTACAAATTCAGGATGTATTAACATCCCAGATCCCTTCCTATGTACAGGATGATTTTCCTTTACTTGTAAATTTCTTAGAAGAATATTACGTTTCTCAAGAAACACAAGGTGGTGTTCTTGACCTGGTTGAAAATCTTGATAAGTATGTCAAAGTAGATGAACTTTGCAACTTAAAGACAGAAGCATTATTATCAAGTGATATTAATGTTAATGTAACATCAATTTCTCTGGCTGCAGACACTAATTTTACATATGGATTTCCTGAAAAAAATGGTCTGATTCAAATTGATGATGAAATAATAAAGTATAGCACTAAGACTGCAACCTCCTTAGAGGGGTGTATAAGGGGTTTCAGTGGGGTTACACAGTATGTTAATACTCTTATACCAGATAGGCAAACATTTACAACATCAGTAGCAGCATCACATAAAGCAAATGCCAAAGTTAAGAATTTAAGCATTCTTTTCTTACAAGAATTTTTTACAAAATTAAAGACTCAAATTATTCCTGGGTTTGAGAATAGAAGTCTTGCAGATGATTTAGATCAAAAAACTTTTTTAGTTGGTGCTGATAGTTTTTACAAGTCAAAAGGAACTGATGAATCATTTAAGATTCTATTTAAAGCAATCTATGGTGTTGATGTTGATATAATTAAACCAAATGATTTACTTATCAGATCATCTGATGCTAACTACGTTGTTAGTCAAGATTATGTTGTGGAGAAGTATTATGGAGATCCACTTGATTTAAAGAACAGAACAATATATCAAAATTTAACAAATGCAAGAGGAACTGTAACAAAAGTTGAAAAACTAAATGTAGATGGTGATTTTTATCAAATTTCAATTGATACTGGATATCAAAGAGATATTGATGTTGATGGAACAATCTATGGTAAGTTTGAACCTAACTCAAAAACAAAACTTCTTAATGATGTATCTGTTGGTGCAACAGTTATTGATGTTGATTCAACTATAGATTTTCCAAAGTCAGGTTCTCTTGCGATTACTGATACTAATGGTGATTTAAATTTAATTAACTATACAGATAAAAATCTTACACAATTTGTTGGTCTTACTCCTACAACTGCTACTTTCTCCAAAGGTATTGATGTAAGAGAAAATGATTATTCATATTCAAATACTGGTATAGGAACAGCAAATCAAATTAGAGTAAGAATTCTTTCTACTCTTAAACATATTGAATACAATGAACCAAATTTTGGATTTAGTGTTGGTGATAGAATTAGTCTAAAGACTATTGGTGTTGAGGATAATACTTTTAGATCTGAATGGTTTTATAATGTAAAATCAAGGTTAGACATAAAAAAACTAACTCTTACAAATCCAAGCAGCAATGTTTATCAAGTTGAATTTTTTGATGATCATGATTTTTATGTTGGTTATAACATTGAGATAACTGATAAAACTTTAAATGTAACAAAGTTTGGTGAGATAACATCTGTTGATTCTAAGAAAATTTTGTATGTAAAGATGGGATCTACAATCCCATCTTCCACTTTGTCTAATACATTTACATTTGAGAATCAATTATTAAAAGGTGATTCATCAGAATTATCAATTGGTGAATTCAACGCAAATGTTCTTAATGCATACTTTAAGAATGGTTCAAAATATTTAATTGCATCAAATAGTATTCCAAACTATGAAGATGAAATTAGATGTGATGACAAAGTTTTTACATTCACTGGAAGTGCAACTTTTGATAAATTAACTATATCTTCAAGTGCAGATCACGGTCTTTATAGTGGTGATGCTGTATATTACAATGCAAATACAATTGTAGTCACAACAGTTAGTGATGGCATAACATATACTGATACAGATATAAGTAAATTTACAAATGTAGATGAAGGTGTTTATTTTGTTAAGAGAGAAGATGCTTTTAATATAAAGTTAGCAAAAAGTAAAGCAGACTTAGCAAATAACAAGTTTATTGTTCCTGAAGGATCTGTAACAGGTAATAAATTTACATATTATCCTTTTTATGAAAAACCACTTTCTTCTCAAAAAATTTACAGAGAAATTGGTGAACCAATTCAAGAAGCAGGTGTATTTACAACCAAACCTGGGAAAACAGGTGTATTAATTAATGGTGTAGAAATTGATAATTACAAATCATCTGATGTTATTTTTTATGGTGGAATTAAATCATTTGAAGTTGCAAGTACTGGCAAAGACTATGATGTAATTAACCCACCAATTATCAGTGTTGCAGACAATTCAGGATCTGGTGCTACAGGAACAGTAACAGTATCTGGATCTTTATCAGAACTCAGAATTATCAATAAGGGATTTGACTTCTTAGAGAATCCTGTTGTTAATATTGATGGAGGAAGTCCTACTGTTCCTGCAGAAGCAGAAATAAATCTTGTTGAAGTTAATCATAAAATTCCTTTTCAAGCAGGTATTGTATTTAATAATTTAGATGGTGGTGTTGATTTAACAGATGATATTATTGGATTTACTACTTTCCACAACTTGAGAGACATTGAACAAGTCACATATGATGTTACTAAAAATCCAGTTGTTGGATTAGGAACTAACCAAACTTATTTTGCAAAAGTTATTGATGGAACAAGAATTAAATTGTTCTCATCTTTTGATGAAGCAAACTTAGGAATTAACACTGTAAGTTTAACAAATCTTGGAAATGGTTTGCAATCATTCTCTGCAGTTGAAAGAAAGAAAGTTGCAAGTAGTATTGTAATTTCAAATTCTGGCGCTGGTTATAAAAATCAAGAGAGGACAATTTCTGTTGCAGGGATAAACACATCATTAAACAAGTTTACTATTAAAGATCATGGATATAGCACTGATGAGATTATTAGATATACACCAAATTCATCTTCAATAAGTGGAATTTCATCAGAGACTGATTACTTTGTAAGAAAGATTGATGATGATAATTTCTATCTTTATGCCTTGGGCACTGGTTCGTTAGATAGAAGATATTACATTGACAATAATATCCCTGTTAACATTACATCAACAGGAACAGGATATTTTAACTATAAACCAATCATTGTTACAGTTAGTGGTTTGATAGGTGTAAATACATCTTTTGGTCAAGAAATAAATTGCACAGTTCAACCAATCTTCAGAGGAAGCATTACAAGCGCAAATGTATCAAGTGAAGGTGTTGGTTATGGTTCTTCTGAAATTTTAAACTTTGATAGAAAACCTAATGTAACTCTTAATAGTGGTGCTGATGCACAACTTACACCAATTGTTGTAAATGGATCCATTACTGAGGTAATTGTAAACAAGGGTGGAAGTGGTTATAATTCACCACCACATTTAAGTGTATCTGGTGGAAAGTATTGTAAACTTACACCAATCCTTGAAAATGGTGTAATTAAATCTGTTGTTGTTGTATTTGGTGGAATTGAATATAAGAGCGATTCATTAATTACTATTTTGCCATCAGGTAATGATGGACGTATTTCTGCAAATATTAATCAGTGGACAATTAATAAATTTGAACAAAAGTATAATAAACTTACTGATGATGATTGTATTATTACATCAGGATCAATTGATAACACAACACAACTTGTTCACTTGTATGCTCCTAGAAATATTAGATCTGTAGTATATGGAAACAAGTCAAACAAAGAAAAACAATATCAACATCCTGATCTTACAATTAAGAGTGGATTAGAATCTGACTCTAAGTATCACTCTCCAATTATTGGATGGTCATATGATGGTTGTCCAATCTATGGTCCATTTGGATATGACAAACCAGACGGTGGTAGTGTTAGAAGAATGGTCTCTGGTTATCAAGCAGAAGTAAAAGCAAGTAGACCACCTCTAAACAAGTATCCTCTTGGTTTTTTTGTTGAGGATTACAATTTTACTGGTTTAGGTGATTTAAATGAATCAAATGGTAGATTCTGTGTCACACCAGAATATCCAAATGGAACTTTTGTTTATTTTTCAACTTTCCAACAAACACCAGAAAGTGTTGGACCATTTAAAAACTTTAGAAAACCACAGTTTCCTTATTTGATTGGAAATACATTCCAACATAAACAGAATGACTTTAACTTTAAGAAAACATCAAATCATGTAGACTATGATTTAGTTGATAATAATTGGAGAAGAATTACTACACCATATAAGATTAATTCCAAATTTGGTGGATATGATTACATCTTCAACTCCAATGATATTAAAGAACAAGTAATAGAAATCACTGGTGTTTCTAAAGGAAGTGTAGATTCTATTGGCATCTTTACTGGTGGATCAAATTATAAAGTAAATGAGAGAGTTGTATTCAAAGGTGATACTAATGGCAAAACTGCTAGAGGAAAGATTGCTAAGATTGGCGGAAAGACAGTAAACAATATTGATATTGAAACTACCACTTTTACAGATATTGAATTCTTGAATGTAGGTGCTGCCAACAAGTTTGTTGGATTTATGACAACACCTCACAATATTGCAAATAACACCAGAATGAAAATTTCTGGACTTTCAGATTATTTTGATGGTCTTGATAAGTATTACAATGTTGGAATAAACACTGGTTCATATGTTCTCCTTAATGATGTTCAAACATCAGCAGTAACTGGAATTGTAACCTATTTTAGTGTTGGTGGTGCTTTCCAGTATCCATTCATGAGACCAAATGATATTATTAACATTGAATCTGAGAAGGTAAAAGTTTTAAATAGTGATCCACTTAATAATAGAGTAAGAGTCTTGAGAGCACAGAATGGCACAATTGGTGCTGCTCACACAGGTAGCGTAAAACTTTTCCAAGATTCAAGATCATTCTCTATTAATGTTGGAGCACTTAAAACAACTAAGATTTTAAAGACTAATACTGAATTTTATTTTGATCCAAATGAATCATTAGGTATTGGTAGTGAAACAACTGTTGGTGCTGGAAAGACAATTGTATTTTCAAATCCTGGTGCTGGTATAACAAATATTTTTGTTCCTGAGCAACAACTATTTGCTCCAAATCATATATTTAAAGTAAATGATGTTGTAAATTATAGAACAAATACAGGTTCTTCAATTGAAGTTTGGAATGGTAAGGCAGGTATTGCAAAAACAACACTTGATACAATTTCAACACTTTATGTCGCACCATTCAATAGAGACTTTATTGGATTGTCTTCTAACAAAGTTGGAATGACAACTTCTGGTTATCTAGGACTTGTTGATGATACTGTTGGACTTTATTACTTCACTGGTATTGGTACAGGAGATTATCATAGTCTTAAATCAGATTTTGATGATGTTATTACTGCAAAAGCAGAAAGAACAAAAGTTACTGTATCTACAGCAAGTTCACATGGTCTTTTTGTTGATGATGAAGTAATATTTAAGTTAAACCCAACAAATCAACAAACAATTGTAGTTAAGTACAATGATTTTAATAGAAGAATTGTCTTTGACCCACAAACATTTACTGCATCTGATGTTGATACAACTCTGAATACTATTGGTGTCACTACCAGCATCTTTAAGACTGGTGATAAAATCATTCATACCTCAGGAACACCCTCAGGTGGATTAGTGAATGAGAAAATGTATTATGTTTATATGGACACTCCAACAAAAATTAAACTTGTTGAAGAAAAATTTGAGCTTGAAAAAATCTCTCCAAATTTTGTAGACATTTCCACTGCAGGTATTGGAACTATTGCAAAAATTAATCCTGCAATTCAAGCATCATCAAATGTAAAATTTGACTTGTCTGATTCTTCTTTATCATTCACTTCAAATTCAATTAAATATCCTGCATTTGAAATGAAGATATTTAGTGATTCACTTTTCATCAATCAATTCTTAACATCACAAAGTTCTGATTTTGATGTGAAGACATCTGGTGTTGTTGGAACTGATGGAGAATTGGCACTTAATGTTAAAAATATGCCATTTGCTTTGTATTATAAGTTTGATAATGTAAATGACAATTTTGTAGTAGATGAGAAAAAGTTAGTTACTGATGAAGATGTTATCTCAAACAATACTATATTTAAATCTATTTCTGTCCTTGATGGATCTCATACAGTAATTGGAATTGGAACAACAACTTATAATTTTGATCTAAGCAATATTACATTAACCACTGCTTTTGACAAGACAACTGCAGAGGCAGAATATGAAACATCATCAACAAACGCATTTGGTTCAATAAAATTTGTTGATTTGGTTGATAATAATTATGGATACAAATCAATTCCAGGTATTTCCTCAATCAAAAGTGGTATTGGTACTGGTGCTATTCTTTTTGCTGAGTCAAAAACAATTGGTCAGATAAGAAATCAAAAATTCCAATCTAACAATATTGGTTGGAATTATCCTACTGATCAAACTCTTAAACCAACAGCAAATTTACCTGAGGTAGTTGAGGTAAACCCACTTGCATCTTTTGAAAGAATTGGTATTACAACATCTGGATCAGATTATCTGGTAGCACCATCCCTTATTGTAAGAGATGGTGTAACAAATGAGATTGTTGATTGTGAAATTAATTATGAATTAGGTGATCCTGAAGTCAACATTGTTGTAAACTCTAGAGGTTTCTATCCAACTTCACCAAGAATCATTGCAACTAATAATTCTAATGGATTTTTAATTAATGGTGTAACTCTTTCTGGAACAACTGTAAGATTGGGTCTTACAAATCAGTTTAGCAGTAATGATGAATATCCTTTCTTTATTGGAGGAAAGGTTTATGTTGAGAATATAAGCATTGGTATTGGAACTACAGGAAAAGGATACAATTCAGAACAGTACAAGCATAAACTCTTTGGGGTTGTTGGTGTAAAAACAAATGCAGGTGGCGCTGGTGCTTATGTTGAATATTCCTTGAAAGATGATCTTGGTGTAAATGAAGTTCCTGGAAATGTTGTTTCTTTTGGTGGAGCAAGAGTCATTCCACAGGAACATCTTCCTGTATTTGAACCCATTCTTGGTAAGAATAAATTCTCTAATGATGAAATTGTAAACTGGGGTCCAGGATTGAATGGAGTTGTTGATGATTATAATGAGGACACTGATATTGTTAAGATTAAAACTTCAAATGATCTTCCACTTGAAGAAATTATTATTGGAGAATCATCAAGGACAAGAGGTATTGTTGTAAAGAAATGGGACTTTGATGCAGACATCAGAACTGGTGCTGGAACAACTGTTTATTATGGTTGGACAAGATCAACTGGATTCTTAAATGATAGTCTACAAAGAATTCCAAACAATGATTACTATCAAAGATTTTCATATTCACTTAAATCTGAAATTCCATTTGATAAATGGGATAATGCAGTTGGTTCTTTAAATCATACTGCAGGATTCAAAAAATTCTCAGATCTGCAAGTAATCAGTGAAACTGAAGATCAAACTTTAACGCCAAATGTAAATGATACTGAAATGTCATTTATTGTTGATTGTATTGGAGAGGGTGATCTGAACTGTTGGCATGACTTTGATCTTGCAAGAGAAAATCTGTTTGATGTTAATGGAAAGACTGTCTCAGACACAGTTTTCTTTGAAAATGTAGTTCTTACTGATTACTTTGAGTCAAAAGGAAACAGAGTATTGAGCGTTGATGACGTAAGTGGGGAATTTAATAGTAATGAAAGAGAAGAGGCATTCTCTGAGATTTCTGGATTTACTCCTGGAGTCAAATTTGTAAAATCACTATTCTATGTACAAGACACAACATTTACTGATGAAAGACAATTCCAAGTATCAACAGCAATAGTTGATGATGAATTTGCATATATGACCAGTTATGCAAAAATGTATACGTTCCCAGATCTTGGTCATTTTGATGTTTCAGTAACAGAAGAGGAATGGAATTTTGAATTCCATCCAATTAAATTCTCATTAAACAACTACTTTGTATCATCATTCTCATTTGCATTTGAACCAACAGTAACTGGTGCTGGATTAACTTCATTTGGTGATATTATTCATTACCAAAATCAAGAAGTAAATGTTTCAACTGGCACCACAACAAATGTTGTCTCTGTTGGAACAAGTTTCAGATCACTGAAGGTCATGAACCTCTTAGTATCAGGTGATGATTATCATTTTGCTGAACTGAATATTATTCATAATGGTTCAGAGGTAAGTTTTGTTGAATATAATAATATTGATGAAAATTCAAATGTTTTATATGGTGGTGGTATTGGAACATATAGTGCTGCTATAAGTGGTTCTGATCTTCTTCTTAAATTCCACCCAAATACAGGCATAGCAGCAACATCATATAGTCAAATTGTAACTACAACAGCAGGTTCTGCCAGCTTCCCAGGTATTACAACTATGAACACTGCCAGAATTGGTAGTGCATATACATCCATTCCTTCCTCTGGATCTCCAACTGCACATGTTGTATCTCAATATGATACAGCAACTATATCTGAGAAGTATAGTGCATCTTATCAAGTAATCACAGTTGAAGATAGTGCAAATGGTGATTATGAAATGTTTGAAATTGGTGTTATTAACTCTCTCACAATCCCAACACAAGGAATAACTCCTTATGGTGTTGTTGAGACTGATTCATCACTTGGAACCATTGGAATTTCCACATCTGGAAATTTTGTTAGGGTTACATATACTCCAAATCCTGGTATTGCTGTAAAGGTAAAATCATTCTTTGTTGATTTAAGAGAACTTTCTCCAACTGAAACATTTAATAAGATTGACCTTAATGATGGTTATCTTAGAGCACAGACTGGAAACTATTTTGGTACAAAGTCAAGTGTCAGAACATCATTTGGACTTAATCATAATGGTGATCCAATTTTTGTAAGACAGTTTGATGGAGCATCAACAACTGGTGTTAATACAACAACAAGTCAGATTTCACTTCCAAATCATTTCTATCAAAGTGGTGAGGCAGTTAAATATACAATCACTGGTGTTGATCAGAGAATTGGAATTGTAACAACTGATTTTGGTGGAAGCGTTGGATCAACTACTCTACTTCCAACAGATCTGTTTGTTGTCAAAATTAATGATGCTCAGATTGGATTTGCCACAAATGCAACTGATGCTCAAGCAATTAATCCAACTTTAGTTGAATTTGCTAATGTAGGCGTTGGCAATTCGCACTTCATTACTGCTACAAAACAAAACACTAAAGCAATAGTGTCAATTGATAATATGATACAAGCACCAATTGCCAAAACAGGCATTGCTGCAACATTATCAAATGATATTATTTTTGAAACTAATTTTGCAACAAGTGGTATTGTAACCATATCATCAAATGATATTGTCAAGATTGATGATGAATTTATGAGAGTTACTTCTGTGACTGGAACTGGAACAACAATCTTTGTTCAAAGACCAATTCTTGGATCAGTAATTGGACCACATACTGGTGGTTCAACAATTGAAAAATTTGTTGGTAACTACACAATCACTGGCAATACAATTAATTTTGTTAATGCTCCTTATGGTAACATTCCTTTAAGCACATCAACAAATCCACCAGATGAAAGAGATTATACAGGTATCTCCACAAGATCTACTTTCCATGCAAGAGTCTTTACAAAGAGAGGTATAGAAGGATCTACATCTGAAACTTATAATACTAACTTTGTACTTGATGACATATCACAAGGATTTACAGGTGTCACAAGCAACTTTATTCTCAAATCTGATGGTGCAGATGTAAGTGGAATTACATCAAATACAATTATGCTTGTGAATAATATTTTCCAATCACCACAAGGTGTTCAGGGAGATGAGATTGGTGAATATCAAAACTTTGAAAGTTCAGGTGTAACCACCACTAGATTTACAGCAGGTCTTGGAACACCAACTGGATATGACCAGAATATTAGTGGTCTTCCAATTGGAGGAATGATTGTATCTGTTGGTTCATTTGAAGGTGCTGGATATCAACCACTGGTGAGTGCAGGTGGAACTGCTGTCATATCTGCTGGAGGCACTGTACAATCAATTAGTATTGGTAATAGTGGTTCAGGATACAGAACAGGTGTTGTGACAGCATACAATGTGGGTGTGCAGACATACAGTGGTGTGTTACCTGTCTTGACTCATGTTGGCACTGCAACAATTAGTAATGGTAACGTGACTGGGTTTAATATTACCAATGGTGGAGTTGGATTTACTAGTTCTAATCCACCTGTTGTTGTAATTGATGAACCATTAAGTTATGACAATATCCCTCTTGTTTATACCTCATCTTCATCTGGGGTTGGAACAGAAGCAACTATTAATATTAAAGTTGGTCAAGGATCAAGTGTGATTGAATTTGAAATAAATGACTTTGGATATGGATTTGAGAAAACTGAAGTTCTGACAGTTCCTGTAGGAGGGGCAACTGGAATTCCAACTGATCCTTCTATTTCATTTAGTGAGTTCCAAATTACAATTCAGGATGTTTATAGTGATAATTTTAATGGATTTACACCAGGTGAATTTCAAGTTCTTGATAGAATTGATGATTTATTTGATGGAGATAAAAAAGTTTTTCCACTTAAACTTCAAAATGAACCAATTTCAATTAGAGCATCAAGAGAAACTAATATTCAAGTAGATCAAACTATCTTAGTCTTTATTAATGATATTCTACAAGTTCCAAATGTTTCTTATACATTTGAAGGTGGAAGTCAAATTACATTTAATGAAGCACCTAAAGGACCTGGTTCAGGCATCCCACAGGGTGATACATCTAGAATACTTTTCTATAAGGGTGCAGGTGACTCTGATGTTGTGTTTAGAGATGGTGAGCAGACAATTAAAGTTGGTGATTCAGTAGAATTGAATGCTGATATTGATGGTGGTCAAAGTATTATCTTTGACCAAGATAAGAGAATTGTAACTGGCATAACAACAATTGATGCTGTGCAAACAAATCTCTATCCTGGTCCTGGACTTGCAAATGATAGAACTTTAACAAGACCTCTTAATTGGTGTAAGCAAACCATAGACAGAAGAATTGATGGTCAGTTTGTTGGCAAAGATAGACTAAAATATGAACCAGCAATTTTCCCTGCTGCTTATCTAACATCATCTGTTGGTATTGGTTCTACTTTAGCATATGTTGATACTGTGAGACCTTTGTTTAATATTGCAAATGAATCTAGTGAGAGAATATTCCAAAATTCTATAACTATCATCTCTCAAGATTCAACAAGTGATGCTACTGCAACTGCCACTGTTTCAACAGGTGGGACTATATCATCTGTGACTGTTACAGATGGTGGTTCAGGATATGATTTCACTCCTACAGTAACCATTGCAGGCATTGGTACATTAGGCACTCAGGCAACTGCTACTGCCTCTGTAACAGCAGGAGTGGTTACAAGTGTTACCATCACTAGTGGAGGAACTAATTACACTACACAACCTTTGGTGTACATTCAACCACCTAAAATCACAAAAGAGGTTATCAATGTCAATTCTTACACAGGTGATTATGGAGTGATTGTTGGTGTTGGAAGCACAACAGTTGGAGCACAAAAACAATTGTTCTTTGACACATATATTCCAACTGATTCATTCATGAGAGATGCAAGTGTTGTTGGAACTGCTGTCACACTCAGTAATGTCCAATCTGGTGACCTCATTGTTATTAAAGATACATTCTTATCAATTGGAAGCACGTTTGCATCTGAGGTTGGTGTTGGTAATACTTTCCTTGATTGTGTTTACAAAGTTGGTTCAGCTTCAACTGAAATGGTAAAAGTTTATAATGAAAGCAGTGCTGGTATAACAACAGCAGTTATGAGAATCAGATGTAACGTTGATACATTTGGTCCAGGTATTGCCCACACTGTAAGACCATTCATGGGTAATTACAGTTGGGGTAAGATTGTTTTTGAAGAGAGAACTAATACCAAGACTTTTGATGCATATAATGGCACTGGGGTTATTGGTATTTCAACTGCTGGTCTTGTTCAGAGAAGTGCTTCTTTGAAATTCAAGGACTACACATAATCCCCTATAAATAAACAAAAAAGTCCTAATAAAATGGCTGCGATAATAACTGATCAACTTCGTATATTAAATGCAAAAAACTTTGTTGCTGGAGTGCAATCCAGCAGCAATTCTTATTATACGTTTATTGGTTTGCCAAACGCCACTGATTATTCTTCTACTTGGGAAAGCACACCACCATCTCCAAAAGATAGTCTTGATCAGTCAAATGATTATTGGGACACAATGATTGCCTTGAAAAAGGTAACTAGTGGAGATGTAACTCAAGTTGTTTCAAAAAATACTTGGTCATCTGGAAACATCTATGATATGTGGAGAAATGACATCACAAGGTCAAATCCTTCACAACCATCTGGATCATTTAACATCTATACATCAAATTATTATGTAATGAATAGTGATTATAGAGTCTACATTTGTCTCTATAATAATGCAAGTCCAGAGAACAATTTTAAAGGAAGTCCTTCACTGGATGAACCAACTTTTACTGATTTAGAACCAAAGGCAGCAGGTTCAAGTGGTGATGGATATATTTGGAAATATCTTTATACAATCAAACCTTCCGATATTGTAAAATTTGATTCTACGGATTTTATGCCTGTTCCTGCAGAATGGGAAAC
>MDSW01016596.1_pt1 | contig 19408 bp, 17 predicted proteins | sample 811171 | NCBI WGS metagenome assembly MDSW01 (sample SAMN05326641, study PRJNA326480) | marine metagenome | isolation source: seawater | place: Atlantic Ocean: North West | collected 2012 | reverse complement strand
GAATTCCACTAAAGAGTATTATCCTTTTTTGGAATATTTATATTTTTCATGGAACCGAATCATAAGTGCATTATGAATATTGATAATAGTATTTTGTTTTTCTGTTAATACTTTAGACTTAGCAACGTGGTAGTTTTGCAAAAGATTAGCTACATTATTAATATATAAATTTTCATTAGTACTACTTTCAATAAATTCATTATTTAATATATCTAAATCATTTTTAAATGTAATATCTAGTTCTTCTAATTGAGATTTTTGCTCTTCTGTTATTTCTAGAATAATTAGTTTTTCTTGTTCTACATTCTCAGTTTTATTAGAGTGAAATTCAAAATCCTTTTTATCTATTTTGGCTTTGTTATATTTTGATTCTAATTCAGACTTTTGTTCATCAGTTAAAATATTTTCAAGTGAGATTTTGAAATAATTTTTTAATGCAAAAATTTTAGACTTTAATAACTCCTGTGAAATATTTTCATCTGTTAATTCTAGCTTTAATGAATCTTGAAGCTGTAAGAAACTATCTTTTAGTGAATTTATTTCACTTTCTTGATTTTCATTTATAATATCAGAAAGAAATTCAAATTTTAAATCTAAAAAATCTTTATCTTTAGATTCATTAACTTTGTCATAGCTAGACTTCTGTTCATTTTCAAAAGTCTTTTTACTGCTTGATAGTAAGTTTTCTACTTGCTCTTTAGATAATACATCATAGAGGGATGCAGCAAGTTTCCATATACTGCTTGAGTAAGGATGGAAATCTTTAGAGTCACCTAATCTACCGCGAATAATTTCTTCTTGAGATCTATTTAAATCTAAATCAGTATTAATATTTTCAATAAAACCTTCTTGATCATATAAAGATGAATCTTTAGAAGTGATTGCTTTCTCTGGATTTATTTCACATCCAATAAAAAATAAAATTAGTAGACTTATTGATAGGTAATTATAATTTTTCATAGAGCTCCTTTTAATCTTAATTTTCTATTATATAGACATATAATATTAATAAAAGTTCCAATAATTATTTAAATATTAAATTTATTTATTGTAATCATTTATTAAATTATTGTTAATTATTCAATTTTATTGATAAAACTTATTCATTTACTTTAGATTTAGTACTGTTATTTCATTAGATTATGATAAAGTGAACGCTTAATATGGAGGACTCTGATGACTCTTAAGGAAAAATGTAAATTTTTAGAAGAAAGAATTAAAAGACTAAACGAGATAGGTCTCTCACTTTCAAGAGAAGATAATACTAATGTGATTTTTGAACTTATTATGGAAGAAGCTCGAAATATTACACATGCTGATGGGCGCACATTGTATATGATGTCTGATGATGAGAAATCAATGAATTTTGAGATTGTTAGAAATGATTCTATGAAAACAGTGATGGGTGGAACCTCCGGAGTTGAAATAACTTGGCCTGCTCCACCATTATATGATGAAGAAGGAAACCCTAATCATAAAAATGTTGTGAGCTATGCAGCGCATACAGGAGAAACCATAAATGTTAAGGATGCCTATACTGAAGAAGGCTTTGATTTTTCTGGTGCTAAAGGTTTTGATAAATCAACGGGGTATCGTTCAAAATCCTTTTTGACAGTACCGCTAAAAAATCATGAGAATGAAATAATTGGAGTTATGCAGCTATTAAATTCTATTAATCAGGAAAATGGTAAAGTTCAACCATTTTCTGCAGAAATGCAGGAACAAATTGAATCATTAGCGTCACAAGGAGCTGTTGCTCTCACAAATAAGCGATTGGTAGCTGAATTAAAGAGTCTTTTTGAGTCATTTATTCAGCTTATTGCAACTGCAATTGATAAAAAATCTCCATATACAGGTGGACATTGTGAAAGAGTACCTGAAATTACTATGCTTCTTGCTGATGCAGTTGAAAAGACTACTGAGGGTAAGTATGCAGATTTTACAATGACAGAAGATGAACGTTATGAACTATATCTAGCTGGCTGGTTACACGATTGCGGTAAAGTAGCCACGCCTCCACACGTGGTTGATAAAGGCATGAAATTAGAAACTATTACCGATAGGATTGAAGTTGTTGATACAAGGTTTGAGGTAATGAAAAGAGATGCTGAAATTGCAATACTAAAGAAAAAGATCGAACTTATGAGCAGCGATTCTATTAATGGTGAAATTGATAAATTAGATGAAGAATTAGAGTCTCAAATCAATCAGTTAAATGAAGATCAGATGTTCCTCCAAAAAACTAATAGAGGTGGTGAGTTTATGGAAGAGTCCGATCAAAAAAGGGTTGCTGACATTGGGAATTATAAATGGAAGCTAGAGGGTGAGGAAATAAATTTTTTAGATGAAAATGATGTAAGAAATCTACAGATACCAAAAGGAACGCTTTTGCCTGAAGAAAGAGAAATAATTAATGATCATATTGTTATAACTATAGATATGTTAGAAAAGCTTCCTTATCCAAAAAAACTGCGAAAAATACCTGAATATGCTGGTGGACATCACGAGAAATTAGATGGTACCGGTTATCCAAAAGGCTTGAAAGATGAGGAGATGAGTGTTCAGGCAAAAATGATGGCAATTGCTGATATCTATGAAGCTTTAACTGCAGCCGATAGACCTTATAAAGATGGTAAGAAACTTTCACAGGCGATGAGAATAATGGGATTTATGAAGAAAGACTATGAAATTGATGAAGACCTTTTTGAAATATTTGTGAAGGAAGGTGTATATCAAGAATATGCAGAAAAATACTTAGGAAAAGATCAACTTGATGAAGTAGATAGAGATGCTGTCCTTGCATAAAAATAAACCTTTAGTATCGCTTACTCGTGAGGAGATGAAGCAATATATCTACGAGCTTCAAGAATTTATTGTTTCTGAACAGGAATCTGGAAGGGATATTGATACAATACTTGATGAAACTGATATATTTGATGAGTTTGAAGAGGTGTTATCTGATAGAGAATTTCCTGTTTTTGTAATTACTATCTTAAATGGATTTAAATCAGACACTATTGTTGAAAAATTATTGGATATTATTGATGAATATAAGTCTAAAAAATAGTAAAATCTTTTTTAGGAAAGGTTCAATCGAATGAAAAAAACAAAAGAGGTCCGTGAGGCTTATAAGCAAATTCCCTCCGTAGATGAAATTTTATCTAAATTCACTAGTGAATTAAGGTTAGTTCCTTATCCACTTGTTGTAAAATCTATTCGTCAAATATTAAATGAAATAAGAGAGTCAATTAAGGATTCTCACTTAATTAGCGATATACCCAATCATACTTACTCAAAAGTTCAATCTGCCATTAATGAATTATCAGCTCCCAATTTAAAGCGAGTTATAAATGGTACTGGTATAATTTTACATACTGGGCTTGGCCGGTCACCATTATCAAAAATATTAGTAAAAAATGCCGTTGAAAATATTACCCCTTATTCAAATTTAGAGCTTGATCTTACTTCTGGTAAAAGAGGTGAACGTAACAAGCATGTTGAGCCTTTAATTAATTCTCTTACAGGTTCTGAAGCAGCTATTGTTGTAAACAACAATGCAGCAGCTGTTTTATTAATGCTTAATGCATTATCTGAAGGCAAAGAAGTAATTGTTAGTAGGGGTGAACAGGTTGAAATAGGTGGTTCATTTAGGATTCCAGACGTAGTTAATAAATCAGGATGTAAAATGGTTGAAGTGGGCACTACAAATAAAACTCATTTAAAAGACTATTCAGATGCTATAAATGATAATACTGGTGCAATATTAGTTGCGCATACAAGTAATTATAAAGTTATGGGTTTTACCGCATCTGTTGATCTTAAAGACTTAAGTGCTTTAGCGAAAAAGAAACGAGTCCCTCTTATGTTAGATTTAGGATGTGGTGCACTAGCAGATTTTAATAAATTAGATTTACCTAATAAATCACCCGTTCAGGCCTACTTAGACTCAGGTGCAGATGTCGTTTGTTTTAGTGGGGATAAATTATTAGGCGGTCCTCAATCTGGAATAATTTGTGGAAAGAAAACTTTAATAAATAAGATTCATAAGAATCCACTATACAGAGCCTTTCGCGCCGATAAGTTTTCTTTTGCTATTTTAGAGGCTATTTTAAGAACCTATATTTCTGATATTGAAATTCAAAATGAGAATTTAGCTATAAGCTTGTTTACTCGAAACCAAGACAGCCTAAAAAAAATAGCTTCAAAGGTTCTTAAAAAGCTACCTGTTGAAATACAAAAAAAATATGGAATAAAAATTATAAGTACAGAAGTAGAGGCTGGAAGTGGGTCCTTGCCATTAGAAAAAATTAAGAGTTTTGCTCTTATTTTTAAAGGAGATTTCAAAGCTTCTGAACTCAGCAGACAATTTAGAGAAGCAATTTTTCCTTTATTAGGATATATTAAAGGAAATCATTTTCATATTGATTTGAAGGCTATTCCAGCTTATCAAGAAAAAGACTTAATTAGAAGTCTTCTAGAAGTACTTAAATGAAGCAAAAAATTATAGGACTTTCAGGTCATATAGATCATGGAAAAACTGCACTTGTCAAAGCTTTAACAGGAACAAATACTGATAGTTTATCTGAAGAGCAAAAAAGGGGTATGACCATAGATATTGGTTTTGCTTTTTTAGATGATAATACAACATTGATTGATGTACCTGGTCATGAAAAATTTGTAAAAAATATGATGGCTGGTATTTCTGGAATAGATATTGCACTACTTGTAATTGCAGCGGATGACAGTGTGATGCCTCAAACAAAAGAGCATTTTGAGATACTAAATTTACTTAATATCCCTTTAGGTGCGATTGTAATAAATAAAATAGATTTAGTTGATACTAGTTGGCTTGAATTAGTTGAACTTGAGATACAAGAACTTGTTGAAGGTTCATTTATGGAAAACTCTCCAATTGTTAAAGTTTCAGCTGAAACGGGTGATGGTTTATTAGAGCTAAAACAAATTTTAAAAGATTTATGCGCTCAAGCGCCTGATAAATTAGATAGAGGTATTTTTAGACTTCATGTTGATCGAGCATTTAGTGTAAAAGGTTATGGTACAGTGGTAACTGGTACTGTTAACTCAGGAAGCTTAAAAGTTGGCGAAAATATTGAAATATCTCCAAATTTACTTAAGGCAAGAGTAAGAGGATTACAGTCTCATGGAAACGATGTTGATTCTATACAAATTGGTGATAGAGCTGCGATTAATTTACAAGGTATAGAAATTAAGCAAGTTCTTAGAGGAAGTCAAATTGCAGAAGTTGGATATTTACAATCTGTAAATCAGGTTGGAGTAATTATAAAGCTTTTATCATCTTCTAAAAAGCCGATATTACAGAATCAAAGAGTTAGAATACATTTGGGAACTCAAGAAGTTATAGCTAGAGTAGCAATTGTAGATAAAAAAATTCTAGAACCAGGTGATGATTGCCCTGCATTATTAAGACTTGAATCTCCAATGGTTTTAGCTAGAGGTGATAGATTTATTATAAGAAGCTTTTCTCCAGTACTAACTATTGGTGGAGGTGAGGTTATTGAAGTTTCAATTGTCGAAAAATGGAAGTATATTAAAGATCGATTAAAGCTTTTATATGATAGTGATCATGGCAACCAAATAATTCATATTGTAGAAGGAGAAAAGTCCCGGCCTATAACTTTGAAAGGGCTTCAATATCGTCTAGGTATTTCAAAAGAAAAAATAAATCAGATTGTAGAAGATATGGATGAATTATTTTGGCTGAATTATAAGCAAGGACAATGGCTACTTACTTATAATCAGTGGGATAAATTAAAATCAAAGATACAAACATATTTAAAAAATTTTCATGAAAAGAATCCCTTGTCGTTAGGATCTCAAAAAGAAGAGATTAGACAATATCTTCACTGTGATGATTCTATTTTGGGTGCGCTATTAGAAGAAATGATAGCCAATAATTTTATTGGTAAAAAGGGAGAGCTATACTTAGATCCATCATTTTCAATCTCTTTAAGTGCTGAAGATAGTAATTTACAAGAAAGTATTTTGGCACAGCTAGATCAAGAAGGGTTCACCTCTTCAAATTTAAATCAACTATCTATAAAAGTTGGAAAGCATAAAGATGATATAATGCGAGTATTAAGTGTAGCTGAAAAAGAAGGTAAAATCTTGAGGATTGATGAAGATTTGATGTTTACTAGCGCGAATTTTATTCAATTAAAAAATAAAGTAAAAACTTATTTTTCAGATAAAAAAGAAATGTCTATATCTGATTTTAAAGAGCTTGCTAATACTTCAAGAAAATACGCTGTACCACTTTTAGAGTATTTTGATAAGAAAAAAATAACATACCGCGAAGGGAATTTACGAAAATTGTTAAAATGAAAAATAAAAATATTACTCCGGTAATGAAACAGTTCTGGGATGCAAAAACAAATCATCCAGACTCTATAATGTTGTTTAGAATGGGTGATTTCTATGAAACTTTTGATAAGGATGCTATTTTAGCATCAGAAATATTAGGAATTACTCTTACTAAAAGAGCAAATGGTGGTGCATCCTCTGTACCCTTAGCGGGTTTTCCATATCACTCACTAGATCAACATCTTTATAAACTGTTAAATGCCGGTCATCGTGTTGCAATATGTGAGCAGGTAGAAGATCCTAAGCAAGCAAAAGGTATTGTAAAAAGAGAAGTCGTTGAAGTACTATCTCCAGGAACAGCTTTAAATGAAAATTTTTTAGAGCAAAATGATAATAATTTTTTATGTGCAGTGGTTTTTGATAAAAACCGATGCGGAATTTCAATTTTAGATTACTCAACAGGTGAGTTTTATAGCTGTAGTAGAAATATTGAAGACTTGTTATCACTATTAAATCAATTTGATGTTTCTGAAGTAATATTAAACCAAGATCAAGAAGAAGAATTTTCAATTGCAACAAAAGGTTCTGATTTTTTTACAACTACAATTCCAGATTGGTGTTTTAGTATTGATACTGCTTATGAAAAGCTAATTAATTTCTTTGGTGTAACATCTTTAAAAGGCTTTGGTATAGAAAACGATGAACTTGCCATTATTTCAGCTGGATGTGCATATTATTATGTAGATAATAATTTTCAAGGTAAAGTAAAACATATTCAATCTTTATCTTTATTACAGCAAGCAGGTGTAATGAATATAGATTCGTTTACAATACGTAATTTAGAAATATTTAAATCGTTGTCTGGTCAAGGAATTCATGGAACATTAATTTCAACTATTGATAAGACAAATACCGGTGCAGGTTCTAGATTGTTAAAAAGCTGGTTAAGACATCCTTTATCTGATACAGAAAAAATTAATATCAGGCTAGATAGAATTGGTGAATTTATAAATAATTTAGAAATTCAATCTAATATACAAGATATTTTAAAAGAAACATCTGACTTAGAACGAATAGTCGCAAAGGTCTCTAATGGTAAGGCTAATCCTAGAGATATTATTAATCTAGGTATCACTCTTAGTAAAATTTCAGATATTAAAACGATTATTCATAAAAAGATGCCGGCGATTTATGACCTAGCTAATAATTTTAAGGATACCGCTAAATTAGTGGATCAAATAATAAGTAAAATTAAATCTGATCCTCCTGTTAATATAAAAAAAGGAGGTTATATACAATCTGGAATATCTTCAGAGCTTGATGAGCTTAGACTTCTTTCAACTGATGCCAGTGCATGGATGGCTAATATGCAAAGAGAGGAGCAAGAAAAGAATAATATTCCAAGTTTAAAGGTTGGCTATAATAGAGTTTTTGGTTATTATATTGAAGTAACTAAAGTACATGTAGATAAAGTTCCTGAGAATTATATAAGGAAACAGACTTTAACAAATTCTGAACGGTATTTTACTGAAGAATTAAAAGAATATGAAGTTAAGATTTTATCAGCTGAAGAAAAAATTGTTTCTATTGAAGAAAAAATTTTTAATGAACTTCAAAATGAAATTTTAATTAATTCAAAGCTTATTCAAAATAATGCTAAAATACTATCTAGGTTAGATATAGCGGTGAGCTTAGCATCTTTAGCAATAAATGGTAAATATTGTAGGCCAATTATTAATTCTTCCTCTGAAATAACTATCAAAGATGGTAGGCATCCTGTTGTTGAAGATTTATTGCCATTAGGTGAAAATTTTATTTCTAATGATCTTTCTTTAGATAATACTGAAACGCAAATAGCGATTATTACTGGGCCAAACATGGCTGGTAAAAGTACTTATTTGAGGCAGATTGGCTTAATAACAATAATGGCGCATATAGGTTCTTATATCCCCGCCGAATCAGCGACTCTTGGTATAGTTGATAAACTATTTACTAGAGTTGGTGCTAGTGATAATCTTGCTGGTGGTGAATCTACATTTATGGTTGAAATGAATGAGGCCGCAAACATACTCAATAATGCAACATCAAAAAGTTTAATTTTATTAGATGAAATTGGTCGTGGTACATCAACATATGATGGTTTGTCGTTGGCATGGGCTATAACTGAATATATACATAATAATACAAAAACTCAAGCTAAAACACTCTTTGCAACACATTATCATGAACTTGTTGATCTAGCTGATCAATTAGATCGTGCAATTAATTTAAATGTTGCTGTTAAAGAGTTCGGTAGTAAGATTGTATTCCTTAAAAAAATTATTTCTGGTGGCGCGGATAAAAGCTATGGAGTTCATGTTGCAGAGATGGCTGGTTTACCAAAAGCCGTAGTTCAACGTGCAAAAGAATTATTAATTATTCATAGTAATTTAAATAATAATATTCAATTAGAAGCTGAATTTGAAGTTAAATCTCAGATGGATTTATTTTCAGAGAAAGAGATTGCTTTTAAAGAAGAATTAGATTCGATTAATGTTAATGACATTACTCCTTTAGAGGCCTTATCTAAACTAGATGAACTTAAAAAAAAGCATGGTGTATAGATTTTTTTATACAATTATATATTTAGCGTTCTCTTTTGCAAATAAAGTTGAGTTCGGTAATGAAATTTTTAAAGAGAATTATGATGCTAAAAATGCAGCTTTAGGAGGAGTAAGTTTATATATGACGGGAGGTAGTAATCCTGCTATGTTAATAAACCATCAGGCCTCTTTTATTAATTTTTCTTATATGAATAAATTTGGTGGCTTATTGAAAGTTAATTCTATTTCCTATTTACATATTAATGAAAATGCTAATCCTGTGTTTATTAGTCTAATACATAGAGAAGTTGAAGATATCCCTGATACAAGAGATGCCTGGTTAGATAATGGTGATTCTTTTTTGGATCAAGATGAGATTAATTACTTTAATATTAAGAACTTTTCTCAAAATGAAATTGGTATAAAACTTTCATTCTTTAGAAAAATAAAAAAAATTATAATTGCTTCTAGTATTAAGCCTTCATACACTAGCTTAGCAGGTTTTAGTGCGCTCGGTATCTCCTCGGATATAAGTATTTTAAAACAGTTTTGTAATAAAAAGATGGATTTTAGTTTCCGTGCTGAAGATATTATAAATTATAAATATTGGAGTAGTAAGTCTAGTGAGTATTCGTATCCAGTAGTAGCAATTGGTGGTAATCTAAATTTAAATAATTTTTTGTTCTCTTTTGATTTAGAAAGTCAGTTAGAAGGAATGACTAGCTTTAATTATAATACTGGTATTGAAGTTTATCAAAGTAATGAAATGATAATTTTTAGATTTGGAAAATCAGCTGATAATTTATTTACAATCGGTGGAGGTATCGTCCTTGATTTATTTAATATAGATTATGCTTTTGTTGCTCCTAATAAGGATAAACCTTTTGAGCCTTCTCAAATATTAAGTATTTCAGTAAAATTAGATAAAGATAATTGGATAAAAAGTAAATTATCGCCTTAAAAGGTTTGCAGGTTATTATTAAAAGTATTAGTATATAAAACTCGAATTTTAAACTAAAAAAGTAATAGAAGGTAGCTAAGGATAATTTTGATATCAAGTATGACAGGCTATGGTAGGTCTGAAGAAATTAGTGAAAGATTTATTTTGAATATAGAAATTCGCTCTGTTAACAGTAGATTTTTAGATTTTTCTCCTCGGATACCTAGAATTTTGATTCCATTTGAAGATGATGCATATAAGTTAATCAAAAAAAGAATAGAGAGAGGGAGAGTTAGTCTTAGCTGTAAACTTGAATATCTTCAAGGACATTCTAATAAAATGTCTCTAAATAAAGAAAAATTAGTAGAATATATAGGAGTAATTAAAGATATTCAAAAAAAAATTAGTATTGAAGATATGCCTAAAATTGGAGATATAATTCGTTTTCCTGATATGCTCGTAACTGATGAAGAAAACAGCGATGATGATTTGAAAACAAAATTTATTACTGCGTTGAATAAAGCTATTGATGAAGTTGAAAAAAGTAGAAAAGAAGAAGGCGATAATATAAAAGAAGACTTATCTAAGCGTATTAATTTATTAATTAGTTTTATTGATGAAATTCGTAATAAAATTTTAGATGATAAAGATAAAGCTTTAGATAAGTATAAAAAAAAGATACAAGCTTTAGTAAATACTTTAAATTTAGATGAGGCAAGACTATATCAGGAGATTGGAATTTTAGCAGAAAAAAAAGATATTACTGAGGAGCTTGTGAGGCTAGATAGTCATATTGATTTATTTAAAAAGTATATGAATTCAAAAGACAATAAAGGTAAAAAATTAAATTTTCTAATCCAGGAGATGGGTAGGGAAATTAATACTATTGGTTCAAAGACAGATGATTTAGGTGTGAGTCATATATCTGTAGATATGAAAGATGAATTAGAAAAAATTAGAGAACAGGTGCAAAATATCGTATGAGTAAAGGTAAATTAGTAGTTTTATCTGCTCCCTCAGGAACGGGTAAAACCTCAGTATGTAAACAATTATTAGAAAGAAATCCTAAATGGGTATTTTCTATTTCTGCGACGACTCGTGATCTTAGAGAGGGAGAAGTTGATGGAAAAGATTATATTCAGATGTCTAATGATAAATTTGAACATTGTGTTAAGTTTGGGGATTTTTTAGAGTGGGAGTGGGTTCATGGAAATAAATATGGAACATTGATTGGCCCTCTTGAAGACTCCTTGGATAATGACGAATTGATGTTACTAGATATTGACGTGAAGGGTGGTATGAATGTAATGGATGAATTCCCTGATGAGACAATATCAATTTTTTTAGAGCCGCCTGGAGATGATATCCCTGAGCAGTTAGAGGTGTTAGAAGAAAGACTAAGTATGAGAGGAAATGAGGCCGCAAAACTTATTAAAAATAGATTGAAACGATTTGCGGTAGAGATTGAGTTTAAAGAAAAATTTAAGTATAATTTAGTTAATGAAGATATTTTAGAAACAGTAAAAGAGGTAGAGAAGATAATAAAGGAGAATACTAAGTGAAAGTTCAAGCAATACATATGAGTGATTTATTTAAAAAATGTGATGATATTTATAGAAGTGTAATGATTGTTTCTCAAAGAGCTAAGCAAATAATAGATGATAGAGTTATTCAGATAGATGAAGCAGAAGATGTTGAAGATTCAATGCAGTTTGCTGAACCAGAAATAGTTATTGAAGATGTTGAGAAGCCTATGATTACGGCTTTACAGGAACATTTAAATGGCGAACTTGAATGGAAAAAGGCTGAAAGAAATCAGTCGGAAACTGAATAAATAAATTTATTATATTAGTGTTGTTTATATGAAACCTAATGGCATTTTAATATTTAAAATCATCAGAAAATAATTTTAATAGATTAGAAAAGTTTAAAAATTTAATTTGTAAATATGTAAAATGTAATTTAGGTTTTAAAAAATCTAAAATAGTTTTTGGTTTTAGGTCCCCCATATAGAAGACGATTTTAATTTTATTAGAATTAATTATTTATTAACAAATTAAATGGCTGATAAAAATTCTACACATAGATTACCTCCTCAAGCTATTGAGGCAGAACAAGCTGTTTTAGGATGTATGCTTATTGATCCTGAAGCTGTACCACGAGTTTTCCATACACTCACAGACAAGAGCTTTTTTAAACCTGCTCATTCACACATTTTTAATGCAATGGCTTTGCTATTTGAAAAAAATGAAACCATTGATTCTATAACTGTATCAGATCAACTTAAAAAAACTGGGAATTTAGAAGAGATAGGTGGAGCATTTTATATAACTGAACTATCTGTAGATACACCAACAGCTTCTAATGTTGAATATTATGCTAAAATTATTAAGGAAAAAGAGATTTTACGATCCATAATAAGTTCAGCTGGTAAAATGAGTACCGATGCATATGATAGCACAGAAGATGCGACAGTTATTCTTGATAATGCTGAACAGATACTGTTTGATTTATCTCAAAATGCAGAAAGAGGAGGTTTTAAGCCTATTGAGCCTGTTCTCCATGATGTTCTTGATAATTGGGGAAGTCGTAAGTCTGGTGCTTTAACTGGTGTTCCGACTGGTTTTTATGATTTAGATGACCTTTTATCTGGTATGCAAAAGTCTGATTTAATTATTTGTGCAGGAAGACCATCTATGGGTAAAACAGCATTAGCACTTTCTATGGCTAGAAATGCAGCTTTAGAATTTGGTCATAAGGTCGGTGTTTTCAGTTTAGAAATGTCAAATACCCAGCTAGTAGAAAGATTAATAACAGCTGAAGCTAGAATCGATAGTCATTTAGTTCGTACTGGTAGACTTCCAAAAAATGAATGGAAAAAATTATCTAAAGCTGCAGGACCATTATCTGATGCAAATATATTTATTGATGATACAGCTGGATTAAATATTATGGATCTTCGCGCTAAGGCAAGGCAGCTTAAGGCTGAACATGATATTGAATTAATTATTGTTGATTATATTCAATTATTAAATTCTGGTGGTAAAGTTGAAAGCAGACAGCAGGAAATATCCTTTATTTCCAGATCTTTAAAAGCGTTAGCAAAAGATTTAAATATACCAATTTTAGCTCTTTCACAATTATCACGTGCTGTAGAAAATAGAACTGATCATAGGCCTATAATGTCTGATTTAAGAGAGAGTGGAGCAATCGAGCAAGATGCTGATGTAATATTGTTTATTTATAGAAAGTATGTTTATACTAGAGATGATGAGGATAAAGGCTTAGGTGAAATTATAGTTGCTAAGCATAGAAATGGGCCAACAGGTTCGGTGGATATTTCCTTTATTGATAAATATGCTAAATTTGAAAATTTAAGTAAGCTTGAATCAGATTTTATACCAGAAGATATTCCGATGTAGATATGCTTTTAGATAAGCTGAAAAAAATCCTTCCATATGATGTAAGTGAGTATCCTAAAGAGTTTCATAAAATAGTTAATAACCTTTATAGTGAATCTGATCCCGTTAAAGAAGATATTGCTTTTATTTGGGAAGCTTATAGATTCAGTAAAGAAGCTCATAAGGGTCAAAAACGTCGATCAGGTGAACCATATTTTTCACATTGCGTATCAGTAGGAACAATACTTTCAGAATGGAAAATGGATTCTAGAACTATAGCTGCAGGTCTTATGCATGATGTTATTGAAGATACCGAAAAGTCTAGGGATGATATGATTGAAAAATTTGGTCAAGAAATTGCAGACCTTGTTGATGGTGTATCAAAACTATCGGGTATAAAATTTTCAAGTCGAAGAGAAAAACAGGCTGAAAACTTTATGAAGATGTTTTTATCCGTAGCCAAAGATTTAAGGGTAATTATTATTAAATTTGCAGATAGATTGCATAATATGAGTACTATTAGATATCTTCCATTAATTAAGCAGCGAAGAATTGCAATAGAAACTCGTGATGTTTATGCCCCTCTAGCTCATCGATTAGGAATGAATCAATTAAAAATTGAATTAGAAGATTTAATTCTCAAAACATTAGATCCTGATGAGTTTAAGCTAATACAAAAGAAAACAAAGGCGACAAAAAAACAAAGAGAAAAATATATTGAAGAGTTCTCAGCGCCAATAAAAAATGAAATAAAAAAATTTAATATAAGAGCAGTAATATTTGGTAGAGCTAAACATTATTTTTCTATTTCAGGTAAAATGCAAAAACAAAATAAAAAATATGAAGAATTATTTGACTTATTTGCTATTAGAATTATTATTGATAAAATTGAAGAGTGTTACGCTGTTTTAGGCGTCATTCACCAACTCTTTACTCCGCTTCAAGAAAGGTTTAAAGATTATATAGCAACACCAAAAAGTAATGGATATCAATCAATTCATACTACTGTTTTTGGTCATAATGGTAAAATAGTAGAGGTCCAAATTAGAACAAAAGAAATGGATCAAACTGCAGAAAGTGGTGTAGCTGCTCATTGGCTGTACAAAGAAGAAGGATCTGTTACAGCTGATGATAAAAAAATAAATAGACATATGAGGTGGTTGCGAGATCTTGTAGAAGTTCTTCAGGCCGAAGATTCAAACCCTAATGAATTTCTAAAATTATTAAAAGTAGATTTATTCAAAGATGAAATTTTTGTTTTTACTCCCGCTGGAGATGTGACTCCATTGCCTGCAGATTCTACACCTATTGATTTTGCTTTTCAGGTACATACTCAGGTTGGTATACACTGTATCGGCGCAAAAGTAAATGGTAAAATAGTTCCTTTAAATATAGTGTTGAAAAATGGTGATTCTATTGAAATATTAACTTCTGAAACACAAACACCAAGTTATGCTTGGTTAAAATTTGTAAAAACAGGTAAAGCAAAATCACATATAAAAAGATGGGTTAAAAAAGAGCAAAATGAACAGAGCATCTATTTAGGTAAAGAAATAATTGAGAAAACATTAAGAAGGATGAAGCAGGTGACTATATTGGATCAATTATTAAAAAAGCCTGATACAATTGGCTTTAATGATATAGAGTCTGTATATGCTGCGGTTGCGAATGGACAGCTTACTGTTCGTGATATTATAGATAAATTTATTCCTAAAGATAGTTTAGAGGTTAATAATGAAGATAATAAAGAATCTTTAACAACTCGTTTTATTAATAGTGCTAGAAGGCAAGCTCAAGGGGTGGTTGTCGATGGTGTCGCTAATGCATTATTAATTTTTGCAAAATGCTGCAGTCCTATTCCAGGAGATGAAATTGTAGGTTATATTACTAGAGGTAGAGGTGTTACAATACATAGAAGCTCTTGTAAAAATTTACCATGCATGGATGGTAAAGATCGCTTTATCTTTGTTGAATGGGATGTTAAACCTCAAACATCATTTATTGTTAGATTAAAGATAGTTTTAGAAGATAGAAAGCAATTATTAAAAGATATCACAGAGTGCGTTTCTGCATTGAATATAAATATTACTAGTATAGATATGAAAGCTTCTGAAGGCATAGCTACGTGTATTATTGTTTTAGAGGTTAGAGATACTCGTCAATTAGATAGATTGTCTAAAAGAATTAAAAAAATATCAAATTTCATATCATCAGAAAGGATATAATGTGGAAAAAATTAATTATAATAGAGAAGATATTATTAGAAGAGCTGGAGATAAATTAAATTTAACTCATAATGAAATGAAATTAATTTTAGATACAACATTAGATGTTATTGTTGATATGTTGACCGAAAAAAAAAGTAAAATTCATTTAGAATTAAGAAATTTTGGAGTATTTGAAGTAAAGCCTACAAAAGCTAAGCATCATGCTAGAAACCCTCGGACTAATGACCAGGTGTATGTGCCTCCTAGAAGAAAGGTTCACTTTAAACCAGGTAAAATTATTAGGCAAGAGCTTAAGCAAGAATGGAACCCGGCTGATTGAATAGAGTAATGGGTATAGACTACGGTGAAAGACGTATTGGGCTAGCTATGTCAGATCCTCTATTTATAATTGCCAAGCCTTTTAAAATAATTGATAGAAAAAAAACTATGAATTATTTTGACGAAATATTAAAAATTACATCAGAATATAGTATAACAAAGATAGTTGTGGGTATCCCGCTAAAGTTAAATGGTGAACATACTTTACAGACTAAAGTTGTATATGAATTTATAAACCAATTAAGTCTGATGTATACTTATGATATTATAACTATTGATGAAAGACTTAGTAGCGTTTCTGCTAAAAACTATTTAATTGAGCAGGGTATAAAAACTGGTCATAATAAGGGTAGAATTGATGAAACAGCTGCTGCAATAATTTTGCAAGAGTACTTAGATTCTCAATCATAAATGCATAAAAGAGTTTCAATATACATTGTAATTATTTCTGGTTTATTAACAGGTTTGTCACAGCAACCTATATATAGTGGATGGTTGGCATGGTTTAGCTTTGTTCCTCTTATATTTGTTTTAAATCAAGTTCAAACAAAAGGTGTATCATTTATGCTTGGCTTTCTTTGGGGGGTAAGTTATTTTTTACTTACAATCTTTTGGCTTGCTATGAATATTGGTACGACACCTTTTGTTGGCTTTATATCAATGGTTATAGCTGTTTTATATTGCTCTTTAAATAGTGCTTTATTTTGTTTAATTATATATTTGTTTAAAACTTATCATAATTTTTACTGGATATGGTTAATGCCATTTGTTTGGACCGCAATAGAATATATTAGAAATATGGATGTTTTAACTGGAGGCCCTTGGACATCTATAGCCAATACTCAAGTATATTTTCATACATTAATCCAAAATGTAGAAATTATTGGTATTTATGGCATATCATTTTGGATCATATTGATTAATGTAGCTATTTATAATTGGCTTGATAAGCCTTACACTAAACATGCCTTATTAATAATCCCTTTTTTTATATTACCATGGATCTCTGGGTATTATTTAACTCCAAATAATACTTCCAATTCTTCTGATAGATTAAGTATTAGCTTGGTTCAGCCAAATATACATTTGTTTGATAAAAGAAAGACAAATAATAATAGGAAATTAATTGAAAACATAATAAATCTATCAAAGCCCGAAATAGCTGATAGTGTTGACCTTATTGTATGGCCTGAATCAGCTCTTCCAACCTATATTCTTCAATCAAATCAATTATATTTAAATTTGATACAGTCAAGTCTTAAAAATTCTAAGCTTTTAACAGGGCTTCCTTATTATATCAATGATGATAAAAGTAGAAAAAAATTTAATTCAGCGGTTTTGGTCTCTGCAAATGATATCTCTGAAATTTATAATAAATTAGTTTTGGTTCCTGTAGGTGAGTATATACCTTTATCTACGCATTTTCCATCTTTATCTGATATTAATTTAGGGCAAGCTAACTTTACAGCAGGTGATAAATTTGTGTTATTTAATGTTAATGATTATGTCATTGCATCTATGATTTGTTTTGAATCTACAATACCTTCGTTAAGCTCGAAATTTGTCATGTCAGGAGCTGAAGTTTTAGTATATCTTGTTAATGATGGTTGGTATGAACATCCTCCAGAACCTCAACAGCATGCTAAACAGTCAATTTTTAGAGCCATTGAAAATCGACGTCCTGTGCTGAGATCTGCCAATACAGGAATATCTATGATTATTGATAAATCTGGGAACATCATAAAAGAAACATCATTAAATAATCAAGATGTAATAAATGCTTCAATAGTGCCCAATAAAAGAATTACTTTTTATACAAAGTATGGAGATTTATTAGCTCAATTAAGCGTACTTTGTTCGTTATTTTTTATTTTAACTATATTTCGTAAAAAATGAATAGAAAAATAGTATTAGCATCAATTTTATTAAGTTTTCTTTTATCACAGTCTAATATAGGCCTAGAAAATCCTATAAAATCATTAGCGTTACCTGGATGGGGTGAAAGTAAAATTGGAGAGCACAAACGTGCAAAAACATTTTTCATTATGGAAGCAGGAATTTGGATAATTTATTTTGCAGGTAAAAAAGCATCAGATTTATATACAAATGATTATCAAGCTTTTGCAGCATTACATGCTAATGTTAATATGAGCGATAAGGATTACCTGTATGCTGTAAATATAGGCCATTATGATACTATTGATGATTATAATGATACTAAAGAGCGACAAAGGCTAGTGAATGATAAATATAGTGAAAGTGGTATGTTTGATTGGTCTTGGGATAGTACTGAAAATCGTATTTTATATGATGAACTTCGAATTAAATCTGTGGTTTATAATAAATATGCAAAATTTGCGTTAGGTGGACTGATCTTAAATCGTCTTATATCATTCTTTGATGTCTTGTATTTAGAGAGAGAAAAAATAAATCTTTCTGTAAATACATCAAAAGGTTATCAAAATTATAATAATATAAAAATAATATTTTCATTTGATCTATAAATTGTTTTTATAATTTTTATAAGAAACTAATATTTCTTATATTAAGTTTATGGAGAGAGGTGCTAAAATAAGAATTATATTGTTAATAGTTATGACACTATTTATTTCTTGTGCGCCATATGTTAATTATCAATCAATATCAAATCCTAAAATCCCTAAAAATTCAGATTATAATATATCCGTTTATCATGAGCTTGATCCCCTTCCTCCTCATGCAGAAAAAATGGGTCATATAGTAATTGATAATTCGGTTCCATCAATTGCGGGTTGTGATTATGATGATATTATAAATTTAGCAAAATGGAAAGTTCGTAAAGTAGGAGGTGATGCTTTACAAATAACAAATATCAAACTGCCCGATGAGGTAAATAGCTGTTATGGTATTGATGCAGATATAATATCTTTTGATATGATTGAGGATTTATTTTGGCCATCAATAGATTTAAATAAAGAAGATTTTAAAAAATATTATAGAGAAAATATTTTAGACCCTATTGAGGGAATTTGGACTGTTTCTGAAAATACAAATTGGTATAATGTCTTAAGTGGTATTAGAGGTAACAATGAAGTGGCTGGCAAATATGAAGTTGCTATTATTCGAGATGAAAATGATTATAATAGGTATAATTCTTACATATTAAATTCAAAAGAAATTGAATTAACTAGAGGGATGATGAAAGCCTACTATACAAAAAATGGTTTTCAGAATAGCTATGAAGAACATTGGTTTATGGCAGATCACAGTGAAAAAATTAGAAATATTATTTTAGACAAGGCTGGTTTTTTTAAGACTCAATCTTCATTTTCTAAATACCCCATTAATTATGAACGAGAAACTATTTCTTTAAAAGTATATCCAAGATTATATATGGCAGGATCTGACTTGATGTCTAATAGCCAATTTGAAAATATGGGTAGTGGTTTTGTAATTTCAGGAAATGGATTGGTTATTACTAACTATCATATTATTCATGGAAAAGAAACAATAGATGTATACTTTCCATCTTTAAAACAATCTTTTTCAGCAAAAATTGTTCTCAAAGATAAAAATAATGATATTGCTTTATTAGCATTGGAAGATTTTCATATTTCT
>MDSW01090638.1_pt1 | contig 19412 bp, 16 predicted proteins | sample 811171 | NCBI WGS metagenome assembly MDSW01 (sample SAMN05326641, study PRJNA326480) | marine metagenome | isolation source: seawater | place: Atlantic Ocean: North West | collected 2012 | reverse complement strand
AGGAAAAGTTACCACTGTAAAAAACGATGGAACTTCTAAGTTTCCTGAGAGAACTTTAATGCTGGGTTTTAAAGAGTTAGAAGTTCTTCCTAATCAGGTCAATAAGTGGGTTTTTCCTACTCCCAAATCAGATATTAAACTTAAGGATTATCACCTTTTTTTCACTTGGTTTTTCAAAGCTTATCAAGGTTCTTATGAAGAATTCCAAGGATGGTTCAATGATCATGTTGAATTTGTAGATCATCAACTTAGTCATGCAGCTTTAGCAGTATACGGCTCTACTTTTTCAGAGACAGCTTTCCTTTGTATGGACGGAGGAGGAGACTTTGGTGATCCTAGGGGATATATTTTTGGTGAATACAAAAATAATAATTTTGATATAAAGAAACAATCAACAGGGTATGATCATATTGCCAATTACCATTCATTTTTAACTGATTCAATTGGTTTTTCAGGTGATGACAATGGTAAAACATCAGGATTGGCCTCATATGGTGAGGTTCAAAATGAACTTAAAGATGAGATTTCAAGTCTTATAAATGTCAGTATCGAAGAAGGAGTTAAGTTTAAAAGAGAACGCTTTAATATAACGGATGTAAATCTCTCTAAAATAAAAGCTGATTCTTATGATAGAACTAAGATATTTAGTCAGTATCCTAGCGATACCAATATCCTTAGACTAGGGCTTGAGTATTTACCGCACGATATTGCAGCCACGGGAGAAGAGATACTTCAGGAATCTGTACTAAAGTTAGTTAAATTATTGAGCGAAGAAACTGATTCTAAAAATATAGTCTTTAGTGGTGGTTTATTCCAAAATGTAGCACTTAACAAGGCTCTACTGCATGCAAACTTTGAGAATGTATATTTTCCATCTGCCCCATCAGATTCTGGATTATCTCTAGGGGCTGCACTCTACATTAAAAATATTAATCAACCTAATTCTGAGGAGACTCTGTCTGCTTATTTAGGTCCTTCCTTTTCAGAAGACGATATTACGGAAGTACTCAATAGACACCGATTAAATTATAAGAAGCATTCAAATATAGAACAAATAGTTGCTAAAAAACTCAGCCAAGGACATTCTGTAGGTTGGTTTCAAGGAAGAGGAGAGTTCGGTCCTAGATCATTAGGTAACAGGTCTCTAGTAGCCGACCCTAGAGATATCAAATCAAAAGAGAAAATTAATCAATTACTGAAGAAAAGGGATTGGTTCATGCCCTATGCACCATCAATATTAGAAGAAGATTATCTAGATTGGGTAGATCAGGAGCACTATTCTCCTTACATGCAAGTTGCTTTTGATATGAGTTCAGAGAACGCAGCTACGGTTCCCTCAGCAGTTCATGTTGACGGTACAACACGAGTTCATGTTGTCCGCAAGTCAGAAAACCCAATGTATTGGAATTTGATCAATGAATTTAAGCAAATAACAGGTATACCTGTTCTTCTTAATACTAGTTTTAATCGACATGGAATTGCTACTATCTCTACTCCAAGGCAAGCAGTCGAACACCTTTTGGAGGGTTGTATGGACTACCTTGCCCTAGGTGACAATCTTATTTCATTTAAAGAAAACAGGATTGTTGCTGACAGGATAGAGGAAACTGAACCTGAAGACTTATTATTGAAACAAGGTTCAATTAAACGAATTTCAGTATTTAAAAACTTTGGTACTAATGATCAGATGGCAAGGTATTTCGAGAAGTTGTCAAAATTGATAGGAGAGGATATAGAGGTTCTTTCTAATAGACATATAAAATTTAGAAATGAAGAATTAGATTTAGATAGAGCTCAGATTGTTATTTTTGATTTCGTAAAAAGTTTTTATTAAAAAAGGTTACTATTAAGATCTCATAGAGGAAAAATTATGTCAAAAGCAATATGTGGTGTGAATGGATTCGGTAGATTTGGACTTCATCTATTAAATTACTACCTTGATTCTATAGATAAAAGTAATTTTGAATTACATTATATCAATGATGATATTTTAGATATTAACCAAGCACTTGATATCATTGTTCATGACCCATATGTACAAATATATAAAAATTTTCAAGTTAGAATAGAGGATGACTTTCTCGTATTTAATGATACTCATAAGATCAGATATACTTGCAATAAAACTGAAGATATAACATGGCTAGGAACACCTGATATTTTTTTAGAATGCACAGGAAAGTTTACTAATGCTGAATTAGCAAGGAAATTCAAAACTGGTAATACCAAAAAGGTCTTGATATCTGCAACTTCATTGAACGCAGATAAAACATTGGTTTATGGGTTTAACCATCTGGACTACGTTGAATCTGATGATGTTATATCTTATGGCTCTTGCACGGTTAACGCCTACATACCCTTAACTGCGTTTATGCACGAAAATTTTGGAGTAATGTCTTCTGACGTAAATGTCATTCATAATATTCCTGAATATCAATTGAAAGATGGGCTAATTGAGACACCGGGTTTACCAAGAGTACCTTTACTTAGAAAGAGTTGTACATTATCCAACGTAGCTCCTAAATTACTAGAATTTGTAGAAGATGAAAACTTTAATGTGAACTATACCCTAATACCTTACACAGGAGTTTCCATTATAGATTTCAGGTACAACCTTGAAAGGGCACCAGACGATGGTATTTGGGAAAACATTCAAAAGTCTTGTGAGAGTGGAGAGTTAAAAGGTCTTTATGCAATGCAAGAAGATGATAATGGTCCCCAAGAACACCAAAATACTGAATTTTCATCAATTATTATCAAGAAAAATAGTTATATTAGAGGTAATGATTTGTACCTAAATGCTTATTTTGACAATGAAAACTCTGTAAATAGATATTTTGACTTAATTAATTTCATATCTTCCAAGATAAGTTAAACTATTTTTTTTTTAAATTATGCTAGAGGATAGTGCTAATTCTTTTTCTCTAGAAAATTGCAGGTCTTGTAACTCAACATCTCTGCAATTAAGCACTTCCAGAAAAAAATTTCCATTATATATATGGCCTCTAAATGAAGATGATCATACTTCTTTAGAAGATATTGGTGTCTTTATTTGTCTGGATTGTGGATATATTCAATTACAAAATATATCTAAAGAGCAGATATCTGAAATATATAGAGATGAAGCATTTAATCTTGAAAACCCTGAACAGAATAATGAGAGATTAGAGTTTCTAACGCAAGAAGACGCTAATAGATTTGAAGACAAGAAAGTACTTGAAATAGGTGGAGGTAGAAATACTTTCCTTAATTTTATGCCAGATAGCACGAAGAAATGGGTAGTTGATTTTAGTGTTGATGAAGACGTTAAAGCAGAAGTTGCAGGGTCTATTGAAGGAGACTTCCTCGATATAGAAATTAAGGAAAAAGATTTTGACTATATTTTTATGTTTCATGTTCTAGAGCATTTTAATGACCCTAGATCTGCCATCTTAAAAGCAAAAGAGCTACTAAATAATCAAGGACGTATTGTTGTAGAAGTTCCAAATTTTTCTTATGAAAGCAGGCATCGCCCGGACTACACTTTTTTTCATATGCATATAAGTCTCTTTACACAAGTTAGCCTGAAAACTTTCATGTCCAGACAGGGACTTAACGGGTCAAAATTCATTAAAGTTAAAGATGTTCTCTTAGCAGAATTTAGTAAAGAAATTCATTCAAATAGAGATAATCATTTAGAAGATGGACTAACTAATTTATCAATCGTTCAGAGTAATATTGATAAATGTAGCTCTAAACTTAAGAGTATATTTACAAAATTACAAAACCAAAATACAGCTATTTTTGGCGGTGGTGGTGCCAGTACTCTTTTTTTGTACAATTACCCCTTTCTGTTTGACCACGTAGGATACGCATTAGATAATGATCCTAGAAAGATTGGCAGGAGTCTAGGTAATGGTTCAATTCCAATTGTAAGTCCTACTGAAATAGATAAGTTAAATATAATAAATATAATAGTCCTTGATAAGAAGCACATTAATTACATCAAAAATAGTAAGGTAAATTACATAATAGTCAGTGATATTTATGAATCATAAGAACAAAGAAGAATTAACGATAAGCATCATAGAAATAGTAAAAGAAGCAACACGCAGCAATAACGTAAGTAAAGATTCATCTACTGAGACACTTTCTGAATGGGATTCTTTGGCTTATATGTCCATACTTACCGAAATAGAACTGACATATGATGTTGAAATAACTGAGGAGAATATTAATAATTTCGATTCTGTAAACTCTATAGTCAGTATTATTCAAAATAACTAATTTCAAGGTTTAAGTGGCAAATTTATCAGCTATCTCAGGAGCGCCTTTATTAGTTATAGTTTATATTTCTAATTTATTTTTAACAAACTTTGGATTAAATTTGTATCCTAGTTATTTTTTTTTTTTAGTTTACGGGACTTTTTATATTTTATATCAACTTAGCTCTGGACAGGGTTTATATATTTACAACAAGAGAGTATTTATATGGCATCTAGTTCTTTTATTTTATTCTTTCATAGTATTTTATCTGTTTGAATTAGGTCTTTTTGAAAGAGAAAGTCTTTCTTGGTGGAGTACAAATAGCTTATTTAAATTTTTCTCAATAATTATTGGCTCTCTAGTAGTTATAGTAACTCCTTATAGGAATATACTTAAAAGTATTCAATACATAAAAAACATATCGTACTTTATGATTTTTGGAGCGTTTCTTTTTTACTTTTTAACACCCCTCGGCATAAGTTTTTTCTCTTCTGATGAACTGGCAGGACATAGATATAATGGCGGTATCAATTCATATATTGTAGCGGGTCAATTTCTCATTATAGGTCTTGTATCACATCTATTCCTTAATCAACGAGCTAAATTGGGTAAGTTGTTATTAGCGGTTTTATTGTTTCTCTTTGGCATATTAGCGACCAAAGATAGAACAAGTATTTTAGGAATGCTTGTTGTGCTATGTATTCTTTTATATAGATCAGGCTTTGGTATTTCTCCATTTAATTTTTCTATACGAAAGTACCTAGTGGTGTTGCTGATAGCTCCAACATTAAGCATATTTGCGGCTATTCAGTACCAAGACCTTTCTTCTGGAAATTATGAAGCCTACAAATCCACACTCTACAGAATAGCCATCTCCATAAGATCAATTGAAATGTTTCAAGATGTCTTTCCAATAGGGGCTGGTCCGGGAAGTCAAACATTCATGATGCTTGAAGAGAGAATAAAAGGCGATTTTTTAGATGAAGGCGAAGAAGAGGGAAGTTTTGCGTACGAGATAATTAGGAATGTAGAAGGTTTCCAGGCCAGTGTTGGAACAGGTTCTAAACTAAGCCCACATAATACTTACGTTGATTTCCTAGTACCTTTAGGCGCTTTAGGGATGCTCTTTGTTTTAAGTGTATTATCCATTCAATTAAGCTCCCTTAAAAAAATATTTTTGAAAAAAGATAATCCAACAACAATCTTAGATTCTTTTTTTGTCTCAGGCTTAGTTATATTTATGTTCAGTTCTTTATTCAATTTATGGTGGATCTATTTAATATTTTATCGACTAATGGTCACAATAAACCACAAAGACGGATTAACCTCTTCAGCTAATAGAAATGAGCTTTAAGGTCGCAGTTACAGGTGGAAGTGGGTTTATTGGAAGAGCGATAATTACTGCCTTGCTTAAAGAAAATATTGAAGTTCTAAGCTTGCAACGATCAAAAAATAATTTTAGTAATATAGATATTGTTAGCTTTGAATTGAGGAATGTTGAAAATTTAAGTATTCATACATTCTCTAATATTGATGTTGTTGTTCATGCAGCTGCTTTAGTGCATCAACGAAGTGCTTCCGAGGAAGATCATACGAAACTCAACTTTGATTCAACAAAAAAAATATTTGAGATTTGCGAAAATGCAGGAATTAAAAAATTCATTTATCTCAGTACAGTTGGAGTTTATGGAATCAATTCTTCCAAGGATAGAATAAGTATATCAAGTCCCGTATCTCCAAACTCTTTTTATGCCAGGGCTAAACTCATGAGTGAAGATTATCTTCTCAATCTCAATTCTAATGTAGATATAGTTGTATTACGTTTACCCCTTGTTTATGGACGGAACTCCCCTGGAAATTTTGGAATTCTAGAGAAATTTGCGAACTTAAATATACCTTTACCTTTTAAGAATGTAAAAAATAAGAGATCTATGATTAGGGTAGATAAACTTGCAACAGTTATAGCGGAATTAGCTTCGAACAAAAGAAGCCACTTAGGGCTGCACTTGTTAGCTGAAAAAAAATCTTATTCCACAGAACAAATAATAACTAGTTTAAAGGAAGAGAATTCCAAACCTCTTTTACTTTTTTCTATACCAATACCCTTCATAAAATTCTTACTTGTCTTTCTGGGAAAAAGAAAATTATTTGAACAAATCTTCGGAGATCTTGAATTTATAAGTACAATTCATGATTGAGTTATACTGAGCATTGAAAAAACCATCTCAGTCAGACGAATGATGCCAAAAATTATATTATTGGAATTATATAAATAAAATATGAAAAAAGTATACGTATCTTTGATTGCAGATTTATTACATGCAGGACACATATCAATTCTTAGAGAAGCAAGTAAACATGGCGAAGTTATTGTCGGCTTACTCACCTCAACAGCTATATCTGAACTTGAGGATACTGCCTATCTTAAATATCAACAAAGATTAAATGTTCTCGAAGATCTCAAAATGGTTTCCAATGTAATACCTCAGGACACTGCTAGTTATAGAAAGAATCTTCTTGAGTTACAACCTGACTTTGTTGTACACGGAGACGATTGGATAAAAGGTCCTCAATCACAATATAGAGAAGAGGTTATAAATTTATTGGAAAAATGGGGCGGAAAACTAATTGAAATTGAATATAGTGCAGAAATTAGTGACCAAAATATAAAAAATCAATTGATGTCTTTGGGGGTAACCTCCGTTACTAGAATGCAAAGACTGAAAAAATTATTACACAACAAAGGGATACTAAAGATTTTAGAAGCACACAGCGCTTTAAGCGCTTTGATTGCTGAGAATACTATTGTTGAAAGAGATGGATTAAAAGTGAGTTTTGATGGGGTTTGGTCTAGTTCCTTAACTGACTCAACATGTAAAGGAAAGCCAGATATCGAGGCAGTAGATATTACGTCACGCATAAATACAGTTAATGAAATTTTTGAAGTCACAACTAAACCTATGATATTTGATGGTGATACAGGAGGTAAAATAGAGCATTTTGAATTTACTGTAAAAAGCTTAGAAAGAACTGGTGTAAGCGCTGTTGTTGTTGAAGACAAGACTGGTTTGAAAAAAAATTCATTATTTGGTAATGAAGTAGAACAAACCCAAGATACTATTGAAAATTTTTGTGAAAAGATAAAAGCCGGAAAAGCTGCACAATTAAGTGATGATTTTATGATATTTGCTAGAATTGAGTCGTTAATTCTTGAAGCTGGTATGGATGATGCTCTAAAGAGAGCCAAAGAATACATAATCGCTGGAGCCGATGGAATAATGATTCATTCTCGTAAAAAAGACCCTTCGGAGATTAAAGAATTTATGACTAAGTTCAGAGCTACAGATAATCAAACTCCTGTTATTGTAGTGCCAAGTAGCTTTAATTCTGTGACAGTAGAAGAATTTGAATCCTTAGGAGTAAATATTATAATTTATGCAAATCATATGCTTAGAGCGGCTTACCCTGCTATGTCCGAAGTAGCTGAATCAATACTAAAAAATGCCCGCAGTGAAGAAATAGAACCTAAGTGTATGCCTATAAAGGATATCTTAGAATTTATACCCGGAACAAAATAAACCATGGATAAAGTGAAACGAATAATGGTGGATATGTCTGCTACTTTAATTCACCACGGACATATTAGATTATTGAAGGAGGCCTCTCATTACGGATACGTAATAGTAGGACTAACTAGTGATGAAGAAATTTTACATAAAAAAGGTTATAGCCCTGAATTATCTTTTGAATATAGAAAAGAAATTCTTGAATCAATTCAATACGTGAATGAAGTTGTCTCTACTCCATGGTTGATTGATGAAAGTGAACTAAAAAAACATGACATAGACCTGTTAGTGCATGGTGACGATAATTCGAACCAAATAAGTTCAGAAAAACTTAAAATATTATCAAGAACACAAGGTATTAGTAGTTCTGAACTTAGACAAAAATCTCTTAAAAGCATCACTAGTATCAATAATCAAAAATTGATGTTAACACCAGGTCCGGCAGTTGTTTTATACGAGAATTTTTCTTATCTAAAGCCTCTTTTTGGTCGTGGAGATGATGAATACAACAAAATCTATGACAGTGTAATTAGCTGGATAAAGAATATATCTGGTCAAGAAGAAGTGATAATGGCTCAAGGATCATCTACTTTTGCCCTTGAACTTGCAGCATATAGCTTTGTTGAAGGAAGAGTTTTAATTATTTCTACCGGATATTATAGTGACAGACTTCAAAAGCTTCTTCCAAGTAACTGTGAAGTATGTTTGGTTGATTATAAAAATTTAAATGAACTTGATGATAAAGGATTCGATTGGGTGATGTGCGCCTATACAGAGACCTCAGTAGCTCTTAAACTTGATTTACATTATGTGAGAAGCTTGGCCGATGATATGGGAGCTAAGCTTTATCTTGACGCTACTGGTTCTATCGGCCTTGAGGAGCATCATGAACTTGCCGATTTAATGGCTTTTAGTTCTTGTAAAGGACTATTTGGATTGACGGGAGCGTGTTTCATTGCCTACAAGAAAAGCTTATCTCCCAAAAATCAAAACTCTTTTTACTTTAATATACAGACGCACAAAGAAAAGATGGTTACTGGCCCTTACCATGCTTTGGCATCTCTTTATGGAGTTATGGGCATACATGACTTATTGAGGGAAAGAGTCAAAAAAAGTAAAATGGCGGTTTTAGATAAATGGAGAGATTTTGTACGAGAGGATAATCAGCCTCTTCTTTGTACATACTTAGAAGGCAATATAGTTCCTAATGATAAGAATATAGTGCTTTATACGCCAAGATCAAACCTTTCAGGCTCTGTCATATGCCATTTTGGCGAAATACATTCTGAAGAAGTAAATATTACTAATCGTATCTCATTATCTGAAACTTTATAGTTAATATTCATCTAGCTGTATAGTGTTAAAAAAGATAAAATTTCAAGGATTTTGAATTTATGAAAGTTTTAGTAATAGGAGGATCAGGCTTTTTAGGAAGTCATATTGCCGATGAGCTTACATTCCGTCAGAATGAAGTAACTATTTTTGATCAATCAAAATCAAAATGGCTTCAGGGAAACCAAAGAATGGTGCTAGGCAATATATCTGATGAAGATTTGCTGGAAAAAGAGATTTCTAAAGCTGATGTTGTATACCATATGGCAGGAATTGCAGATATAGGAGAGGCAACTGACAGTCCCTTGCAGACAATAAAAGAAAATATAATTAGCAGTTCCATCATAATGTCACTTTGTGCTACGCACTCAACCAGATTTATGTATGGATCAACAGTTTATGTTTATAGTAAGCATGGCTCGTTTTATAGAGCTTCTAAGCAGTCTGTTGAAACATTAATCGATGTTTTCCATGAAAACAAAGGATTAAATTTTACCATTCTAAGATATGGTTCTCTCTACGGTCCAAGATCTCAACCATGGAATGGGGTCAAAAAGCTTGTAAAAGAGATGATAGATAACAAGAAAATACTTTTTAATGGAACCGGGAAAGAAAAAAGAGAATATATCCATGTAAAGGATGCTGCTAAAATGAGCGTTGATCTTTTAGATAAAAGTTATCTTCAAAAAGCTGTTACGCTAACTGGCCTACAAGTTCTTACTCAAGAAGAGTTACTCGAGATGATAGTCGAGATCATGGATGAAGATGTAGAAGTTGGTTTTACTGGTGAGTCTGTGGCCTATAATCATTACAACATTACACCTTATCAATATACACCTAAGAGTTCATTAAAGTTAGTTTCTAATGAATATATAGATCTAGGCCAAGGCATACTTGAACTAGTTTCTGAAATATCCTCAGATAAATCTGAATAATCATCAAGTTATAAAACATTGAACTTACTTTCACCAGAAAAATTTTTTAACACTCTCTCAGAATGCGATATAAATTTCTTCTCGGGTGTTCCGGATTCTTTGCTTAAAGATTTTTGCTACTTTGTTGATGATCAGCTTGATAGTCAAAATCATATTATTGCTGCCAACGAAGGTAGTGCCTTGGCCCTTGGCATAGGTTATCATTTAGCTACAGGTAAAATACCACTGATTTATTTGCAAAACTCTGGTTTGGGGAACTTAGTAAATCCCTTAATCTCCTTAAATGCTAAAGAGGTATATTCAATACCTGGTATTCTATTAATTGGCTGGAGAGGCGAACCAGATGTGAATGACGAGCCACAACATAAGAAACAAGGTTTAATTACGCTGGATTTACTTTCTGTATTAGATATCCCATACAAAATCCTTGATCCAAAATCAGAAGAAAAAAAGTCTATTGAAGATATACACCAGTGTATAAAACAGTCAAAGAATGAGAGTAGGGTTTGCGCTTTAGTTGTAAAAAAAGGTTTCTTTCAAAAGTATTCTCAAAAAAAGGATAGTAATGCTGCCTTTCCTCTCACAAGAGAACTTGCAATCGAAACAATTTTAGATAATTCAAAAGAAGATGACTTGTTTGTATCCACAACTGGTTTGCCATCCAGAGAATTGTATGAGTTAAGAGATAGAAAAAACCAAAGTCACTCCAGAGACTTTTTAGTTGTTGGTGGAATGGGTCATGCAAATCAAATAGCCTTGGGTATCTCTTTAAGTCTACCAAAAAGAAGGATTTTTTGCTTAGATGGAGATGGTGCAATAATTATGCATATGGGATCTATAACATCTATAGGAACCTCAGGACAAGAAAACTTAGTACATATAGTTCTAAATAACGGTGCTCATGACTCTGTAGGGGGTCAACAAACGGTTGGTATGGATATTAATTTTGCAGAAATAGCTAAAAATTCAGGTTACAAGGGTGTAATAAGTATAAGTACTATAGAGGAAATTAAAGATGTAGTTACGAATATTGAAAACCTAAAGAAACCTTTATTTATCGAAATAAAGGTAAAAAAAGGCTGGAGAACAGATATTGGCAGGCCAACGACTACTCCCGAACAAAATAAGAAAAATTTTATGCTTAACTTGTCAGAATAATGCAATCGTATACCGCTATTCTCGATCGTGAATCAATACTACAGACTAAATAGAATTGATATTTTCTATCAAAGTATTCAAAAAAGAATCATTCTAATATGGACCAACTAAATAAGTCATTATATGTTCTCGGAAGTTATAAAACTCGGCTTCCTCTGATGCTATTTCTATTTCTTATTGTCTCAATTATAGATGTGCTGGGTATTGGTTTGATTGGTCCTTTCGTAGCGTTAATCGGTCACCAAGGTAATATAGTTGATGAGTATCCTATTTTCTTTTCTTTTTTTGGGTTGGAAAATAATAAAAATATTATTTTATTTGTAGGTGTTGTCTTGGCTACAGTTTTTGTGATGAAAGGATTTGTAGCATATTTTGTTCAGAAAAGAATACTATCTTTAGGTTATGAAATAAGAACAAGTATAATAGACAAATTAGTTGCTTCGTACCAGAATGCTCGATACGAAGATATAGCTGTTAAAGATATTTCTTCGATGATCGTCAATGCTAAAACCCATGTAGGATTATTTACAGATTCAGTATTTGTTCCTGCCTTAAGGATGACAATAGAATTTATAGTAGTAATCGGTATTTTTTCCTTGATGGCTTACACAAATTTTTTATTGGTGGTCGTTATCTCTCTTTTATTAACTCTAGTTTTATTGGTGTACTTCAAGCTTATTAAAACAAGGCTGTATAACTTCGGTCAGGTTATGTCTATTAAGGAAGCTTCTGTAATCAATCAATTAGGTCATGTTATTGGTGCTTTTAGAGAAATTCGTCTTTTAGGAGTTGAAAATTTTTTTAGAAAAGAAATAAAAAAAGATGTAATTAAATTTGGTGAAGCAGGAGTTATCACTCGATCTTTACACCTGGTTTCTAGATATTTGATAGAAGCTAGTTTGGTAATATTTATAGTAGCTATTTTGATCTATATGATGAATCAATCGCAACCTATCTCTCAGATATTTTCCGTCTTAAGTGTCTTTGCAGTAGGTTCTCTACGTTTAGTTCCTTCTTTCAGCGCTATAGGTCTAGGTTTTGCTAACATAAGGACTGCAACTTATGCCTTAAATTCCCTATATGAAGAAATAAAAGAAATTGGGAATTTAAAAAAAGAAATAGAGGATATTTCGAGACATCCATCTATAGACTTTCAATCGTTGTCTCTTGAAAATATTTGTTTTTCTTATAAAGGGAAAGAGGAGATAAATATTTTAAAAGATATTAGCTTAAGCATAGATAAAGGAGACTTTATAGCTCTCTCCGGTAAATCTGGTGCAGGGAAATCAACTTTAATGGATATCATGACGGGTATGCTTCAGCCATCGAGTGGAAAATTACTCATAAACAATCAACCCCTTAATGCAACTGAAGGGATATCCTTAAAATCTTGGCAGCAAAGTTGTGCTTTTATACCGCAAAGCGTTTTTCTTGTTGATAGCTCAATACGAAAGAATATTGCTTTGGGGTTAGAAGAGTCTGATATTGATCAAGTTAGCTTAGATCAAGCTATTAAAGGAGCAAATTTACAAGAGGTACTTGAAAAGAATAGAATGGACTTAGATAGCAATGTAGGCGAAGGTGGTATTAAATTATCTGGCGGACAACGTCAAAGAGTTGCTTTAGCCAGAGCTTTGTACGCTAAAAGAAAGATAATTTTTATGGATGAAGCCACATCTGCTTTGGACAAAGAAACAGAAGATGAAGTGATGAATCATATAGAATCTTTACAAGGTAGAGTTACAATAATACTTATAACACACAGTAAATCTGCATTAAAAAACTGTAATAAGATTTTTAATCTAAATAAGGGAAGTGTAATTTAATTTTTAGGAGAATCTATTTTGTTTGACAATAAAAATATATTGATCACGGGAGGTACAGGCTCCTTTGGAAAACATTTCATAAGAAAAGTTCTGGGAAGCTATAAACCTAATAAGTTAATTGTGTTCTCAAGAGATGAATTAAAGCAATTTGAAATGCAAAGCGAATTCAATGAACCTTGCATGCGATTTTTCTTAGGAGATGTACGAGACGCTGAAAGGTTACTTGAGGCAACAAGAGGAGTTGATATATTGATACATGCAGCAGCACTGAAGCAAGTTCCTGCTGCTGAGTACAATCCGATGGAGTGTGTGAAAACAAACATACATGGAGGTCAAAATGTTATTAAAGCGGCTTTGACTAATAATATTGAACATGTAGTTGCTTTATCAACAGATAAGGCAGCAGCCCCCATCAACCTATATGGAGCAACTAAACTTGCTTCAGATAAGCTTTTCGTCGCTGCAAATAATATAACTGGCGACAGAAAAACAAAATTTTCAGTAGTTCGATATGGAAATGTTGTAGGTTCAAGAGGATCTGTAGTTCCCTTCTTTCTAAAGTTAATTAATGAAAAGGCTACATCCTTGCCCATAACTGACAAGTCAATGACACGATTCTGGATAACCCTAGAAGAAGGTGTAAATTTTGTAATAAAAACAATAGAACGAATGCATGGCGGAGAAGTATTCATTCCAAAAATACCGTCTGTCCGAATTACAGATTTAGCACAAGCTATGGCCCCTAAGCTTGATATTGATTTTATAGGAATTCGCCCTGGCGAAAAACTTCATGAAGTCATGTGTCCAAAGGACGATTCACATCTTACATTAGAATTCGATAATCATTTTATAATTAAGCCATCTTTTACTTTTGAAGATTCCTCTATTGACTACTCTACTACTCTTCTTGGAGAAAAAGGCTATCCAGTTGATTCAGGTTTTGAATACAACTCCGAAACTAATCCTGATTTTCTTGATTTAGAGGAAATAAATAAGATAAATGATCTAGTCTTAAAGGGATAGGATGCAAAATATAAAAAAGTTAAAGAAATAATTGTGTCCCTTGAATTTACTTTATTGGAGGTTAAGTGAAAGATATTAAACGAATAAGCGATTTAGAAAAAAATTATATTAATGAAGTTTTAGAAAACAATTTTAGAACCTCCTCTGGTAGTCTTATGAATACTCGTTTAGAAAAAGCTTTCTCCGAACTTTACGGCACTGACTATGCTATAACTTTCATCAATGGTACAGCAACAATGCATGCCATTCTTATGGCAAGAGGGATTGGTCAAGGAGATGAGGTGATAGTGCCCCCTTTAACCATGGCAAGTACAACTTTTGCTGTACTTCAAGTAGGGGCTACACCGGTTTATGCAGATGTAGACCCATTAACATATCAAATTGACCCTCTCTGCATAAAAGATAAAGTTAGTGATAAAACTAAAGCAATCATTACAGTTGCACTTTTTGGTTTAAGTCCTGACATGGATCAGATAATGGCATTGGCAAAACAGAATAATCTTTTTGTTCTCGAAGACAATGCTGAAACTATGCTAAGTTACTATAAAGGAAAATTAGCTGGAACTTTAGGCAATGCAGCCAGCTTTAGCTTTCAAAGCTCTAAACACTTAACAGCAGGTGAAGGAGGAGTTGTTATTACCAATGATGAACAGTTAGCCTTAGATGTGCGTCGGGTTAGTAGCTTAGGTTATTCGGGGGTATCCTCACAAAAAGGGAAAATAACTAAAAATCAAATCCAGTCACCTGATTATTATAGACATGTTTCAACAGGGTTTAATTTTCGTATGCCTGAATTATGTGCAGCTGTTGCACTTGGTCAAATCGAGCGAGTTAATGAGCTAGTAAACAGGAGGATAGAAGTAGCCCGACTTTTCAATGAGGTTGTAGAGGGCATTGATTGGCTTGTTCCCCAGCATACACCTGAAAACTGTGTCAATTCTTATTGGACATACGTAGCAAAGCTTAACGATACAGATATCCAATGGAGTACTTTCAGAGATAAATTCCAGGAGTTAGGAGGAGATGGTATATATGCTCCATGGAAGTTGACCTACCATGAACCATTTTATAAGGATATTAAAAATCGTGAGCTAGATCCTGAATGCCCAATTGCAGAGGAATTACAGACATCTTTACTGCAGTTTAAAACTAACTACTGGGTATGGGATAAAGCTGAACAACAAGCAGACTGTCTTAAGAAAACGATAGATTTCTTTAAAGGCTAATGAAAACCATATTGGGAACCGCTCAATTTGGTCTAGATTATGGTATTTCCAATACAACAGGGAAATTAAATTCTCACCATATAGAGAATATCCTTAATACAGCTATCAGGCTAGGTGTAAATTACTTGGACACTGCAAATGTATATGGCGATGCCGAAGAAAAGCTAGGTAAATTTTCTGAACTTACTAAACAGTTTAAACTTATTACTAAGACAGCTCATACAAAAGAAAATTTAAATATTGAAGATAATATTAAATTTATTCATGAAGAATTACTCCTTTCTCTTGAAAAAATGAAAAGAGAAAATATTGATATTTTCTTATTTCACAATACTAGTGATATTTTAAATGAATCTGGATCAGATTTCTTTAATGCCATGTTAGAAATAAAAGAATCTGAACTGTGCAAGAGAATAGGTGCTTCGGTTTACAGCGTTCAAGAACTTAAAAGAGTTATTGATAATTATTCTCTTGATGTAATCCAACTGCCATTGAATGTTTTTAATCAAAATTTTTTAAAATTAGGAATTCTTGATGAATTAAAAGACAGAGAGGTAGAGATCCATGTCAGATCAGTGTTTTTACAAGGCCTTTTATTAATGGAAACTGGAGAGTTAGATGACTATTTTGATTCTATAAAACAGCTACACTCTGATTACAGAGATACTCTTTCTATTAATAAGCTTAGCCCAGTTCAGGGAGCTCTAAATTTTTTAAAGTCTGTAGATCAAATTGATGCGGTAATTTTTGGAGTTCAAGATTCTAAACAATTAACTGAGATAATAAATTCGTTAGAGTCTAATTTTATTGATATGGATTATTCAGATTTTTGTGTTGATGATGAATTAATAACAAACCCCTCTAAATGGATTAGCAATAGATGATTGTTGCAATACTTCAAGCCAGAATGGGTTCAAGTCGATTACCCGGTAAAGTGATGATGCCTATCATGGGACGGCCAATGTTAGAATTGCAAATAGAAAGAATTATAAGAGCGCCTTTGATCGATAAATTAGTAGTTGCAACAACCATAGAGTCTCTTGATGATAAGGTCGAAGAATTATGTTGTTCTATTGATATAGATTGCTTTAGGGGAAGTGAAGAAGATTTATTAGACAGATACTATGAATCAGCAAAACAATACAATGCAGAGTATATTGTGCGTTTAACAGGAGATGATCCTTTATCAGACCCAAATTTGATTAATGATATGATCGCTAAAATGAAAGCATGTAAATATGACGTTGTAACAAATACACTTTATCCTACTTACCCTGAAGGTCTCGATTTAACTGTATTAACTGCAGAGACTTTGAATCGTGCTTGGAGAGAGGCCAGCCTTAGATCTGAAAGAGAACACGTAACTCCATATATATTTAATAATCCAGAAGAATTTGATGTTTTTCATTACAAACAAGACATAGACAGATCTAATTTACGTTGGACAGTAGATTATGAAGAAGATATGTATTTTGTGAAAGAAATTTATAACAGCTTGTACCCATTTAATAGTGCCTTCACAACCGATGATATTTATAAATTATTGGAGTCTAATCCAGATTTAGTTTTTATAAATTCTAATTTTGTTAGAAATGCAGGCCTACTCGAATCTATAAAAAACGATAAAAAGGTATAGTCAGGTGAGAAAGATTCTAATAACCGGAGGAACGGGAATGTTAGGTTCTTCATTGGCAAGTTATTTAAAAATTGCAGGGTTCAAAACTATTATTCAGGGATATAAAATAAAAACTGATATCAATATTGACATGACTGATCAAAAAAGTGTCTCAAATATACTAGATCTTTACAGTCCCGATATCATAATTAATTTAGTTTGTTTATCTGATGTAGAGGAAAATGAGAGAAACACAGATCTTGCATACTCATTAAACGTAAAGCCAGTGGAGAATATCACTCATTGGATTAAAAATAATAATGAGGAAGTCAAATTTATTCATATCTCAACAGATCATGTTTACAACAAGGACGGTTTAAATAAAGAGGAGGATGTAAGGATTTTAAATGGATATGCATCATCGAAATTTGAAGCAGAAAAGGTTGCCTCAAAAGTTAACAGCCTAATTCTTAGAACCAATTTCTTTGGAAAGAGTAAACTACAGGATAGACCGAGTTTTACCGATTGGTTAGACATTTCGATAAATGAAAATAGGTTTCCAATCAACCTATTTAAAGATGTCTTTTTTTCTCCTCTTTCAATTACTACACTTTCTAAAATGATTCATCATGTTTTAGGATATAGACATACAGGGATATTTAATTTAGGAAGTAGAAATGGTTTAAGTAAGGCTGATTTTGCCTATAGTTATAGTAGTTTTTTGAAACATAATAAATTTAATACGAAATTAATTTCTGTTGATGACTTGAATTTCTGCGCTACTAGACCAAAAGGAATGATGATGGATGTTAGTAAATTTGAAAGATTATTTGATATTCAATTGCCTACTCTAGAATCAGAGATAGAATCATACTTAAAGGAGAAATGAAACACTATGACTATAAATATAAGTAACCGTGAAATTGGATTAGAGCATCCAACATTTTTTATTGCTGATATAGCTGCTAACCACGATGGAGATCTTGAAAAGGCAAAAGAATTGATATGGCTTTCAGCAGAAGCTGGTGCAGATTGCGCTAAATTCCAGCACTTTGATGCAGAAACTATCGTAAGTGATTATGGCTTTAAAAATCTAGGCTCACAACAATCACATCAAAAATCATGGAAAAAAAGCGTTTTTGAAACCTACAAAGAAGCTAGTTTAAACAGAGGGTGGACAGAGGAACTTCGAAATACATGTGATAAGGCTGGGATAATTTTTATGACAAGCCCTTATTCAAAAGAGCTTGTTGATTACGTAGATGAATATGTTACTGCCTATAAGATTGGTTCTGGTGACGTCACATGGCTTGATATTATTGATCATATAGCAGATAAAAATAAACCTGTACTTTTAGCTACTGGTGCCTCAGATTTATCAGATGTAAAAGATGCCATGAATGTACTTACAAGAAAAGGCAATCCAACAATATTAATGCAATGTAATACAAACTATACAGCTTCAGAAAATAACTTGGAATATATTAACCTCAATGTACTGACTACTTATGCTTCAACTTTTCCAGGTGTAGTTTTAGGCTTAAGTGATCATACTCATGGCTGTACTTCAGTTCTTGGCTCAGTAGCACTTGGAGCTCGAGTTATAGAAAAACATTTCACTGACAGTTGTGACAGAGATGGTCCTGACCACAAGTTTTCTATGGACCCTTCAACCTGGAGAGAAATGGTGGAGAGAACGAGAGATCTAGAATCATGTTTAGGTAACGGTATAAAAACTATTGAAGATAATGAAAAAGAAACTGTTGTTTTGCAACGCAGAGGCCTAAGAGCAACTAAAAATTTAATAGCAGGAGAAACCATAGCAGAAGATAACCTTTTTCCTTTAAGACCCTGTCCACCAGATGCAATAAAGCCCTCTGAGTTGACAAATATATTAAATAGAACACTAAAAAATGATATATCTGAAGGTGATATTATAAAGTGGGCAGATCTGAAGTAGCTATTATCATTCCAGTTTATAACGAATCTAAGACTATCTTAGATGTTATTCATAATGTTAAGCAATATGGGGATGTATTTGTAATAGATGATTGTTCTACAGACAATACACAAAGTATAGTAGAAGCAACAAATGCTACTATTATTTCTCATCAGACTAATTTAGGTTACGAAGCTGCTATTTCTTCTGGTATGAAACATGCAGTCGAGAATAATTATAAATATATTGTTACCACCGATGGAGATGGTGAATTAACTCATTTTGAAATCAAAAATTTTATACATATTCTCCAGCAAGGTACTATGTTGGTGGTGGGTAAAAGAAGTAAAAAAAATAGATTAATTGAATCTTTATTTGGCTTATTGACGACTCTAAGTTTCAGAATCAATGATCCCCTATGTGGAATGAAAGGTTACAAATCAGAAATTTACAAAAAATATAAATGTTTTGATAGTAAAAAAATGATCGGTACTCAAATACTAGCTTATTGTCTGAGAGATAAGATAAAAATTAAAGAAATAACAGT
>MDSW01178386.1_pt1 | contig 19414 bp, 15 predicted proteins | sample 811171 | NCBI WGS metagenome assembly MDSW01 (sample SAMN05326641, study PRJNA326480) | marine metagenome | isolation source: seawater | place: Atlantic Ocean: North West | collected 2012 | reverse complement strand
AGAAATCTGAGCAGGGTTGTCAAAGTGAGTTCTGCCATACCTCTGTGGTCGACGATGATCATCCGTGTCTTGAAAGCACTGTTCAAAATGCGCTGAATATTTAGGTGCTCTTCATAGTTATAAAGAATATGTTCTCACTCCGAAAAGATGTGGCGGAAATAAACGAGCAAGTTTTAGATTTTGTAGAACCTGCCCACAGGCCATCTTTCTTCACATCTTACGTGAGCCGCGACCAGTCTCTACGGTGATGTACATGGCGTGCTGTGCCTCATAATCTATCACACCTAGCACGAGCGACTGTGAAGCTTTCATGGGCTTACCTAGGTGCAAATTCTGCGAATTCCAATAGACAGGTGACCGCTGACGAAACTTCATCAGAGCTTCCTGCTCCAAGCGACAGAACAACTGTGCGAATGTCATCATTACGAGGTAATTTCAATTTCCTGAGGCCCGCATCACCGGAATCGCCGCCCATTAAGTAACTCTCTAAAAAGGTGTTTGCTGCCTGAACCTCTACCTGAAGCCACCGGACTGTTTCATTGAGAGAGTCTGAATATGTAGACTTCTTCCCTAAAAGCCTAGACAAGTCCTGTCCACCAACCCGATTTCGCACACGATCCCTATAACAGGTGCGAGCACCATACACAGGCATGATTATAACACGGTCAGCAAGTGAAAGCGAGTCGGCGAAGTCGTGTAGTAAAGCTAATGTTCGCATGAAAGTATGTGGTTGGAATGCCACCACAATGGAAGCTGAACTGAAGCTGCACCTTATCGCCTGAATCGCAGCACGTATAGCTGTAGGGTGATGTGCATAGTCCTCATACACCACGCAGTATTCTATGGTTCCGATTCGATGCATGCGGCGTGCAACTCCCTCGTAGCTCTCTAGAGCAGCAACAGCTGTTTCAAGGGCATTCGTTTCAGTTGGACTGGGCTCAGATAAGAGTGAAAAAGCTGTGAAACTCGTAGCCACTTGAAACTGTGGGTAGCTCCATCGCGTCCGTTCCATTCCTATGGTAGCGACGAGCGCAGCCAGTCCATTCAATACATTGTGGGAACCGGGCAACGCTGAAGAAACATCGCACACACTTTTATGTGCACAGTATACAGAAAAGGCAACACCGCCTTCGCCTGTGGATTTCAAGTCAACGGCCCGCCAGTAATTGTGCTCAGCAAATCCATAAGTCACAAAATCCTGCGGTGATTCCAATTATAAAGGATGGACGACGCACAAAACAAAACTTTGCTGCACGTGACGCACCATTTCGGTGGAGATAGCAAGTAAGCGCCTGAAATTTTCATCATCACCACAGGCTAGGACACAACTCCTGGTTTGAAGCAAGTTTCAAGGGGAACGCAGCTTCGGATAAATTGAATTCAAGTCCTCACCCCCTTTTGGTGCGCCTAACAAATCGAAGAAAAGAATTTCGCACATCTCGCATGCTTTTAAAAATGTCAGGATGATCAAATTCGATATTTGTTATGATGGTAAATGCTGGGCTAAGTCCAAGGAATGCACCATCGTATTCGTCAGCTTCAATTATGTGTAACTGAGAACCTCTTTCACGGTTAGCACTTGGCTCGCCTAAGAAAAAAGAAATAACGAAAGAATAAAAACATTGCAGATTATACTTAAGATAAGAGGTAAAAAATAAATTTTCATGCTTCACCCGAGATCAGAGACACATTACCGCCGATAATTTCAGAGGTATCAAATTTATTTTGCTGGAAGAAATAATATAAAAAGCCACTGATGATCAAAGGTCTGAGAAAAACTGACAAGAAGTAGAGATGAAAGAAGCGAAGACGTCGTCGTTTTGCCGTGAGTTCCGGCGATTGCAATGACATTCTAAAATAAAGCGATGTCAACACACAGAGCATTTCTTTTAAGAAATCTACTTGGTGAGGCTTAACTTCACCTTTTTTTTGGTGCAGCGCTTTAGCCATTGTGAGCGGTTATAAACAGGAATCCCTGAATCGTTGACTCACCAAAAGAAGACAGAGTGCCCATATCGAAAAGTTTTACCAGCTTCTTTGCCAAACATAGTTTCGACGTTTTCTTTGGGCACGGCACTAGACGTGACGATTGCGTCAGGGAAAGACTCAGTGCACCACACTGCTCCTGTTGAAGAACGGAGAGCTGAGGGTACATCAAGGCAAAGTGGGATTACAAACTTTCTTGAGATGGGTCACGAACCAGGATTCGTATCATTGTCAAAATATGAGCCTATGTTGGTTTCTGAGTGACCCAGAAAACATGTGGCGCCCTGAAAAGTTTGCAAGTATTTGGTTTTTGTCCGACAAAAATATCTTGAACATACCAACGACCGGACTAGCTTTAGGTAAGCGGATTCTTTCTGGTCTGACCCAGAAACAACGTATTTCTGCTATGCGAATAGAGTACTTATTGCGCTCTAACATGCGATATTCATTTACTCGCCTGAGAAAGCGCAGCAGCAGCTAGCGCAGACAATCCAGCACCTCCGATGCCAATGAAGTGGACAGATCGTTTTTTTTTCTTTTCCTCCTCCGCGGCGCCAGTCTCCGTCTCTCGGAAACATGTGCACCTGAGCCTTCTTCGATAAGTCCCTGGCGTGAGCGCTAGGCTCGACATACGTTCGAGTGTTCTCATGTTTTGTCGGACTTCCCTCTTAATATAAGAGTTCTGCGCACACTTCATAGGAGCGTGTTGCCGTGGATGAAATTCGAAGTGAATCCTATGGAAGGAAAGGGCTAAGTTGTTTATCTTCATCAATGTTGAGCCATAGTTGTACACGTGTACACGTACAGTACGTGTAGACTGTAGAGTAGTCTACAGTACGTTCGTATGTGTACGTGTACGCGTACAACGCGGTATTTCCGGAAGTATGATACTTTCGTATCTACCTTAGGTATTTTCGAAAGTAAAAATGTACCAAGGTACGAAAGTACAACGTAGTTGTACTTTCGTACTTTCGAAAGTAGTTGTACCTTCGTACTCTCGAAAGTACATACTGTACGGAAGTAGTTGTACTTTCGTACCGAAGGTACGAAAGTATCTACCTTCGAAGGTACCTCCGAAGGTATTTCCGTACGTTGTACTGTAGCTATCAAATTTTCCGGAAGTATTCTATTTTCTACAACATACACGACTCATACACGTATTCTATGTGTACAGCTGTACACGTACGTGTACGTGTAGTGTAAGACAACTTTTATCTACCAGTACTGTAGCACTCCTGTACGTGTAGCCCTATGAATATCGGATTTAGCCGGAACTTATGAATATCATGATAAATAAATCAACAACTTATCATCCCTCGAAAAGCATAGGGATATTAAACAACTTCCTCTAAAGTACGTGTACACGTACACGTACAGTACAATAGCAATTCTATTTTCGTATTCTGTATTAAACAACTTCCTCTAAAACAAGCAATTCCATTTTCGTATTCTGTATTAAACAACTTCCTCTAAAATAAGCAATTCCATTTTCGTATTCTGTATTAAACAACTTCCTCTAAAATAGCAATTCCATTTTCGTATTCTAATGAGTATGCCACTAGTATGCCGGACCAGTCCCTGACCTTTCTTTGGGTGGGAGGTCGCGTTTAAGACGAATAGGTGAGGGAGGACCTATAATGCTTGAAGGGTGTATTTCACCCAGAGGCGCCACTGTACTATACTCGCCGTGATACGGATAGGTGGAAACTGGTTTTTCCTTTCCGAAGCACTTACGTCTACAGTGCGTTGGCTCTGTGAAATGGTTCACGACTGGGTGAGCAGCACCTGCGAACCTTTCTTTTACTCGTCTGACTATTCTCATTTCCGCAGAGCTCAGTCGAACGTTTATGCGCGTTGATTCCGGCGCCGTTCAAGGTAAGTCTGGTCGATGTCAGATGTTTTCCTTTGCTTGCTCGTCACTTCGCTGTCTATCGTTGTCTACCAAAGAGAATCTTTTCTGAGTCAAGCTAACCAGATTCGACTTGACATTTACTGTTTAATAAACAAACCTTGAACTTGTCGATTGTTGTTCTCAGGCTCCCTCCTTTGATCGAATCCCGCGTGTGTCTGAGGTCCTCAACATTTTTGATCCGTTCAGTGAAGTAGCAGAACTTTGCTCTTTACAAGCTTCTCTGCTGCGGACTGTGGATCAAATTGCTACAGCACGTCACCGCGATATGTGTTGTTCAAGCCAAAGTTTCGCAGTAGTTTTTCAATTATTCGAAAGTTGTCTGGATAACATTTCTTCATCACGCTGCGCAATTGCAGAGGCGCAATCGAGTTTGTCTGATGAAGACCAGCTGGTTTGCAGAGGAAAGGAAGCCTGGTGGCAAGTCATCACCCTACGATACTTGGGAAATTTGGTGGCGTTTATTGAGCGGTTGACATACGTTCCTACAAAACTTCGTGCACTTCTTTCAGAATGTCAGTATTTTTTAGCTGTGGCCCTAGCATTCGATTCATCTTCAGTTTTAAAGGCTATTGATTCCGGGACAGCTGGTCATGCATTTAAGGATCTTCAGCGTGACTGTTTGTCCTGTATAGATTTGATTGGAACCCTTGCCGGTGGCGAGTTGGTTCACCATGTATTTAGTATACTTGTAGGTACTGGAACATGTGCCATATTGCACGAACACCCCGTGCATTGTCCTCAGCTGGAGCTAATTGGGAATGCCTTTGTCTCTCGAAATGGTTTCTTACAGCAGAAAAGTACAGAGCTGTACAAAGCACAGTATGATGTTTGGAAGGAAATGTGTGGGTATCCGAAGATACGTAGCCTGGCTGGTGAAACGCGATCCCTCATCACCCTGTTGATGTTGTCTGGTAAACTTGGCTCGTCGTGTTATGGACTTCTAAACGCGATGGGATCAGAGATGGACGAAGTTCTTTTCAGACAGTTACTATTTTGCGAAGGTAGTATGGAGCTTGGATTTCGGTGTAACAAAGAATATGAACAGTTCTCTGAGAATTGCTTAGGCTTACCAGAAAGAACAGCAGAATCTACGGATATGGTCCTTGGAAACATCTTTCACTTGTTTCACAGTGCTGTATCTGCCCTACACTTACTGGACAATCAGCTTTCTATGTACAGAATATCTTTCACCTGTCAAGAAAAAATTGAACACCTCACAGATCGAGCAGTACGTGCAGCAGAATTCAGCATCAAATATATTCTTCGAGGACTCTTGGTCCAGAGTAACTGCGTTTGGACTTTCAGGGAATCCGGGAACTCCAGGACTGTGGAAGAAGGACAGAGGCAGCTTGCAAATGTATATCAAGCTGAGGCGGGAAAAACAACTTCTGTAGTCAAGGGAGAAATATCTTACTTTTACTTCCAAGTTCCTGCTGGCGGAAAGTCACTTGATGACACCTGGCCTTCAACATCACGTGTAGCTCGTTGGCCACACAGGTTTGAACCACTGTCCAGAGCTGGTCATCTTTATAGCTCGTCAAGTAATCCATTCGAAGCAGCACAAAGTTTGCAGCGCGTGCTTAATATCTCGGAAAAGCCAAAATCTGAGAGAGTTGCACTCTGTCTTTTGAAGGAAATTCTCTGCAAGATAAGCTCGAAGAAGGATATAGTAGTCTGAATGTTTGTCAGATATGATCGATTATCTGGCTATCTGACACCTCCAATATCGTTTCTTCCTTAAGCTTTCCCGTTTGCCCTCACCAGTTGAGCATCTCAACAAGTTTTGCCCCCTCATTTCATAAAAATAGTACTATGCCTTCTTGGACTACACGTACTTTTTCTTGTCTTACGCTTTTTCTCTTGTTGCCTCCGTGGGCACCAAATATGATGTAGCATTGTGAATCATCCATAAGCGAGTTAAATCAGCATTCTTTCACGAATAGTTATCTTGTTCACGAACTAAGAAAATGATACCTCTTGGAATTACCAGACAAATCCCTCATATTTGATGTGATATATGCCTCAACGGCACCTTGCATATGAGCCGGTGCGATGCATATAACTTCGTGTGCGCTTGCAAACATAGTATGAATAAGAATAGTTCCAAGTTTACAGCCCGAATGAGAGTTACTTGAAAGTTCCTGACCGCGGATATGAAGAGCAGTCCCACCACTGGATCAGCAAATAAAAGTTAAAAAGTAAAGAAGGTGCGTGGAACAAAAGCTGAACTTACTGAGAAGGACCTCTTTCTGGAAATATGTAATCCAAAGCACAAATCTCACAGACTCCGAATTGTAAGCCCGCCTGCGCATGCTGTGAATGAAAAAGTTTAGCATAGTTGACGAATGCGCGCAAGTCTTTTGCCTTCAAATCCAATTAGAAAAGTACCTGTCCCTCTTTGCTCAGTGTATCCAGAGAATGTTGAACAAGGAAATTTGCCCCCTTTGCAAAAAACAAACGTCACTCGATTTCCGTTTTGAGAATTCAGTGATCACAGATGGCAGTAGGAGACCTCGCTTAAGTATCGTACCACAAAGTGAGAGTTTGGAGGCATTTCACAGAAAAGCACCGTTGAAGAAACTGAGTAGGCACTTGATACTACACTGCCAAAACTGCAGAGCACTGCACCCCAGTTGCTTGTGACCTAAATGTGGAAAAAAAAAACATGTGAGTTGTGTATAGATCAGAAATTCGTGCTTCACACCATATTCACGCCAAAAACGACAACAGTTGTCCCGCCACTAGCTACACCAACTTCAGGTTTCAACTTAAAAGCTATTGGCATACTATGATATTCAACTGTAGTCGTCTTGAATCTCCCGACGGTCGTAGAGGAGTTTGCGATCAGAACAGCCTAATAAACAAGAGTACTTCAATGAAGAAATTGATGTCGAAACGAAGATTCAAGACCATAAAACCAAATTCAGATTGTTTCCCGTGGAGACTTAGCAAATTTAAATCTTGTATCAATGGAATATACTTCTCAATATAGATACTCGTAACATCAAGAACTGGCACAAACAGTCAGATAAAATATAATTTTTAAAAAATGACATTTTGAAATATTACAGAGTTGCTCTATTAATCCATGATGCATGAAAGTACTGTACTCCCGATTAGCTCTATGAGAAGATAAAGTAAGAGAAAAGAAAGTAGGGCTAGTATCCCAAATGCTGACCTTTGCAGATGAAGACTAGAGTACAATTCATTTACGACTGGAATAAAATCGACCTGCGCGATATATTGATATCTTTCAGACAAGAACGCATGCAGCATAACCAAAAAAAGAAAACTTATATCATTCCTGGTTGTTCGAAATCTGCACGTTATCGTATCTAAATGTGCCAAAAGGAAGGATACACGAGCACCTGGAATATCAATTCAAATTGGGTATCGGAGAATAGTTCTGGAGTAACAGTACCGGTTTGGCGAAATAACTTGTCCAACCACAAGAATGGCACCAAATTTCAACCAGCTGTGCTCAGGAACAAAACCACTTCCTTGCAGAAAACGAAAATATAAATAAACATAAGCCACATCAAACCCGGCGCACCCACCGTCGATAATCAACTCGTTCGCATGAAGACCAGTAGAATTGTACCCATGAGATATATCGCGTATTTCGAACTCATCTGAAAACAAATTACGCGTGGAGACCATGAGTAAAAAGGAGCATAATATCAATCTATTAATCAATACGAGCCTGAAAATCGCAGATTGTACATATTCTGCATCGATTCGGTGATATGCAGCACATTATCCGAAATATATAGGTATGGCGCATCGATATCACGTCCAGGCACTTCACACGATATTATAACCGATGAAGTAAAAGCAGCTGCGACAGCGGTCCTGCCACTGATACAGAGGTAGCCATCTCGAAAACCAAGACCACGTACCTTTTGAAACAAACGTAGAATCATAAACAAACAGGTATTAATCGAAACTTAGATGAGAAGTTCAATCCCACCATGACAGGCGTTCCACCCATAGGAGAAACATGTACAGGAAACGTCTTTGTGACAAAAACTTCAGCTGCACAGTTTCAAGACTCAGTTTTCAGAATTTGAAAGGCTGGAAAAAATCCGTATAAATACCTTGTTGGAAGACCAGTCCACTCTGTGAAAAGTCTCTTCCATTGTAAGAAATCTCTACACCGTGAAATCCAACAGACAGTTGCGAAGTTTTGCACAGGGCAACGGTGTCCCTGATTGCAAGTGAAACGTTCTGCAAAGCTAAAACTAGTTTCTCACCAACCCTTCAAGGCAAAATACTCGTAAAAAGTGTGGATATTAATACAGTTGATAACGGACCTACAAAACATGACCTCCGTCGAATGTAATGGAACTCCGCTAAGCGTGATGATGGTATTGGCAGTACCCTGTGGAGGGTAAATATCCATTTCCACTAGGGCCGTCGAACAAACTGGGTGAACTAACAACAAAGAAAAGAGATAAATGACCACGAATAGTTTCTGACGTTGCATAACGCGGTTGCAGATATAGCTCGGAGATAATATGGTTTTCTTACGGCATCGCCACAGTCAACTCAAACACTACACTTGAATATTAAACTCATAGTGCACGTGTGTTGCGGTGTCTGAAACAAGAAGAACACGCAATTAGTAGTGAGTCGTGCTCGGGCGAAATATTGTTGACCGACCATACTGAACCAGTTGAAAATCGTATGACGCCCCGTCATCAGCCGCGTACTCTACTGTACACGTACTCGTATCGGCCAAATAAATTAATTTGCGATTTTTTTATTCCCGATTCGTATGAGCGCTCCTCATACGCGCCCCCTCACGTCCGCGCTTCCCCATGCGCCGTCGCAGCTCGGATTGACCTGAATCTTTGCAAAGCGGCCATTTGTGATTTTAGACACCAGATACATGCATTTGTGCGGCGGAGAAAAGACGATAAGACTGTTTTCGAACCCTTAGGGACCTTTTTCTTCAGAAAAAATAAGAAAAAATAAATAAAAGGTCGCCTGAAAAAAAGAAATTCCACTCGACTCGAGCGCGCACGACCTCCCTCGCAGGTCCCTTCAATAAGTATAGACATACTGGATTTAATCGATAAGGAGTCGATCATTTTGTCGATTATATTTTCAGTTCACATATACATACTCTAAAGATGTCCAGGAAGAAGTATACTCGGAGCAAGAGGGCAGCGCCGTGTCCACTTGTTCCAACCTCGCTGGTAAGGGAAATCTCAACTTTTCTTCCTCGGTTCCGCGTTAGCCTCATACGGCTCTGATTTAAGGTTCAGAGTATTGTCGCATGAATGCGGGTCCCTACTTTTAGAAGTCGCTCAAAGCTGCGAGACGAATAAATTCCAGGTTTCATCGCATTCACAGGCAGCTTGAGCTTTCAAGGCAGAAAGGGACAACTGTTCAGCATTTTCCTGCGAAGGAGTCGCAGTGTAAGGAACTCCTGAGTGAGCTGCACTCGTGCGGAGGCAGGCAAGCCTATCAAGAGGCATCTCTACTTACCACGACACGGCATCGGACTTGTAAGTGGATATTTGCTATACTAACAAAGTTGGGATTACGCCCGTCAAAGGAGCAACCCCCACTTAGAGTTTTAGAGGTGGGGGCTGTCAACACGCAGTTGCTGTGTGTACCATGGCTGGCAGTCCGAGCAATAGACATCAAGGTGTGCGTGTGCAACATGCTTTCTTCGATGATACTGGAATTATGTGCCCATCTTTATATCACAGGCTCAGCACCCAAAAATCGAACAAATCAACTTTTTCGATTTGCAACCGAGCAGCAACTATGATGCTGTTGTCCTTTCTATGGTATTTTCCCTGTTGTTCGACTTTATGTTCATTATTTTATCTAGAATGTGTGAAGGTGTTGAATAGCGTTTCGTCACCGCTGAAACGTGGGCAGATGCTTTCACTTGCACGAAGTCATCTTATACCAGGTGGTCATATGTTCTTAATGGTAAGAAAAAGATATCTAGTCAGTCCTCATTCTAGTAAGTTGCCGAGGGTTTCTTGGTCTATCTCTGATATCTCAGCGAAATAGGTCCCTAGAAGCTGTGTAGAGAGGTCGGAATCTTCTTCAGTAGAAAGGTTACCAGAATCCCTCTCATTCCTTGGCATGAAGGTATGGGTTTAGATCTGAAACTGTTTATTTCCCAGAAAGTTGTGTTTTTGGACGCTCGCTCCTTTCTAAACAAGCAGAGTTTTTTCCCAAGAGCTTTAAATAAAGAAATCGTATCTTCTTGCCCCGCCCTTATGTTTTCACAATCTTGCTGTTTGTTCTCTACTATTTGGTTGTGGAGACCAAGCTTTCTCCAAAAGTTGCATTTTTTTGTGCTAGGCGTACTACATTTCCCCAAGAAATATCACTGGAACCACCAGTCTAAAAATAGAAGGAGACAATTGTTTGCCTATTAAATTGATCGCTGGGCAAATATCATTTGAAAATTCTGTCACGGTCGGTTTTCAGGAGAAAGCAAGCCGGTATTGACCGAGATTTGTTTCCTGTTAAATTTTTCTCAGATTAATGTGCTCTTCATCTTCGAAGATAAAGCTTCTGCAACACTGTGACGGATGCAGTACAACCAGAATCTGCTCGACCCAACGAATCAGTTCTTATCACATTGTCGTGGAAGTGTTCTTCTTTGAGTATTGCATGGAAAATCTTTGCCCTTTCATTTAAGTCTGCAACGCCTGAGCAACTCTCGGCACAGAACTGTATTCTACATGTCTTCCAAGTCGAGATCCAGGTAAAGAGGAGCAGTGTGCAAAGACATGTTGACGACGAAGAACTCTTCGACATCAGAATAGTGCAGCTTCATTGCGAACCTGACACGGGATATAGTTTGTCGAGCCGACCAACCCCGCCACGATGCTTGTATTAAAACCGCAGAATCAATATTTGTAGTCTGCGAAGCAATTATTTTTACATTTGTTTTCACCGCCGGATGATGACTCTGATCATTCCTTGGGCTTCGAATGGAATATCCCATTAGCAATAGAGCTGGAATCTGTGTTCGTGTTCCTCGCCTCTTCGCTTGATGCATCATTGCTGATGCAGATTTTATTGCACGTGAGCGGTGCTCTCGGTGCCGCGCCGCACGCCACGCAGATTGAATTGTCAACGAAGCACGACACTTTGCTGATATTTGCCTCATCATATTTAAAGTCAGAGTTCCTTCATCATTTATCACAAGTACCAGCTCGCGTGCCCACACGAACAATTCGCGAGTATTACTCACTGCCTCTGCAAGTCTTGTGCTGAGAGTTGCGGCTATACCAACAGCAGCATCCAGCTTGGCATGAACGGCGTAGGCTCCTTCTTCATGTAAACTGAGTTTTACCAACACAATAGCTGCCCTATCAGCATTCTTCCTTGACATCTTTGAGCGATGCCCCCATTTCGCTTTAGCTGCAAACAAAGCTGACAGTATGCCTGCACGAGCTGCACGAGCTGTACCCGCTTTTATGAGCCCGCGAGCACTGCTCTCTGCAACTGCCTGAAGTGTAGTGACAGCAGTGGTCATTTGCCTCTGGAAATCGTCTCCAGTAATCACACCTATGGTAGGCAACCTATCCCTGAAAGTAGTCGATTGATACCATACCTGAGAGCTGCTCATACTGCTCAGGAGAATTAACTTTGTCACAGCCGACACAAATTCTCGCCCTTTACCGTGCTCTGATGCCATTTTCAACTCCTTTACTGCGTCGTCCATGCGCACCAGTACTCCGGGCTCTACTGCAGCACAACCCTCGCTGAAACTGAAAGTATCCGCTGCATATTTGGCAAGAAACATATGATCTATCGAGCCGAACAGTAGTGCATGCAACAGTCTCTCTCGTGCAGAGCGTCCAAGCTCAACAATAGAAGATTCTGCATCGGAGACGTCTTCAATAATTCCTAGAGCAAGGCAGTGTGCACCATCTATGGCTAGCTTACGACGAGGACGAAGTCGACAAATGACATCAGTAGTCATGAGATCGCGGCTTGCCTCCTCGTGCGTCGCCACAATCATCAATCCGCTGGCAATATCGTGCTCAACAACACCAAGGCAAGCTGCTGCAGAAAAAAGTGACACATTGTGGTGCATGGGTACGTGACTGGATACAGAGCTGCACACGGTGGCAGCGGCCTTTCGCGCACGATCCCGCGATAACACATCATATTCAAGAGGTTCGTTCATCTGTGAAGTTCCGATGCCTCGCGCAGTGACTTTTCTTACTGCGTGTTGATTTTTCATGCCCGCACTTTCAGCTCGAAAAAATAAGGAGTCAGAGGCGCTGGATGCAGCGCCTCTTTCAATTTCAGCAGCAGTGAAATCGGCGCCTAACCGACTTGTGTATGTAACATTAGTCACTCTGAGCGTTGTGCACTCACTGCCGAGCTTCATTCCATCTACAAGTGAGATTCTTCCTGCAATATTTGATCTAGTGGCAGCTATCAACCGATGTTCTGCTGCTCTGCGTGCTATAGACTGGATCTTTGTCGCTGCTGTAGCATGAATTACACATCTACGTCCCTCTAAATATTGGAGTGCAGCTCGGACTATTCTACCGGCAGCTAATGAGCGGTGCACAGCGCGCTCCACTGAGTCCCAGCGTATGGATGTTTTGCGTGCCATGCATTCTTCGCGTGCAGACCTGGCATGACATTGCCGAACAAATAAATCCTCAGCAGCAGCTGAACTGGATTTGCCTTTCTCATGTTCTCGTACCCTTGCCGAAATCACACGAATTTCACCACGTGTTCTCGTCGTCTCCATCCGAGATACTCCTGTTTGCACTCGTTCGTAGCTCGAGTGAAAATATCGAGCTGGAACTTTTGTCTCGACATCGCGAAGCTCCATGTCTAACACTTTGCCATCCTTAGCTAGCCTCTTCGAGACAAAGGGACTAAACTCTGTTGGATCGCAGTCACACTCTTTCACGCTTAGATTCAGGTTCGCTGAAAAAAATGTTGTGCCTAGTGCAAAACTTTTGGCATATAGGCCACAGACACCACCAGGAATACACACCTTCTTCATCATACCCTGTTGAACTCTGCCCCCAGCTAAACTTTCTACGTTCCCCTGAAGGCCGTCGTCGTCCCCATGTAATGCGCCCATGATATTTCCGTGCGGCGACGCCAGCTCTCTTAAACTAAATGAACTCCTGAGCCTATCTTCTCGACCTGCCCACATTGTGCTCATTTTCGTGAAGAGATCCGACGTATCCCTATACTGAGTAAAGCCATCATCAGCATCATCAGCATCATCAGCGGCAACAGCATCATCACTCTTTTCGTCGAGTTTGAAATTTGTCACGCTGGGGTCTACGAAGTCGTCACCGTCGACACACAGCAGCGGATCTTCGCCTCCCTGGAAGAAAAATGGAGACACCGAGAAAACCATTGAGAACAAGTGAAAAGATGCCCCGATTTTGATTTTTTTGGTTCTGTTGAAAAAACGCAGAGGTTACGCGCACCATAACGGCGGCCAATTCCTGATGAATAAGTGGCGCAAAATCGAACTTGTGCATCAACGAAGGGTGCAAGCGCGCATCTCCCCCGGAGGAGAAAAAGAGAAGTGTTTGTGTGAAGATTACAAGAACGAAGTGTCTGTGAAAGAAAGTTCATGATAGATATTCTATTCGTAGACTAAAAACATATGTACTGTACGTGTACTGTACACGTGTAGTGTACCTTCGTATGTAATAATATCAAGACGTTTTTTATTACACTGTATTTATTAAGCTAGGCCTACGTGTACAGTGTACACGTACGAAGGTAGATTGTGACGACTAAAGTTACTGACCTGACTTACCAGTCTAGGATTTTAGAGTTTGCACACATGGTCCTTACTGATATAAATTACATACTATTACCTAGCTAGTATGAACGGCGATCGATATCTTGCATTTTATTGATGTTGCCTCAAGGCTTGTACGTGTATATTTCTTAAAAGATAGATCTGCCGATACCGTGACGAATGCCCTACAAGAGTATATTTACTGGGTTACGTCACAGGCTACCTTTGATAAGCCCGATGTACACTATGCGATGCCTAGTTTTCCTTTCTGGGAACTCGTCCCCGCTTTGCTGTATTGCGCGTCCGGACGTATTATTTCCAGTTTCACTACTATGTAGTCTAGCTAGGTATTTAGTCGGTTACACTGATGAGCACTGGAACTGCATTGCGGATTCTAGCTAGAGTACTTGCATAGCACTCAAGACTACGTTATGCATTATGTGCGCAATGAAAGTGCTCCCATACGCGAACTCTATACCGATTCTGATTTTGCCGAAGACCCTCAGGATCGAAAGTCTACCTCTGGCGGGATAGTATACATACTTTATACAATGTCTATGGTAACCCCTATGTGGCATACTGAGAAGCAAAGAGAAATGCATTATCAACTTACTCCTATTTTTACTTCGATTGACAATACTGCTGCCGCTACAGTTGCTGAACACCCGGGCACTAGTAAGCGTACTAAAAGCCTAGATATCAAGTGGCACTCTAATCAAGATTTGATTAGAGCGGGGTATTTTGATCTTAAATATAAAATCTGAAGACAATCCGGCAGACATACAGTACTTGCTAAGGTTTTACCTAAAAGCAGTTTCGAGAAGCATAAAAAAATTATCATGAAGCTTACTTTCGAAAGTACTTTCTACTTTTGAGCGTACAGTTTATACATACTAGTGCACGCCAAGGGAGACTGTCAGTATTGTCAGTATGCTAGTGTAAATGTGGTTATGTGCCGTGTACTTGTACTACGTGTACGTGTACTCATATTCTGTACTTTATTGTTAATGCTAGCTAGCTACATGTACAGTTGTACACGTACGTGTAGCTCTATTCTTTGTATTATACAATATTCACTTCTGCCTTAATCTAACACGCGTACAAACGCGCAGTATTAAAAGTAGACTATGTACGAAGGTACCTTCGAAGGTACTTTCGTAGTACGGAAGTACGGAAGTACGAAAGTACGAAAGTACCTTCGAAGGTACTTGTTGTAATACAGGTGTAAAAATATTTGTACTATCATAGACACGTGTACACTGTACACGTACACGTGTACAGACTACCTTCATAAGTCATCCCCTGTTGGTACAGTACGTGTAGTTGTACACGAATGTGTACAGTAAGTTGTTTCATACTGTACGAAGGTACAACGCGTACTGTATGCGTGGCGTGCCTTCGAAGATACTGTACACGTGTACAGTAGCCCTATGTGTACAGTACGTGTACTTTTTATTGACGTTAATAAGTATGGACGGACGGAAGACTGACGGAAGTAGTTGTACACGTACGGAAATATGATACTTAAGTATCTATTTCCGTAGTTCGTACGTACTTCCGGAAGTACAAGTACACGTGTACATGTACGTGTATAAAACTGCACACCTGTGCAAGAGATAAAAAACAGGGCAATTTATAAAGACTAATGAGTATTTTATGAATCCTTCGAAGACAACCTATTCATTCATTATTATTCGACACATCAGGCTATGACAGTTCGTATGAATAATATAAATAATAAGTTGTATTTTATTCATTACCTGATGTGTAGTTTATCTAATACTGTAGGTACTTTTTAAGTACGTGTGTGGCCATATTTATTCTAAACTATTCTACATACAGTATGTGTACAGCTGTACACGTACACGTAGTCTAAGTTGTTTTTTTACCTTCGAAGGTATCATTTTACTATTGTAGTGTATGTATGAGTATTGTACGTAGCTATGTACATAAACTACCATTGTACGAAAGTACGAAAGTACCTTCGAAGGTACGAAAGTACGAAAGTACCTTCGAAGGTACGAAAGTACCTTCGTAGCTAGCTACAAGCTAGGCTACGTACTTCCGGAAGTACAACGTACAAAAGTACGGAAGTACTTCCGGAAGTACAAAGTACTTCCGTAGTCCGAACACGACTACAGCACTACACGTACACGTCGTCTCACGTAGCCATGTACGAGCATGGGTACGACTCACGTACGTGTACATGCACGTGCACAGCTGCACGCTGTACGTGCTACGTGGACAGTTTAAAATAGTTGTTCACGTAAAGTAGATCAGAGATAATAATCTACTCGTACGTGCACTACGAATATGGTAAATACTTCCGTACACGGAATACTTTATTAACCATAAAATAGACTACAGTATGATAAGTGACGATGGAGAAAGCGTCGTGTACACGTACACGTGTACAACGTTACTGTAGAGGTGAGCTTGTGGTACACTCGTAAAAACCACGTAACTACTCCGAGCTTAGGGCCTGAGTCCGAGCAGAGAAACCCGCCAACGTTTGACCTCCGGGGACTCGAGCTGGCCTGGCATTCTCCAAGCCAATTTTGTTTTCAGAATGTCTGACGATGAAGATGTCGAACAGTTCGAGACCGCTGATTCTGGCGCGTCTACGACGTACCCTATGCAGGCGGGAAACGTCCGCAAGGGCGGTTTTATGGTAATCAAAGGTCGCCCCACCAAGGTATGGTCCTGCGACCTGGCGTCGGCATTATCTGCCCTACATTCGACCATCGTTTCATTCAAGGAGAATGCAATCATTTTTCATCCGCATTTTTCAGTAGGCCTGGACTCCAACTTCTGCGGTCGAATTCATTTTCTCGGTTTCTCGACAATCGAGGAAAGATTCAGCTTCAAACTTATAAAAAAACGCGTCTCAACCTCAGGTTATCGACGTCACCACGTCGAAGACCGGTAAGCACGGGCATGCTAAATGTCATTTTACCGCCACCGACATTTTCACGGGAAAAAAGATGGAAGAGCTAGTGCCCTCCTCACACAACCTTGAGGCAAGCCCTCAAAAGTCCTCTCCCGTATTTTGTGTGTTCTGTTTGTCTTCTACGATGTCTTTTGCGAGAGCACTCAACAAGTATGGACATCCCACAACACACATCTATATCGTTCGTAAAGTCTAGAACGCCACGGAATTACAATTTCCCTTTTATCTCAATCTGTCAATAGGTGCCTCTCGTGACTCGAGTGGACTACACTCTCGTAGACCTGAATGACGAGGGCTTTGTAAGTTTATCCACGAGTTTTTGTTTCCTTGTTAACTGCTATCCTGGGATACGATTTCTATCTAATATCGTTTGGTACTCTAGTCTAAATTTGTTTTTTTTTCACTTCTATCTATGCCTGTACAGCTCGGACTTATGGACGACTCAGGTAATGTCCGTGAAGACCTGAAGCTCCCAAGTGGTCACGAGGATGCTGAAAGCCTTGCCAGACAGATCCAGGCTCAGTGGGATGAAGGTAAAGAGCTCGTTCTCACCGTACTTATGTCCATGGGCGAAGAACAAGTTAACGCCACAAAGGAGGCTCCTAAGCAGGACTAAAAATGCCATGAAAGGGTCTCACTACACTGAAATATTTGAGAGATTTTCAGGGCTGGGGACCTAGATGTGTTCCCCAGATACTCGGGGATTATAGCCCTTTCCATCATACGAGACAAGTTGTCGATTTCACTCTCATCTTGTAACTCTATCAGCTCTATCAGAGCGATTTTAAGATATAATATACTTCTCAACCATGAGTAGCCTAACCAAAAGCTTTAGAGACATCAATTCAGCTAATTTTGCAGGACTACTCGCCTGAGCCAGTTCCCTGCTCAGCTTCAATGTGATTCGCAGATTGTTTTCTCGTTGCGATCCCGTGTCGATGAGAACATTGTGATGGTGGCTCGCTTTCAAGATTTGATGGAGAACGTCCGAGGTTCCTGTACCTGGTTTTTTTTCAATATGTTGAGCAAGCTCGGTTTTTCTGTGATGACTTCACTCAGGAGTTATGATGTTCACCACCAAGTCAATACGAAGCTGCGTGGGACTGATATCACGGAACGATTTGTAAGCTGATTTGCTTCTCCCGAGCTCATGTAGAAGGGTCCTGTTACCGGGCTCAAGAAGAATAGACTTTTCAAAATCTGCAACAGAATCTAATAGCTTACAAAGCTCTCGCCGCGCAACACCCCGGCAATGTCGTGCCTGATAAACCAGATCAGTGGCACTCATGAAAATAAAAGTATTGTTCACCTTCAGACATAAAGGCTTTCGCACGAGCACCTGTGTGCAGTCTGCTTCAACGTCAGACCACCTTTTCAACTTGATCCCGCACAGTGCACGGTTTGTAAGAGCTGCAGTTGTCTTAGTTCCCATTGCAATACATCGTGAATAATGGCGCACGGCAGACGAAAAATTTCGTTCCTTGAAACGGGCATTTCCCAAGAGATGCTCCTTTGCTCCCCTACTCAGTGAAGCTTTTCGCACACTAGTTGCTTTCTGATGTACTACTATATCCCTGGTGAGCTCTTCTTCACTTTTCACGGTATGTGACTTTATGCGACCACGTACAGGCGGAGCAGGATGAGTCATGATAGAAACCTTTTTCAAGTCGGATCGACATAAAGCAGCACCCTTTTTTTGTTGGAAAAGAGCACGATCTTGTTCCCTTACATAACCGGTCCAGTCGTCTAAAACGCGGAGTACGCAATTCAGCTCGTGCACGTTGACCTTAACTTGTTTCTGGAGGCTAATGGACATGTCGGGCGCAATCGATACCCTTTTTTTGGCCTCTGTAACGAACGCACGTAATGGGGACGCTTAATCCTCTAAAGAGACTATCACCTTCCGGCTACACTTCGATGCAAGTGCGAAGAAAGGTGGGAACAGTTAACTTTAACGAGCACGCCAAGTTCGATGATCCATTCGACTTTATTTTGGACGGAAGTGACCTTACTCCAGTACAACACGCCCTACACGTACGTGTACAGCTGTACACGTACGTGCAACGGATACGTCATACTGTACATATTCTATTGAACGTGTTGCCCTACGTGTACGTGTACACTGTACACTGTACAGCTGTACACGTTTATTTCCGGAAGTACGAAAGTACTTCCGGAAGTACACGTACTTCCGTGCCTTCGAAGGTAATACTTTCGACCTAAGAGCATGTGAACTTTCGAGAGGTCGACCTGAGCGGTTGCGTGGAGGCTGACCAATCGAGCTCGGGTTCAACCCGATGAAACGTGTAATAAAGATTTTTTGAGTGAGACTGCTTTGCATACTGTGCACGTACTGTACACGAGTTTTTGTACATAGCTAGCTAGCTACGAACTTGAGATTAGCGCGAGACAAGTGGCCTGTGGGTGCGCTTCGCTGCGGTAAACGGGGGCTAAACTCAATCGATCAGTTTCACCGGAGAAACTGCCAAACTCATCCCACGTCGATCAGTTGATCGGAGCTGATCGGAGTTCGCCCCTATCTCGCATCTGATTGGCCAAAAATTCTGAGAAGCTCTGAGAGCGCAGCAAAAAAAAAGTCGATACTGTACGTGTACACGTACACGTACTGTACAGTACCCGTTGACTTTTTTTTGGATTTTAGTACAGTGTACCTTCGTAGACGTTGTTTTATGCTACTCGTACACGTACGTGCACACTGCACAGTACATGTACGAAAGTACTTCCGGAAGTACGTGGACCTTCGAAGTTGTAGCCCTACGTGTACAACGTT
>MDSW01102345.1_pt1 | contig 19419 bp, 15 predicted proteins | sample 811171 | NCBI WGS metagenome assembly MDSW01 (sample SAMN05326641, study PRJNA326480) | marine metagenome | isolation source: seawater | place: Atlantic Ocean: North West | collected 2012 | reverse complement strand
GTTTGTACTGAAATACAGAAAACAAATAAGAAATTGCGAGTATCTTTTTTTGAGTCTTGAGGACGAACCACCGCAGTTTAGTCATTTTCTTCAAAGAGCAAACAATCAAACGGGCGCCATAAAAATTCACATCAATCGCTCAGTTTTCAATATGCTTTCCAGCCGGTCGAAAAAGATAGCGGTAGATGAAGCTAAGGAAGGGCGTGGAATTGCGTCAAACTTTGCGGTCAGTGGTGACCTGATTAAAGGGTTGTTTGATTATCGTAGATCCGATTTCATTCAATGGGAGTACGACCAATGGCTCATAAGCCCAGAATGGAGAAAGGACTTTTTAAACTCAATTGGTCTTTCTAACGACATTATTCCCGATATGAGTATTGAAGCAGGAGGATCAAGCTTCACAGCGGGTTCAAAAGAAAAGCTGAATATTTCAGGCAGATCACGATATAAAATTCAGGCAATTCCAGAGGCCTGGTTGAAGATCGTTGAGGACAATTACAAGAACGAGCTTACACCCGAAGAACAGCAACACCTATTAGAAATCCGATCCTGATTATTTGATCTATCCGGACAACTAAAATTTGTGGTGCAGGCTAAGCTGTGCTTGAGTCTTGCCCCAATTATCGGTAATCTGCCGCATTGCTCCCAGCTGCACTCTCAGCTGCTTTTTAATCGCATAACCTATAGCTGCATACGTTCTGTTCCTATCGAAAAGCTCAACTTCCCGACCATCTCCAATGGGACGTTCGCCATTGATAAAAAGCTCGTTGTACAGTGCGAGATATATGGTTTTATCTTCGATTGCGGCTTTGTTCAATCCAATATTGATGAAAAAGTTGTACCGAAATCGAGTTCTAAAATCCTGACCTTCTACAAACCTCTGCTCATATCGGAATCGATGTGTAAGATGAAAACGATTGCCCAGATCCTGTGGAAAAAGGGCTTCCTGGTAGATTCTGCTTTCTGAAACGGTAGAATTGTCTTCACCGTATGCACCCGTTTGCACGTTGCCGTAGCCCAAAGTAAATTTTATATTGGCTCCCTTTGGTTTGTAGGTTACTCCTCCACGGAGCAGCAGCTGTTCCAGATCACCTATGGCGTTCCAGTTTCTAAACTGAAAATCCCCTTGCACACCCCAAGGACTGTCACCGAAAGTAGTATTCCAAAAATACATGTACCAGGCTCCGGTCTTGGATTGATCGAGCTGCGCGTTGCTCGTAATTGTGAGCGCTGAAAACAAAATAAAAAAGACAAAACTGATCTTACTCATGCTATTCGTTTTGTGGTTAAACAAGTTGGCTTTGAAGATGTTCAATTAACAATCCCAGCCAGCCAATGGGTCGAAAATAAGAATAGTTTGGATTTTATTCTAACAACATTCTGTTTCTTCGATGCAATAATGCCTTTCAAACACCAATTCAAAGCTACCTGTAACTGGCGGTTTCGAAGCGTACCAGAAACAACTTCAAATCCGTATTGGCTTCTAGAATTTGCTCAATTCTTTTTTTGCTGGCGTCTTTTTTATAGTCCGGACCGATGTCCCAGGAGATCCTGTCAGCCCCGGGGAAATGCTGTTTTACAATTTCGTTGGCATCAAAACGCTGAGACAGTGCGCTTGGATGAATGGTGTTGATTAAGGAGCTCAAGGAGTCTGCTTTTACTCGTATTTCTTCCTCACTAAGCTGTTGCAGAAAAGGCAAGTACAAGGAGGTGTGAAAACCTTTGTTTTGAAAAGCAGACAAACACTCAGCTCTAGGACTTTCAACCACGATTCTGTCGGCAATATTGAATCTTTGGGCAATGGCAACCAAGCGTTCTGCGGCCTGGTCATCAATGGTTGAGTCAAGATTTTTCATGTCTAACCAGAAGATGTATTTTTTCGGTTCTACCAATGATCCAATCAGCTTTTCCAGCGCTAAGTTTATGCTTTTAGCAGGTGGGTGGTTTACATCATACTTGTTGGAATCCGGTTGATACACCAGATCGATTTCAAAACCGTCAAAAATAGTTTTAACCTCGTTTAGTCGTTCAATGCCGTTTACCCGATGACAAAGTATTTTTTTATCAAAATCAATGCTGTTGGAAGTTGAACATTGTCGAGGTGCATCATGGAAATAGTTTGAAGGAATACGTCTAGAAAATAAACTTCTATCGTGTTTGGTTTTATGGCAATGTAGGTCATACAGGTCTGCCAATGTGTGAATGAGCTCATCCGTTTTGAAAGGTGCATTTTGATTGTTTGATGCCTGTCTCATTAGTGTTGGGTTCTCCTTCTGATATGTTTCATTTGCCCAAAGGAAGAACGGTACATCCATCATATATTTTGATTTCAGAACATCAGAATGGCCGTGAAAATCCCGAAGGTCATAAACCTCTTCTCCATGATCTGAAAAATACAACAGCGTGCAAGGACCATTTATTTGCTCAAGTTGTGCAATCAGCTCTGATACGATAAAATCATTGTAACGAACGGCATTATCATAGGTGTTTACGTAATGCAGTTGTTTATCTGTTAAAATGCGCTCTGAGATTCCGCCTGAAAAGTGATCAAATTCTTCGGGATACCGATCTTCATAGCTCATGTGTGTGCCCATAAGGTGAACAAACACAACCTTGTGTTCTTTTGAAGAAATAATTCTTGAAAAAGGATCGAGTAAGTTTTCGTCGTATTGCTCGTGGCCGCTAATATTCTTGCTGAACAATTTTGTATCTGCCTTTTCGGCCAAAACAGATATTGGGGTTTCAAAACGTCCTGAAATGGCTTGATTGCTGAGCCAATAGGTGCGATAGTTTCCTTGTTTCAACAGGTCCAGGATTGTACCGTCACTCATACTTAATTCCGGTTGATTATCACTTTTGAATGAAAATGCTTTTTCAAGTGTCGCAAAAGTGTGTGCGTGGGGGCTAGCCACATTATTGAAGAGTAAGATGTTTTTTGATTCAGATAGCTTGGGATTGGTATTGCGCTCGTATCCATAAAGCCCCATATGATGCCTTCCCGTGGATTCACCGATTACGATTACATGGGTTTCATTACCATGCTCCCTATTTTGACGAAAATGCTCAAAAACAATGGGGTTTTTTGACAATTCTGTAAACCGATCCTCTTCTTGAAGGAAAGATAAATAGGCATTTACGCCACCGACAATGGAAGTTGTACTAAAACTTGCAGGTGCAAGTCGGTTTTGATATGCCAAGATGGAAAAAGGCCCGATAGAAATGGCCAGTAAGAACAAAAAGAGTGTCTGGGGCCAGGGAATTTTGGTCGGATTAAGCCATCTGAATAAAGTCAAAACTCCGATAAGAAAGGCCAAAATTACAAGAAGGTCCTCCCAGGAAAACAGATTATCAATCAGTGCCCAGCTTTCATCTAAGTTGGTTGTAAATACCGAAAAGAAGGTAGCGGAGTTGGGAAAACCACGAAATTCCAAGACATGCCACAATTCCAATGCTGAATAGCTCACCACGACGCAGAAAGCAAAAGAGGAGTAGATCCTGACCAGTCGACCTTCAAGTGCAGTAGGAAGCGATAACACCCAGCTTAAAACAAGTAGAATTAGCTCAAACTTTAAAAAATGGTTTAAAGAATACCACTCACTTTCGTAATACTGAAAGTAGTTGACAACCCGCGGTACACTTAAGACAATGGAAAACAACAAAAACCAATATATTACGCGTTGTATTCTCACCGGATTGAATCTCTAGCTATTTGGTTCACAAAGTCCATGTCATGGAAACAATTGATCGTTGGTTAGACGGAATCAAAAAGTACGGATAAAATCAATAAGGAGGTTTGAATAGGCTTCAAAGGCCGTAAGCGGCAGAGTTTCTCCCTTATCGTAAATGTCGTGATAGGCCTTAATTCCTCCCAAAGTATAGATGAAAAAAGCAGGTACCTGTCGTTGAGAGAACCAGAAATGATCCGAGTTGGCCGCACGCCCTCTGACCTTCACTTTACTCAAGTAATTCTTTTTGAGATTGATTTTTGCCAGCTTTTTAAATTGTTTTTTGTGGATCGTACCATTCACCACAGTAATGCCCTCATCTCCGGTTCCTGAAATGTCGCAGTTGATCAAAAATCGTATTTGGTTTAGCGGAAACAAGGGATTTTCGACGTAATGTTTGGATCCAAGTATTCCTACTTCCTCTGCGCTGAATGCCATGAATACAAGAGTGTATTTTGGCGGATTTTCTGAGTAGTGCTTCATCAGGTTCAATAGCATCGCTACGCCACTTGCATTGTCATTTGCTCCGGGAAAAATCACAGTATCTGCAATCTCACCAAGATGATCGTAATGTGCCGAGAAACATATTTTTTTCTTCTTTTTTCCGGGAATGTAACCGATGAGGTTCCTGGTTTCAAACTCTTCAAGTAATACCGCTTCAATATCCAATTCCACTGCAGTTGCATTTTCAATCAATTCTCGTTTTACCTGAAGAATGGGGAACGGTTGCTGAGTTTGCGATATGGAGTGGATCAATCGTTGATCCTGTACCCATATAATGGGAAGTAAAGTTGAAAAATAGTCTCTTATGCGATAGAAGAACTGAAGGGAATCTTTACTCTTTACTCCCTTCGTGTCGATCGCTAACGCCTCAATGGGCATTTTATCAATTTCAATTTTTTTCGGAATGGTTGAGAAATTGTCTTTGTTCACCCACGTTAGCTGGTAGGTGCCCGTTGCTGATCCTGAGCTTGGAGCAGGTAGAAAATCTACTCCCGGGATTAAGGCCCTCCCATCAACGGTGATTCCACATCTTTTTGGAAACGTATTGACGTCGATCTGAAACGGCTGTTCAAAAGAATCGGCAAATGGTTTCAGCTGGTATTTTTCGAACTGAGCAACTAGAAATTCTGCAGCTATATCGGCTCCGGAATTGGTATATCCTCGTCCGTGGAATTCATCCGAGGTTAAAACATCGACGATTTCTTTTCCAAACTTTTGCTGTGCATTGCTGAACAGGGAACCCAGAATAAGTATTACGACATACAAAAATCGCATCTTAACTCAAGTAGCGTCTTTCGATCAGCTCCATAAAGCGCACTGCGGAGGCGCTTTCCATATCCCAGTTGTATTTGGATACCAGATTGTTGCGAATATAGTTGTCTGCATCCAAGAAACTGTCAAACTTATTCAGCTCTGCAATGGAGTTGTGGAATTCGTCTCTTTCTCCTTCAAAGAGATCATTCATGAAGAGATATTTTTGATTGATACCAATAGCGGTATTGAGATCAGGAATGGGCTGTGCTTTCAATTTGTCTGCTACCGATTTTGATGCTGATGCCAACTTCTGATTTAGATTTTCGGCATCGGATTGTTCTAGTTCTACCCCGCTCTCTTCAATCGCGTCCAGCAAATTGGTTTGGTTTTCCGGGACCTTTTCTTCCGGGTTACCAATTTTAATCTTTATGGGTTGAATTTCGGCGTCTTCCGAATCAAGAGATTCTTGAGAGGAAATGTCATTTTTCGAACCATCCGCCAATCGCTCCAAGGCAAGATACTTGAGCACGGTAAGTCGCTCAAATAGTTCTTTAGCATTTGCCTGAATTGCATCAACATCAGTCACAGATAACTCACTATTTTCCAGTTTAAGTAATCCGGATTTGATTTCCTCAACCAGGTCATTTAAATTCTGATAGGACATTCTTTCAATTTTGAGAACCTCAATGAACAAAAGTTCTAAATTTGCTAACGTACGAATTTACTCTAAAAGTACTGAATACATAAGTTTTTAGGGAAATCAATTAACAACTCTTTGAATAATTAATACAAATGTTTCTAGAGAGAAAAGGGGATAAGGAAAACAGAAGGGGCTGGATAGAGGTAGTTTGCGGATCTATGTTTTCGGGCAAAACAGAAGAATTAATCAGAAGGATGAAGCGAGCTGAGTTTGCCAAACAGAAAGTAGAAATATTTAAACCTGAGCTAGACACCAGATACGATGGTGAGGCTGTAGTGAGCCACAATGAAAATACCATTCGATCTACACCAATTCCTTCCTCGGAAGATATTCTGAAAAGGGCTGAGGATGTTGATGTCGTTGGTATTGATGAGGCTCAATTCTTTGATGAGAAGCTTCCGCAGGTTTGTCGAGAGCTTGCTAACCGAGGAGTAAGAGTAATTATAGCGGGGTTGGATATGGATTATTTGGGGGAGCCATTTGGCCCAATTCCGGCTCTTATGGCTCAGGCTGAGTTTGTAACGAAAGTACATGCTATTTGTCTGCAATGTGGTAATCTCGCCAATCATTCCTTTAGAAAATCCAGTAGCGATTCATTGGTCCTGTTAGGGGAAAAAGAAGAATACGAACCTTTATGCCGAACTTGCTACAATTGGGCAAGTAGTAAACGATGAAACTTAATTGCACGTTTCAGGATATTTCAGACGTATTGGGTGCAAATTCATCATGTAAAGACCCAATACAAGCCGTAATTATTGATTCTAGAAAACCGATAAGGGGAAAAGAGGTATTGTTCATTGCGATAAAAGGCCCCAACAATGACGGACACAAATACGTTGAACAATTGATCCATGAAGGAGTCACTCATTTTTTGGTGAATGACGACTTTGAAACTGAAGGTTTAGACGGGAATTTTATTAAAGTGACAAATACACTGGATGGATTGCAAGCTCTTGCGGGATGGCACCGCGGCAGATTTTCTTACCCGGTTATTGCCATAACAGGTAGTGCAGGAAAAACGTCCGTCAAAGAATGGTTGTACCAGCTGTTAAAAGACAACTACAATATTGTTCGTAGTCCGAAAAGCTATAATTCTCAGGTAGGTGTTCCGCTGTCATTATTTGAAATGACGGAGAAGCACAATCTGGCGATTATTGAGGCGGGCATCTCTCATCCTTCGGAAATGGTAAGGCTAGAAAGAATGATCCGACCCACTTACGGAATACTTACAAATATCGGTTCTAGTCATGCGCATAATTTCGATACAGAAATCCAGCACAACAGAGAAAAGTATTCCTTGTTCGAAGGAGTGGACTGGTTTGTTGATGGGGCGAGTGATGAATTTGAGAAAGAACTGAAGTCGGTTCCGGAAGAATTTAAAATTTCAGACAAGGCATCTGTCCAGAACGCTGCCATTTGTTGGGCATTCTTAAAACGATTTGATCCGGAAGGTTACAGTAGTTACAAAAAAGGATTTTCTGACCTGGAAAAGCTTGCCTTGCGCCTGGAAGTGCAGCAAGGGATCAACAACAACATAATTGTCAATGACAGCTACAATTCCGATGTGGGAGGGCTGGAAATTGCACTGGATCTTGCATCGAATCAGCCTAAAAAAGGACTTGTATTGATCCTTTCCGACCTAGTTGCAGATCAGGCTTCAAAACCTGACTTGTATGGGAAAATTGCTAAGATCATTCAGGATTACAAAGTAGAGAAAGTAATCGGAATAGGAACTGATATACAGTTGCTGAAGGATCATATCCCGGAATTTATCCATTTTCCTTCGGTTTCAGCTATTGATTCTACTGTTTTAATCGAAATATCAAACTCATGTATTCTGCTTAAAGGTGCGCGAAAATATCGATTTGAAACATTAGGAACTCTCTTGCAGGAAAAGCATCACGATACGGTATTAGAGATCAACTTGAAGGCTTTGGAGCACAATTTGAATGTCTTCCGGTCAAAATTGAACGGTGCAAAGATCATGTGCATGGTAAAAGCATTCGGATATGGTGCGGGAGATTTAGAGATCGCCAAACTAATGCAACGTCAGGGAGTGGATGCACTTGGTGTTGCTTACGCAGATGAGGGAATAGCACTTCGCGCAGAAGGTATTAAGCTACCCATACTTGTAATGAACGCAGAGCCTGCAGCGTTTAACGGAATTATAGAAAATCGTTTGGAACCGGTAATCTACAATTCAAGAATACTGGATGAGTTTATTCGCGAATTGATCAATTATGGAGAAACAGGTTATCCCATTCACATTGAGCTGGAAACGGGGATGAATCGTTTAGGTCTATTGTACAATGAACTTCCGGATCTTTGTTCACAACTAAACGCTCAACCGGAAGTGAGTGTTCAATCCGTTTTTTCGCATTTGGCCGTAAGTGAAAACCCGGGGGAAGACGATTTTACCAAAATACAGTTAAGTCGATTTCAAATGGGAACTAAACTGATCGAAGAAAAGCTGGGGTACGGGTTTGATCGACACATATGCAATTCTGCCGGCATTCTAAGATTTCCTGAGGGGCATCTAGACATGGTCCGTCTGGGAATTGGCGTTTATGGAATTGACCCCACGGAATCAAATAAATACGGGCTTGAAAGTGTTGGTAGATTGAGAACAACTATTACGCAAATTAGAAAGTTCGTTGATACGGAAACTATCGGATATGGACGTGCAGGAGCTGCAAATAGAGGAGAGATCATCGGAATTATTCCGATCGGTTACGCCGACGGATTGAAACGGTCTTTGAGCAATGGTGTAGGTCATGTATGGGTTAAAGGTAAGTTTGCTCCCATTGTGGGGAAGGTTTGTATGGATATGACCATGGTAAATTTATCAGGAATAGCTTGTGAGGAGGGAGATGAAGTGGAAATATTCGGAGAGCACATTTCCGTTGAAGACCTTGCGAACAAAATGGGTACCATCCCTTATGAGGTACTAACCTCTGTTTCTGCTCGAGTAAAGCGAATGTATATAAAGCAGTGAATTAACCCGAGTTGGTTTCCTTAAGACGGTTCAATTTCTTTCTAACGTCTTTAAAGTATGCATTCAAGAATACAGCAGCGATGATGATTCCGGCTCCTATATAGAAAATAGGGGTCATGACCTCCGATTCCTTGAAAATAATCAGCGCAATTACAATGGCATAAATGGGCTCCATATTAACGGAAAGATTCATTGTAAAAGGTGTAATGAAATTCATCAACCAGTTTCCCATAAAAAATGCAAATGCAGTACATACAATGCCAAGAACTAAAAGCATGAGCAGTGCGTTTGAAGATACCAAGAGCTCGTTATTATCAAATTCACCCATGAAAAAATAAAATGCACCTACAGCCAAACATCCTGCTGTGAGCTCGAAAAAAGTGATTTGTACCGAGTCGTTGGTCTTCACGAAATTGGCGTTGATCACTGAAAACAAAGCGGCTAGAAAAGCAGAGATCAATGCACATATAATGGCAAGCGTGTAGTTAAGATTTGGACTGTTCTCAGGCTGTTCCTGTTGCATGGCATCGTATCCGATAATGGCGATACCGCCCACTACTATTGCGCCCATAAATAGCTCTTTTGGATCAAATTTCTTTTTCATGAGCCACGGCTCCAGGAAAGAAGTGAAGAGAGCAGTCGTTGAAAAAAAGATCAGTCCAAAAGAAACATTCGAATAGTAAATGGAAAGAAAAAAGGTAATCCAATGTGCCGCAATCAAAACTCCGGTTCCGGAAGTTTGTAAAATCGTTTTAGCGCTCATGGTTATTTTTTTTCTTGTGAATAGGATGACAAGGCCCATAGCCGCTGATCCGATCAGCATTCTGTAAAAAACGATGGTATGAACTGTAACAGTTTCCTGATCCAGCAGTTTTCCCAGCACCCCGGTAAATCCCCAGATGAAGATCACCATGTGCATGAGCAAATAATATTTTAGCTTTCCACCAAACATCCAGATGCGCGAAATTGGGTAAAAAAAACTACAAGGAAAGCGATATTCCTATAAAATCACGAATTGTAATGAATACTGCGTATTGGGAGTGTTACTTCTCAGCGTAAATGGGATAAGAGCTCAACGACTTTATTTCGCCCAGAACCACTACCGTTTGCATTTGGCCGATCTCTTCAATTTTACTCAGTCTGTCACCGATAAGCTCTTCAAAGCTGGGAATGTCCGGGACCATCACTCGAAGAAGGTAGTCAAAGTTCCCGGTTACCTGCAGACATTCAACAACCTCGTCTATTTCGTCAATTTTCTCCTTGAATTTCGACATGGCATTGTCCTTTTGCCGCTCCAAAGAAACGTTGATGAGCGCAGAAAATCCAAGGCCAATCTTTTGTGGATCAACTCTGGCGTGGTAACTCTTTATTATTCCGGATTTCTCTAATTTCTTGACACGTTCTAGCGTGGGTGCCGCACTCAACCCAACCTCTTGAGATAGCTGGATGTTGGTGATCCTCCCCTGTTTTTGCAGGGTTTTCATGATTTTTACATCAATCTTGTCTAAAGGCATAATTTGGCGTTGTAAGCGGTGTAGTTTCCTCGTTCAAAACTAATGATATTCTCATTAAATCCAAACGAATCAGTAATGTACGAATTATAATTTTTTTAAAAAAATATTTATTCAATTTCATAAATCACAGGTCTGCTTGGTGCGGCATCATTAACGAAAGCAGCCACTTGCATTTCGAGCAGATATTTGCCGTCTTTCACTTGATCCGGAACATAGATCAGCTCGGTTATTGTAGACTTAAGCTCGGGGGCATCCGGATAGTTCCAGAAGGCTTTGTGAGCGAGCATTTTACCCCCGTCTTTTTCTCGATCAACAGAAGGTAAATCAATCAGTAAGTGTTGTATGCCAGCTTCACGGATTGCTTTTGCTGCCGTATCGCACATGTACGGAGGGTTGGTATTGCTGTATCGAAAGCGAGCTTTAGATTCAGGATTGGGAATCGTGCGTATGATCAGGGCTTCAGGTTCTTTTTTCAATACTGCATCCAATTGTCTTTCTAGGATTACATGATCCCCCGCAGATCTCCATTCATCGTCCGACGCCCAGATCTCCGGTTGAATAGTGACCAGCTCAGCCGTAAAAAAATGACGCTCAAACACATCATTAATGGAATGCACCTGTTGATCGATGTGCCCAACACATTCCGTATGTGTTCCATGGCCATGTGGATTAAAAAATATATTGCGAAAATTCACATTTCCGCCCTCCGCAACACTACCGAGAAAGTGTTCGTTTCGAACGGGTTCAATTTTCAGATCATCAACATACCAGGCATTGACCGTATTACTTCCTTCTTTCATAGGAATGGACAGATCTATTGGGTTTGCCAGATTCGAACAGAATTTTTTGTTCCGATATTCAAACGTTACAATCATAAGTTTGAAGATAGCCAAAATCAAGTACAGTTGTCAACGGAATCGAGGTTACTCTGCTAGGAGCTTCATCACACAATGAAAAGATCTGCGATGATCGTGTCCGCGACAAAAAGACCTTCCTGTGAAAGTATAAGGTGGGCTCCGTTGTCGATTAAAAGACCGTCATTGACCCATTTTATTGTATTGGTTCTTAGCTCTTCGTACAAGAAGCTGTCAATTCTGATCAGCTCCTCAATGGAAGCCCCCCATTTGGTGCGAATGCGGGTCATCAGGTGTTCGTTAAATTGGTCCTTAGCGGATAGAGATTCCATGCTGGAAAAGCCGTGTCCTTCCTCAATAGCTTTGATGTATTTGGCATTGTTTGACACATTCCATGAGCGTGTGTTTCCTTGAAACGAATGTGCGGAAGGGCCAATTCCCAGGTAATGTTTTTGAAACCAATAGGAAGAGTTGTGTTTGGAGTAAAAACCGGATCGTCCAAAATTGGATATTTCATAATGTTCAAACCCACAATTTTGAAAATAATCCTTCATCCTAATAAATTGGTTTAAAGTTTCCTCGTCATCCGGCAAGGTAATCTTCTTTGTTTTTTCCCATTTGGAGAAAACGGTTTTATTTTCGATGGTTAAACAATATGCACTAATGTGCTGAATATCCAATTCGGTTGCAATTTTGAGGTTTTTCTCCCATGCCTCAATTCCGAGGTCGGGAATCCCATAAATCAGGTCAATTGAGATGTTGTTGAACCCAACCTTTTTTGCACTTTCTACACATTGCATAGCTTCCGACGAGGAATGCGCACGATTCATTAGTGTAAGGTCTTGCGGTCTGAACGACTGGATGCCAATGCTGAGCCGATTGATGCCGACTGTTTTGAGATCATTTAGTTTTTGAAGCGATAGATCATCCGGATTTGCCTCCAGAGTAATTTCGGCATCATGAGCTACAGAAAATAGGGACTTGATCGTACTCAATAATTGGTGCAATTCATTTTTGGAAAGGAGGCTGGGCGTACCCCCTCCGAAATAGATGGTTTCTATTGTGTCGCCTATTTCGTTCGACCGGATGTTGAGCTCCTTTACTAAAGCTGAAAGTAATTGTTCTTTTGATTGGAGCGAAGTAGAAAAGTGAAAGTCGCAGTAGTGACATGCTTTTTTACAAAAAGGAATATGAATATAAATGCCGCTCAAAACTAGATGAATGTACGCACTTCCATGCTCATATGCACGAAACGGGTTTACGCATTCAGAATAATTCGAAAACAAGTACCTTTATTTGCATCTGAGTACGCTACGAAAATTTTTCCGTTGTGGTAATTTTCAATTATACGTTTGGCCAGCGAAAGGCCCAGTCCCCATCCTCTTTTTTTTGTGGTAAATCCAGGTTCAAAAACAGTTTTCAATTTTCTGGCAGGAATTCCTTTTCCGGTATCTTTTACGTCAATCTGCACCTTTGACTCTGTGGAACTAATTTCAAAAGAAATGGTTCCTTTTCCTTCCATTGCATCAACCGCATTTTTTATAATGTTCTCGACCACCCATTCAAAAAGGGGTTCATTCATTTGAGCTACAATACCCTCTTGCTGAGGAATTATAAACTCTACTTTTGATGAAATTCTGTTTCGAAGGTAATCTGTTATTTTGTTGACCACCTCCAATACATTTGAAGGGCTTAGCTTTGTTTCAGATCCAATTTTAGAAAATCGATCCGCAATCGTCTCTAATCGCTGAACATCTTTATTCATTTCGGAAACCGTAGAAGCATCAGTGCCGCTTGATTTTAGCAATTCCAGCCAAGCCATAAGAGAGGACAGGGGAGTTCCAAGCTGATGGGCAGTTTCTTTCGCCATACCTGCCCATACTTGGTTTTGTTCGGCTCGCCTGAATGTGGAAAACAGCAAATACCCTATAAGAATAAACAAGCCAATAATTCCAAGCTGGATATATGGATAGAAGAGCATTTTTTTCTGAAGAGGGTCTTCATCATGGTAAATGTAACCGATTTCTCCACCCCCCAGATCAATTCTGATCGGTTCATTGGCATCTTTAAATTCGCTGATTTTGTCTATCGGACTTTCTTCATAGGATAGCTGGTTTGAAGTTATGTTTGTTGCTCGCAGTGAGTTGCTTGCAGAATCAACGAATATGAAGGGAATTAAGCCGGTATTGGCAGCAAGATTCTCATCGAAAGATCTCATTAATGAATCCCTTTTTTTGGTCAGCGCATAATACTTGTCCGAGTTGTTGTAAATGATCTTGTAATTGAATCCTGAGATATTTAAAGTTAGCGGGGGATTGAACTGTTGCCAATCTTTTATATAACGCTCAATCGAGTCTTGAAATCCCGGTTCATTTTCTTGTATTTTCAGATTAAATGAGCTGGTAAACCTATTTCCGTTGTCCAGCATAATCAAAGGAATCTTGATGCTATCTCGAATTTCGGTGGATAGAGAATAGTCGGGCAGATCATTTTGAAATTCTTTTGTTGCCCTAACCCATAATTTTGCTTTTCGTTGTTCTTCCTTTTTAAGTTGCTCAAATGTTTGATTGGTTAGCTTAACTACTTCTGCTTGTTTAACGATGGTCAATGACCACTTCTCCAGCTCCTGTTCGTTTCTAAACCGGGCTTGTTCACTGATATAGCTGCTATACCATAGAAATCCTCCGGCAATCAAGAGTGCCAGCAATGCGAGGAACACCTTCCAGCTTAGCTTTTTGGAGTATAGGTTCATAGTTCGTCTACTGAATTCACTAAACTATAAAATCGACAGAATATTGCGATCAATTATCATCGAACTCAATCGAAACCGAGTCTTTTGGCTGAAGGGAATCGCCGCCCCATTGTTTATTTTTCAACCAGCTTTGCATAACGTTTCGTCGTTTCTTTCGGTTTCTTTCATTGAATTCATCTTTTACGGGGACCACTGTCGTGTCCGTTTCATCCCAGTCTATTTCAAATTGAACATTGTTTCTTTTGTTGGAACGGTTTGTCGGCACCACGGAAGAATCGTTTTTATACAATCCAAGATCTGCTTTCAAAACCGATTTCAAGGTTTGTTTTTCTTGTTTTCGTTTTTCTCTTTTGGCTAGCCGCTTTTCCTCTTTATCAATACCAAAGACGGGTGCATCAACTGTTCCGGTCATGGATAAAAATATACGGTAGCCGGAGCCGTCATCCACTACATAACCGAATTCTTCATCGTTGTTTTCTTTCATTAGCACATCCCGAAGTCTGAAGTTAAAACCATAATTGATCCGGTTGTCGAAGCTATGCTCACCCTTAATTTCGATGTCCATTACGCTGGATGAAATCTCCATTCTTGGGATAATTATGTTTTTGTTTTTAATCTCAATGGTGTTAGACAATTTAGAAAACCGTATTTCACTTAGCTTTTCAGACATCAGGGCAGTATTGACGAATGGTCGGATCAACTTATTATCTTCCAAATATGTAGCTATTTCCTGCATGGATTGCAAGTTGTTCAACTCGCCATCGACCACTTGAATTCCCGATTTTGACAAGATGGTTTCTGGTTTAACGGCAAATCCATTGTCCAGTGCACAAGCGAAATCAAATACTACATCGGCAGATCCGTTTACATGATTTGACTGAAGGAAGGTTTGTCCGAAGTTGTTGAATTCTTCAAACAGATTGTTGATTTTTACTGCGCTACATTTTCCATTGGCAGAAAATAGATAGTTGTTAGCGTTACTGCCGTCAAACTCAAAATCGCCTCGATAGGTTCCTTCGTTTGCTCTGAATCGCACATTTCTTGCTTTTAAAACACGATTTTTCAGACTTGCAATTCCTCGCAGGTCTGTTGCGTCGAATTTCCCATAGATGAGTGTTTCAACCGTCGCATTAAGATTGAAGGCTAGATTATTGGGCAATATTGACTCAGGTGCTGAGCTTTGAGCTTCGTGAGCGGATGAAGCCATTGCAGTTATCTTACTCAAGTCAATAAAACGAGAATCAAGATCAGCTTCTATAGTAAGCACTTCCTCATTTCCTAAAATGAACGGAATTAAATTTCGCAAAACACCGGCTACGTTAAAATCTGAATTAAATATATTCCCGGAGCAACCCGAAATCGTTGCGTTTTCATTGTCTAATGAAAATGCCCCATTCAAATTGGAATACTCCAAATCATTCAATTTGGTTTTCAGGTTTGCGTTTTCAATTGTAAAATTTCCTTTTGATTTTTTGGTTCTAAATCTGCCTGATTCGGACCTCCCTAAAACATGGGCATTAAAATTCAGTTGACCGTTGAGAGATTCAATCGATTTGAATTGAAAAAAACTTTGGAGAGAAGAAAGCTCTAAATTCCCATCGATCGAAATATCTACGTCGGGAGTGTCAAAATTGGCTAAAACCAAAGCACCATTGAAAGTGCTGTTTAGAAGAGAACCGGATAATTTTTCAATTTTCAGCGCGCCAAAATTGGAATTCGTAAAGGTGCCCGCTAAATGTAGATTGTGCAGTTGCATACCGCTTTTTGGCTCTACCAGCTGTCCTTCTTTTACAGAGAATTCTGCGTGTATTTCAGGGACTCTATTTTTTGTACATGAACCCTTAATTGAGGATTTAAAGGACAAAACACCGTCACTCTTATATTTAGCAAAACGCTCGAAATATACAGAAGGAAATACTGTAAATACTTCATGTAACAGGAGCTCTTTGCCCTCTAAATGTAAGTCGCATTGGGAGGATTCAGTCTGGTAGTTTCCGTCAATTGAAAAATTGAGCTGACCAATTTTGGCTTTACCTTGATCAATCGTATAGATCCTGTTTTTTTTATCAACGCTGAGTATGGTTTCTATTTTAGCCCTTTCATTATGTACATAGTTGATTTTGCCGATCCTTGCGGAGCTAATAATTAGATCGGATTGAACGGACAGATCAAAATTATTCTCGTAAAATGCACCTGCCAGGTCTATCTCCGAGGCGTTTCCGGAATAGAATTGATCGGTAAGCTCATTGTTATAGATTACCTTGGTATCGATGCAGATCACATTTTTCAGCTGAAACTGAAATTGCTTTTTTTCGACACTGTCATTTTGCTTCCAGATCAAGTAATTCTCCTTTCCATCAGAATTAACAGACAGATTCAACAAAGCATTATGGGCTTCGATTTGTTCGATTGTGTAATGTCCGTTGAAAACCTCCAGAAAATCAAATTTTAATAACAGCTCCTTAGCATACAGCATAGTGTCTCCCGCTGCGGCATCATTTGCATCTTCAATGTGCACATTTTCAAAAATCAATGTGGCTTGTGGAAATCGTCGCAATAAGTCGAGTTGCACATTTCCAACGTGTACCTGAGCCGTTAGGTATTGATTAAAGGTCTCGAGTGCATAGCGTTTGATCTCTTTATTGTACACTTTTGCCAAAATGACAATGATCAAAACAAACAGTAAAAAGAAAAAGGTGCAGTACAAGAGAAATTTCCCGAATCTTTTTAGCATAGTAAGTAAAATTACTTTTAAAGTAGGGGGTTACTTCCGATGAATTACGGTTTTATTAACCGAGCCGTTTTGATAGAACGATAAAAGCAGACGAATATTCTCTTATTTCAGCATCTTAAGGAAGCCGACTTCCTTATCGTTAAGGAACCGCCACTTCCCTCGGGTGAGATCACCCTTAGATAATCCGGCAAAAGAAATTCTGTCCAGCTTTTCAACTCGGTAGCTCAGACCTGCAAACATTCTTCTTACAATTCGATTTTTTCCGGAATGTAGGCTCACGATTACCTTTGTTTTATCATTGGAATTGTCGTATTCGATGGTGTCGAATTGTGTAATGCCATCTTCGAGCTCGATTCCGCTCAACAGCATATTCAAGTGTTCAGAGCTAAGCGGCTTGTCCAATATAGCCAAATAGGTTTTCTTGATTTGATGACTTGGATGGGTTAATTTTTTTGCCAGCTCTCCATCATTTGTAAGTAGGAGTAGCCCGGTGGTCATCCGATCTAATCGCCCAACCGGATATATTCTTTCTTCGCATGCATTCATTACAAATTCCATCACGGTTCTACGGTCGTGTGTATCGTCCATCGTAGTGATCGAGTCTTTTGGTTTATTCAGTAGGACATACCTCAATTTCTCTAGAGTTAGCACTTTATCCTTAAAGGAAATCTGATCAGTCAGCTTTACCTTGACGCCCAGTTCTTTGATAATTTCTCCGTTTACGCTAACATCTCCTGCGGCGATTAGCGCGTCTGCCTCACGCCTTGAACATAGACCTGCTTTGGATAGGTATTTATTTAATCGAATCACATCAGCTTCTTGATCAACAGGTGCAATTTCCTTTTTCAAAGAGGTTTCTTCTTGTTGTTTTTTTACTGTCTTTCCTGTGTGTTTTTTGTCGGAGCTGCTATCGGGATTCAACGATTGATCAATTGGGGAGTGGTCGGATTCAGTGTCGTTAATTTTTGAATCAAGCGTATTTTCATCCTTTTTTGATCGATTGAAGGTTTTGCCCTTCCAATTTCCTTTTTTGTCTCCCATTTAACAAATGTACGAAGCATTCTTTTGCAGGAACGAATTAAAACGCATCTTCAATGTGATCTATTAAAAGCTGGGGTTGTAAGGTGATGGAAATGATGTCAAATCTTAATTCAAGATCAATGCAGTTTTCGTTGACATACGCTTCGGCGGTTTCTTCGAGGAGTTCCTGCTTGCGATTATCTACATCTTCGTGAGGCTCCCCATATTTTGAATCGGATCTTGTTTTCACTTCAGTAATAATTATGAATTGATCCATTGTGGAAACAATATCAAGTTCCCCTTTTCCATGTCGCCAGTTGGTAGTAAGAATCTCGTGACCTTGACGCCTTAAGTGCTCAAGTGCGATAATCTCGCCTTTTCTGCCAATTGCTATATGCGCTGATTTCCTTGTCATGGTAGTATTGCTCCCGATTTTATCAGATTGGAACAAATGTTGTATAGCTTTTGCAGTTAAATTTATACTTTAGTCCAAGAATACAAGCGTTTATGAAAAAATTAGTTTTGTTGTGCACCCTGTGTGTTTTAAGCATAGTTGGAACGGCACAGTTCGAGGGAACTGTTGATTTTGTTAAATCGAAAGGTAAACTCACGGTGAATTATAAATACAAGGTCAAAGACGGGAAGGTTCGTGTTGAGGAATATGGAAACGACAATAGCCTTGATGGAATTCAATTGGTTGATACTAAGGAAGAAAAGATTTATGCTTTAAGCCCGGAAAGACGAATGTACATGGAGGCAACGAACAAAAGGCCTCAACGTACAGCTTCTATAGAAGTTACGAAGACAAAATCGAAAAAAAATATAAACGGGAAGAGTTGTGAAAAATGGATCGTAACAAATACAGAGCAGGATAGGAAGGTCATTTATTGGGTAACGAAGGGCGATTACGATTTTTTTATTCCGTTTTTGAAAACGTTGAATCGTGCAGAGAAAACGGCAATCTATTTTTTGATGATTGAAGACAACGAAGGATGTTTCCCTGTGCTTGCGGAAGAGATGAACGGTTCGGGTTTGTTGATCTCAAAACTCGAAGCAATGTCACTGGAATCAAAACAGATCAGCTCGTCTGAGTTTGAAATTCCAAGTGGCTACAAGAAGTTTGAAAGGTAGCAGGATAACTTCAGACAGGGCTGAGAAAACTCATCTTTTCGGTTACTTCTAATGAATATTCTTTGCCAAGCACTACGGATCGATTGTCTGAAATGTGCCCCATGGGGAAATCAAAACAAACCGGGAAATTGAAACCCGAGACGCTTTCAGAAATAATTTCGTAAGCACTTTTTCCGAATGGAATTTGATTGTCATTCATATCGGTCATGCCCCCAATAATCAGACCCTTTAGGCCGCTTAGTTTTCCGGATCGTAAAAAGTTTTGCAACATTCGATCAATGTGGTACAAGTATTCATCCAGATCTTCCAAAATAAGAATCCTGTTTTTGGTGCGAAGATCGACTTCTGTTCCCGAAAGGTTGTGTAGAATTGAAAGATTTCCTCCTACTAATTCTCCAGTTGCACTGCCGATTTTATTTAGTTTGTGATGATCAATTTCAATTTGATTAGGTGATCCGAACAAGGCATTTTTCATACTTGTTATGGATGCCTCGCTGTTTGATTCAAAGTTCACTGGCATTGTTGAGTGAATTGAAGGAACTCTCAGCCGATTCATCTTACTATGCAGTACCGTTACATCACTATATCCGCAAATCCATTTAGGGTTTGCGGTCAAAGGGCTGAAATCCACCAGGTCAAGAAGCCGAATAGTGCCATATCCACCGCGGTAACAAATGATAGCTTTTATGTCAGGATCATGTATGGCTGTTTGAAGATCGCTGGCCCGGTCTGAATCT
>MDSW01171439.1_pt1 | contig 19428 bp, 5 predicted proteins | sample 811171 | NCBI WGS metagenome assembly MDSW01 (sample SAMN05326641, study PRJNA326480) | marine metagenome | isolation source: seawater | place: Atlantic Ocean: North West | collected 2012 | reverse complement strand
AACTCCTTTGACTTTACCTACAGTGGCCGCATCACTGTAATTAGATTCAGTTCCATCATAAAATGTTTGTGCTTTATTTTCGTAGCCAAACCTTGCTATCTTACGTAAACCTATGGTAAAATTATAATCATAAGGAGTTGAAATAGTCTGCGTAGATAAACCATTATCTACAGAGAATATATCAACATCAGAAAGCGACGTACCACCGTTTACGGCAGCATAAAATGTAGAAAACTTTAACAGTTTCTTAATATCTTGTTTTCCAAATGTTTGCGAACAACATTTTTTAGGAGCTGAACAAGCTACAAAAAGTATAGTTGTTAGTAATATTATTAGTCTTTTTACCATTTTTATATAGTCACTTATTTTTTAAATTCTTTACTTAAATTTAATTTTTTTAAACTTTTTAGAATTTACACTTTTGTTGCTTTTATTTATTTGTTTTTTTACTTCGTTTATTTCTTTATCTTCAATACCAAGCTCCCATTTACTCCAACCTAATCCCAAAGCTAATCTTTGCCACCAAGCGTTTTCGCTATCAATAGCTGATCTTACGTTTTCAACTTTTCTAATTAATCTTGCTACAGGTATATTGGTTAGGCCCTCTGTTAAGTTTCCATAAGCATCCCATATAGGATTATCAAGATCAAAAGTGTCCATTTCAGGTATTACTTTTTTATTAAATTCCATAGTTTTTTCAAAACTATCTATTTTTCTAAGTTTAATACCAACAGGTGGTGATAATTGTAATAGTTCATCACTTATAACACCTAGTTGCTTACCCCAACCTTTTTCTTTTTGCTCACCATACTTTATAACAGCATTTTTTAAGACAGATATTACAGCACCACCAACACCAGAACCTCTTAATATACTGTCTATACTACCATTTATTAATCTTTCTTTTTTAGTTTTAAAGAACTTTTCGTTTTTCTTATCTTCATCTTCATCATCTTCAAACGCCATAGCAAACAAAGCGCTTTGTAAACCATAGAATATAACATTTTGTATAGCGCCATAATATATTATTTTAGATATATTAGACATATCACTTTGTACTTGTGTGTTGTACGGTGGTGTTTTTCTTCTATTAATTAAATCTAAACCAGCTTTTTTAATTAACCTAGTATATTGTGATGTTACGTTTTGAAAAGCTAATATCATACGACCAAGTACAGACGCTTGTTGTTGTGAAATCATATCAGGTCTAGCTGACTGTTGTGTTGCTTCAGCTGTTTCCATAAAATCGTTAAAAGCTTTCGTTTCAGCTTCTGATTGAGTTAAACCTTGTTTAACATAAGTATTAACCCTGTTTCTGTACATGCTAGAACCACCTAAAGCTATAGCAAAACTATCAGCCATTTGTGTAGGTAAAAAACCTTTGTTTAGTATATAAGCAATAGTAGCTTTAATAGGGTTTTTAGCTTTTTTAACAGCGTTAGCTATTTCAGCACCATTAACGTCAAAACCAACACCAGCTCTTCTTTGTTTTAAAAAATCTGAATTAAATAACTTAGCAAAATCAGACCAAAACTGTTTTTGATCTGCAAATCTTGCTGCTGCTTTAAATATATTATTATCACCGTAGTTTATAAAATTAACTGTAGATAAAGTTTGTAGTACAGCAGATCTAGCATTAAAGAACATAGTAGCACCAATAGAACCATTTAAATAATCTAAAAACGCATTTACTTGTCTATTACCTCCTTGTTTTCTATTAGTACCGGTTTTAATTCTTGATAACATGTCTTGTAATGCTTCGGTAAAATTATCACCATAAGCAGCTCTAATTTTATTTATATTTTCTTGACTAAATATAATATCAGCATTTTCAATAAACTCTGTAAAAAACTTTGCTCTACCAACTCTACCTGTGGCATCAACTAAATCTTGTCTTATACTACCAGTTAACCAGTGTTCACCAGGTTCTATATACCCATCATCCATTTTAGATATTTGACCAACTGTATCTGCAAATGTTTTTAATTTACCATCTAAATTTACATAATCAACTAGTTTTTTAGTATCTGTCTTAGTAAGACCAGGTATTTCAAATCCAAACTTATCCCATAAATACACTCTTACAGCGTCGTCATATGTAAAATCACCATCTGGAGTTTGTTTTGTTAACTTTTTACGTATATCAGGCATTTGCTTAGTTAACTTTTTATAATCGTTAGCTATAGCTTGTTTAGCCATGTTTAATTCTCTATATGCTCTATTTAATGGTTTTACCAAAGCTTGTTCAAAAAAGTCTCTATGCTGATTACCTTGTTCACCTTTGCCAATAAAATTGTATAATAATCCTACAAAGTCTTCATGTGATGGCGGTACAAAAACTCTAAACCTACCTTTACCACTACCACGCTTTCTAGCTTTAGCTTCAGAAAAACGTTTTTTAGATTCTATTTTAGTAACATTTTCTAATATATCGTTAAACCTATTGTCCATTGATTGACTAAATTTGACTTTAGCTTGTTGAACTTTAGACTTAACATCGAACTGATCTAACATGTTTTTAACAGCTTGCACGTTTTGTAACGCATCATCAGCAAAATAAAAGTCATTATAACCTTCACCAACTTTATCAGCCATCCAAAGCGCCTTTGCTTCAGCTGTAGAATTACCAAGACCTGTTATATTTTCTAAAGGTATATTTAAACCATTAGCTTTTAAAAAGTCAAATATAGCTTTTTGAGCAGCTGGTGGTCTTGCTGTTAGCACAAACATATTTTTAGGACCAAACTTGCCTTGTAGCTTTATTGCTTTATTAAACAACGGTGCTAACTTACCTTTTACAACTTTATTAAAATCTGAAAAGTCAAATGTATAACCTTGATCTAACAAATCCTCATATGTATTAGCATATTGTTCAGCGTTTAAAGTACCAGTTTTACCATCTGGCGTTGTATATTTAACTAAAGACTTTGTTGTAGCCAATGTATCATCAAAATCTAAAACAGTAATACCTTTTGTTGGGTTTTTAGCAGACCTAGAAAACATTGAAGCTTTTCCAGATTTTTTACGCAATATTATTTCAGCAGCTTGTTCTATAGAATTAAAAAACTCTTTAGCTAGTTTAGCATCTTTTTTAATATTAACATTAGAAGATACAAAGTTATCAGAGTTTAACTTTGGTCTTAGTCTATGATTTAAAACACCATTATCAGAAATTTGAAGACTAATATGAGCATCAATAAATTCTACTCCTTCTTTTAGTTTTAAAGTTTTTATTTGTTGATTTTCAGGTTTGTTTTTATTAAATATATTTACAGCAAGCTCTGCATTTCTGTAAGAATCACTATCAGTTTCCATTAAATGAACATTACCTTCTTCAAGTAAAAAACTTTGTGCATTGTTACCAGCATACTTATTAACAACATAGTCGTTCATTACATATTGCAAATTAACAGTAGTGTTAACTTGAAAAGCACTTTTAAAAGCTCTTACGGCTGCTAATTGCTCGGGATTTAACGGTTTATTAAAATCTTTAATTGTTTCTATATTATTATCATTTAAAAAATTATTTATTTGCTTTCTAACTTTTAAAACTTCATTAATAATAATATCATTAAATTGTTTTTTAGTTTTTGGATCTATAGTAGTATTATTAGTTGTAAATTTAAGTGTATTACCTATAGCATTTAAAGTTCTACTAACCCACTGCGCATCTCCTAGTTTTGATTCTAAACCAAACGTAATGCCAAATACTGAAACATAAACATCTCCACTGCCTTTAACTATTTGTCCTTTTTCAATAGAAGATTCAGCTATACGAATATCATCTTTTTCGTTAACTATACCAAGGTTATCTGAAAGACCTTTACTTCTAGCTTCTACCACATCATTAAAAAGTTTTTCTTTTAAACTTTTATCTTTTACATCAGCATACTTACTAGTTGTTTTCATGTTATAACCTAAGCTAGCAAGTAGATCTTTGTCTTTTTTGGTCATTTCTTGACCTTTCTTAACACCTTGTCCTATTTCTATAAAAACACCTTTGTCATTTACATATTTTTCAAAATCTTCTTTAGTTTGTATCTTGTCATTTTTCAACAATAATCTTAAATGAGCTACAATATTTCTATTTTTAACACTGTTTTCACCAGCTGTACGAGAAAACTTAATATTAGGATTTCTACCTATAGAAGCAGCTAAAGTTTGTATATCGTCAGTGTCTATATTTTCACCTTTTAACTCTGCTATTTGCTGTCTTTTTTCTACAACTTCAGGTTGTTGTGCTACTTCAAGTGTAGCATCGTAAGTTAAAGCTCCTGATATATATTTGGCTAGTTGATCTTTTCTAGTACCACGTTTACCAGATCTTTGTTTAGTTACTGGATTAAAAGCTGGTATATCAAAAAAAGACATAAACTGCTCTTCAGTAGGATTTGCTTTTTCGTATAAATTAACAGCAGTTCCTTTATCTATGATGTTTAGAGCACTTTCTGGTAATAATCTATCATTGACAGCGTCTTCAACTTCTTTTTTTGATGTAAGTTTTCTAACAAACTTAGTAAAAACTCTTTGTTCGTCTTGAACATTTCTTTCCATTTGCACTAGATCGGCTGTAAACATAACATCCATTATAGCTTCTCTAAACTTTTTTAAATTACTAATATACTGTTTAGTACCTAAAAAGTTTTTAACGTCTTTAAACAAGTACAAATTAGCCTCGTCTCTTAATTTTCTTTGTATATTTCTAGCAGGTGTACCAACTTCATAAGCTCTTAATAAAGCTTTGCGGGCTGAATCTAAAACTTTATTATATAAATCACTACCAGTCTCAATACCTATAGCTTTTCTAAATTTAGACTTTTTTTGTATTTCTGCCTTAGCTTGTTCAGCTTTTTTTCTAGCTTGTGCAGCTGGTGATATATCTTCTGTTTCTAATGCTTCTAATGTAGGATCTACCTCTGCAGCAACTTGTACTTTAACCTCACCTTCTTTTGTTCTATCATCTACATCTTTAGCTGTTTTTTCTTGCTCTTGCTTTTTATATTCTCTATTGTAAACATTACCAGCTTTATTAGCTAACTGACTATTTATCCAGCCAAATAAATTATCGTTTGTTTCTGGATTAAAGTTTTTAATATGACTTGTAAGCTCTGCGTATACTTTATCTACGAAGTCAACAGGTACTCTATCTGCTTTGTATTTAGCTGCAATTAAATCATCTAAATAATTATTTGTTTTTATTTCAGTTATAGCTTGATCAGCACCACCTTCGTCCCACGCTTTTTTACCACCTTCAAAGCTATATGTACTACCTATTTCTTGTACGCTACTAGATATTTGATTTCTACGTTCTACAGATATAGAAGATTTTTGTGTAAATTTAACGCCTTCAGGTTGTTTAGTTTGCTCGGCAAACTTTAAAGCTCTTTCACTTAGTTTGCCTTCTTTTATGTTTTTATTATACTCTGCTAAAAAATCAAAAGCTTGTCTACCTGAAGAAAATTCTTTTTTATAATCTACGCCCCCAGGAAATACTTTTTGTATTAACTCTTGTATTACTTGTTTTAATTTTTGACCAATAGTTTTATCAAAAGTAACTTCTTTTTTAGCCGCAGCGTCAGAAAGAGCTGTAAACATTTCATTAACTCCTTCTTTAGTATAGATAGCATCTCCTTCTAATTGATAACTATTTTTTAATCTTTTTATTACCGCGTTTTTTTGTTTAGAATTTAAAAAAGACATAAAATCTTTACCTAATCTAACCCTGTCTTTATCAGATAAATTGTCTATATAATTACCAATGATACCATGTAACAACTCATGAGACCCAACACTTATAGCACCTTCTTGCAAAGCGGTTTGTTTGTTTATATATATTTCATCTCCTTTTATAAAACCATCTCTATCTGTTACATCTCCTTCAAAATCACCTTCAGTGCGGACTTCGTTGTATTTATTTTGAAACTCTTCAAAAGAATCTATTTCAACAATTTTTTTACCTATTTTTTCAGCCTCTGTCTTAGCAAAACTTATATTTTCTTTATATAAAACTTCTAAAATATTTTGTTTATTTTCTTTGTATTTATTACTCAATCCTTCTATAGCAACATCAAATTCATTTTCAGATATTTCGTTGTTTTTAAATTTACTAATTAATTTATCAGCCCTAAAAGCTGTTAAATCTGCTAAATCAGAAAGATCTTCTATTTTTTTTATATCATTATCACTAAGATTTTTATATATATCGTTACCTTTTTTTATTTTATTTTTTAATAAATCTTCTTGTTTGTTTATTTTTTCTTGTAACGCAGATCTTACGTCAGGATCTTTAGAAGTGTTATACAGTTTTCTTAAGCTAACCAAATTACTTAAATCTTTTTCTACATCTAATTTTTCATCTGTTTTTCTAATATTATTTAAAGCTTTGGCAGAGTAAGCTCCTGTCTTTAGTCCAGAGCCTCCAAAAAAACCTTGTAAACCAGATTCAATACCTTGCTCGCTAAACATACCTTTTGTTATAGACATAAAATCATTTATATCTTCACCTTTTCCTTTTGCAACAGCTAACTCTTTATTATATATTTCTAAACCAGTTTGACCCATTTCAGTAAAAGCTTCTACTCTACCTGTTCCTAATATATTTAAACCAGTTCTTATATTTTTTTGTTTTTTATAATTTTTAGTTAAATACTCGCCAACTTTTTTATTTAGTTTTTTACCAACCCCTGTTTTTCCTATTATTTTACTAAAACCAAAATATTCTAAACCAGCTTGAAAAGCTGCTATTTTAAAAGGAGCTTCTACATCTTGTTCTCCTGATTTCATTAATTTTTCTAATGTAATGTTATTAGCTTTTGCTTTTTCTTTATTAGCTGTTATAAAATTATCAGAAGCAAAATCCATAAAAAAACCAGTTCCAAGCGTACCTAAATTATAAGCAACAGATCCCCCAACATTAGCTACACTACCAGCAATAACAGACATGTAATCAGTGAAACTATCTGCCTCTTTAAATGTCATTGTTCTTTTTATATCTTTTTTTTCTTTTTCAAAATTTTCTAAAATTTTTTGAAAAGTTTCAGAGTCAGAAGAATAAAAATTACTAAAAAAATTTGGATATTTTTTAGCTACCTCTTTCATCTCGTTTTTACCAAAAACACTTTCGTATATTAAAGTAGAAGCAATATTTAAACCAGAATAAGCACCTAAATTACCTTCTTTTGCAACTTCTTCAACTGATTTATCTCCAGTTCCAACACCATAAAACTCAGGTACATCTCCAACCATTTCAAAAGCGTTATATATATTATTTTTAAAACTTTGCCAAGCGTTTATTTCTTGTTGGTTGTCAGTATCAACTTCAGTCAATCCTTTTTGTTTCATAGTATTTAAATATGAATCAAAATCCATATTATACTTGACAGCAGCTTCTTGCAGTTGTTCGTTAGAATATTTTATACCGTTTAATTCAAACATATTATTTATTTGGATTTAAAGGATCTTCAAAATTAATATAATTACCCCAACCTTCGTAGCTACCAACACCTTGTAAGGTCATAGGTCCTTGATCTTCGTCTATTACAGGTTTACCTTTTTCCATACCACTAACTCTGTAGTACTCACCATTTTTAACTGTAAACTTTACGCCAGTTGGTGAAGTTTCAACATCACCTTCTTTTAATTTAGCAAGTCTATTTATATAAGGAGCAAAACTACTGTTAAAAGTTTGCGCGTTGTACTGTGAACCACCTATAACTATACTTGCGGGTTTACCTGATCTCTGCGGTCTATTATCAAACTCTTGTTTTGCAGGTGTATACATAGATTCAGTAACATCTGTGTAGTATTCAGATATTAAATCGTTTAATATATCTACGTTTTTATCTTCATACATCCAATCAGTACCACCTTTCGATTTAAATGTTTTATAAAACTTTTCATCTAATAATCCTTGAGACCACATTGACTCAAAAGATAAATTACCAGCGTATATAGGATTACCATTTTTATCTTGACCTATTTGGTAATTATCATCACCTGTTAAATCTGTTTTAGCCATTACCATTATACCTTCTGGTCCAGTTTCTTTAAATTTAAACTTATATATATTTTTAGTATCGTCTCTATAAAATTTACCGCCTCTTTCACCTGTGTTTCTAGCCTTTAAACCTTGTTCTAAAACAAACGCTTCACCTATATTACTTTTAACATTGTACTTACCCACTATATCTTTAAACATAGTTGTTTTACCATCAATGTTAAAACCTATATTACCAGTACCATCAACTGAAAATTGACCTTTATTAGTGTATGCCATAGTATATATACTATCACCGCGTTGCGGTATATCTATTATTTGACCTTTGTCATAAGCTTCTAAATAACTAACTCGTTCATTAGCTAAACCTTTTAACTGATTGTTTAAATTACTAAAAGAAAATTTAATATTTTCCATTTTATCTAAAATATTAGTATCTTTAGTTCTAGCGTACGCATCAGCAAGTTTAGCATATTCATCTCTTTTTTGCCTAACAAAATTTGTTACCGCTTGCTTGTTATAATCCTCGTCAAGTAAATTTATATTTTGTATACCACCTAAATCAGCTAAATAAGCATCTCTAATAGAGTTTCTTTTTTCTTGCTCTTCTATACCGGTTAATATAGCGCCTGTGAAGCTTTGAGCAAAAGCAGTTCCACCTGCAGATGTCATAGCAGCCTCTGATTGAGCTACATCTCTAGCTCCTTTTATTAAAGCTGTATTAGGTCCATAATTTAATGATTGTTTTTTTGCCATATTAATTTTTTATTTTAAGCAGCGCCAATCGCCGCTGAAACACCAGTACCTACAAGGCTACCAATACCACCATATAAAGCAGCATCTGCTTGTGCTATAGCCATATTTTTAGCTGCTAAATCTTGTTGTGCCATACCTAGTTCTGTACCTGTTTTTTGATAAGTTAAAGACCTAGCTTTTTCAGCTCCTCTTAATTTTAATTGATCAACTATTCCTTGCCCTTGCGCGATTTGTAATTCAGCTCGTCTTTCTAACTCTTGCTCCCTAGCAGCGCCTTGAGCTAAAAGTCTTTGGTTCACTGCTTCTTGTTGTCCAATACTAGCACTAGATCTCTGCGCCGCTATTTGACCTTGGTTAGCCATAGCTTGCGCTAACGCGGCTATACCACTACCACCAGCCGCGCCTGATAAACCTTGCATTAAACTAGCTTGTTGTCTAGCGAACATATCTCTTTCAAACTCTGCCTGCTGTCTATTTACAGTTAAGTCTTCATAAACATTTTCAAAGTTTGTTTGTATATTAGCGTATGGATTTTTTATATTTTCAGCTAAATTACGAGTGCTTAAACCTCTATATTTTTTTAGCATGTCGTCATATTGATTTTGCGCTTTCCTTTGTTCGTCTCTTCTTCTTCCTCTACCAACTAAACCCTGTATTAAACCACCAATACCTTTAGCCACGCCTGTCATAGCTTGTGGAGTCATCATATTAGCGCCAAATTTTTCACCAAAAGTTGCTTCTGGTGCAACCGGAAGTGGCATAGGTGGAGGTGTTGCTGTTTGCAAATTAGGACCTCCTAAGTTTTGATTTTGAGCACCAGCGGCGTTATACGTGCCAATACCACCGGGAATATTTATTAAGGGTTGAGTGTTTCTACTAGTTGGTTGAACATAAGGCGCTTTAGGCCTAACTGGAAAATTATCTAATAAACTATCTCCATCGTAATCATAAAAATTTTGAGTACCACCAAAGCCTATGTTTTCGTTGTACATGTCTTGCGCAGATCCATATCTGCTAAAATCTATTAATTCGTATCTTGGATCTCCATTTGCCATATTATTCTTTTTTATTTATTTATTATCACAGTTTTCACTGTTTTTTTACTTTTAAGTTGTTGAAATCAATTTTTCTACATCAAAGTATAAAGTTTTGTTTTCTGTACCAGCTTTTAATATTTCTACGTTACCTGTTATAACAATTTCTTGACCGGTGCCATTATATGTCAATGTAACGCCACTCTCTAGTGTTTGAGCAGCACTTAACTCTAAATTACCAGCACCACTAGTAACACTTCTACTACTAACACTAGGATCTTCTACGTATGGATCTATACCTAAACCACTAACAGTAGTTATAGATGGTAGTACACCATTAACAGATGCTACTGGTACAGTAGTACTATTTGAAACAGCTGAAGTAGTTGTTGTTGTAATTTCTGTCACTTTTATAGCTAAATCAGTAAATAACAAATCATAACCGTAAGAACTAAGCACGTTATTTAATCCATATCCAGCAATTTTAATTGTTTTACCCCCAAAAGCAACTGTTTGACCTTGGTTAAATACAACGCTACCAGGTTGAACTGTTAAAACACCTTTTGTAATTGTTGGTTTTTTACCTTTGGTTTCTAAAGACGGCACTCTATTTTTAACTATTACTTCTTCGTTTTCAGTACCAACATTGATAGTAACAGTATCTTCATAATCAGAAATAGTTGTATCAGAAACAATATCTGTGTCGACTAATATTTTATTACCGGTTGAAATTTTACTAATATCATCTATAGCCCAACGTCTGTTTTTTCTTGGCGTAAATGTTAATGGTGCATTATCTCTAAATTGTATTGCTTGAGACATGGTAAAATCTGTATCTACGCTACTTGTTCCAACAACTGTTACTGTTGTTAAACTTCTATTTACTTTAGAGCTAAAAGTTAAAGTTTTTCCATCTGCAAAAGAAGTAGCATTGCTAATAGTAAACCGTTTTGCGTTACCACCTGTTCCTACAACTGTAACTAAAAGCTCATCTGCTTCGCACCCACCACAAGCAGGTCCAGTTACTTTATCTCCAACGGCCATTAAAGTAGCCGCGTCTTCATCTAATGTTACAACTGTACCATCTGCAATTTCACCATCAACAGTACCTGTCGTTGTAGGTGTTGTTATTTTATCACCTACTGTAACATTAGCACTAGTACTACCATCTATCCTAACCACACTACCGCTTGTAACAGCACCGTTTACATCATCACCCGTAAAAGCTGCTGTAGCAGTTGGGTATTCATCTTCACCTGGTAATGTCTCTGGATCACTTTCAATAGTTAAATCTACAAAAGATAATACATCGCTAACATCAGGTTGTTTTATAATACTATAAGAAGTAGATGGTTCAGCTGTAACGCTTATAGAAAAAGCTGTTTTACCTTTACTTTTACCTTTACTAACATTAATAGTGTCGGTGGATAATGTACCCGTTATAGTTGAATTAGGTGAATATCCTTGCAATGTTAAACCAACATCTTCGTGTTGGTATATAACTTTTTGTAATAGTAAAGATTTAGAACCTATAGAAGAATTTATATCTAAAGTGCCATCTTCAAATCTTTGTTCTATATATTCAGTATGAATTGTACCTGCTTTAGCTGTTAAATAAATATCATATTGATCGTCACTTCCTGTTACCGCTGGAAAAGATATAATACCATCATAAGAATTAGATTCAATAGATTTTTGTAAATTACTTTTTTCAACTTGAAAAGATTTTGTTGTAAAATTATAATAATAACCAGTGTCTTTATCTTTAATTTCTAAAATAAATTCAGACCCGTTGTCTCCAGATATAGAAAAAGGTCTATTTCCACCTATAGCTGGTAAATCAGAAAAATCTAATACAAACTCTTTTATAACCTTGTTTAATACATTGTTATTGTCAGTGTTAACTGGACTACGCTCATATGGATTATAAAATGTTCTTGCCATTTTTTTATTTTTATTTATTTACTACTTTCAGTAACGTTTGATGCTACGCTAAATAACTCTGCTTTCTTTTTTGAATTATTTATAAATTTAGCACTAATATAATAACCTGCTAAACTAGAAGTATTAACTCTTTTATCTTTAGCAAAAGATATATAATCTCCATCGCTAGGTGGTGTAGTTGAAGCAGGATCATATTGCACTGTTAAATACGGGTTACCACCCCCTGGTGGATCTCTTTCTATTTCTTTTATTTCTCCTAGTTTTCTAGTGTTTGATAAATCTGTACTATCAAAACCACCAATAGCAGCTCCACTATGTGAATAATAAACAATATCACCTACGTTAGCAGAAAAGTTTATAGTTGGAAAAGTCATAGTTAAATTTTGTGTTGCCATATTGTTTTATTAAATAGTTGTTTGTGTATTTGAGTTATTAAGAGGGGCTATACAAGCATTATTACATGATTGTAGGGTATTGTAAGTTGCAGTTGCGTAACCAGGATCACAAACACTAACTGACTGACACTGGAACTGATGATTACAATTGTACTTTGGAATAACACCGCCACTATAGGTTTGACAAGGATCAACAGCACTCGCGTTATTGTTACTAGGTGGATATGGTCTCCAAGTAGCAAGGTTATCGTATTCACAATAAAGTGCGTTTGTACAACCTGGCAAACAAGGTTGACCTGCACTTCTACTTTTCCAAACATTAGAAGCAACTAATTGGCCTTGCTGCGCGTAAGTTTTCCATCCAAGTGCCGCCGCTCCCGCGGGCATAGCTCTATTACTTTGATTGTTATAAGTTGACCCAGAACTTTCTACTAAACCATTAGCTCCACATCTTTTCACCACTGTGGTAAAGCAGCAATGACCTGGGGCTGGATTTCCATTGTTACAATCGTTGTTAGAGTTTAACCAATTACCAGAATTCCCACCAGGGTTAGGATTGTACATACCTATATCTGCTGAAGAATTATAGTTAGTAGCGTGAATACTCATACATCCTGTAATAAACTGATCAACAAGTTTAACGCTAGATGTGTAACTACAAGTATTACCAGATGCGCCTATAGTTTGAGTTGTAACTGTAACATAGTAATAGCCCGCTGCTATATTTATCATAGATACACCTTGAGAGTTTAAATCTTGTTGAACGAAAGTACCACCAGTGTTAGGACTTGAAGGTCCAGCTACTTGGTATAATTTAATATCATAACCAGCTCCAGTACTAACATAAGGCGCATTATTATCTAATAAAACTTGTATTATACCATTACCCGCCATGCTTGTTGAATCTGTTATATTAATCTGAATAGGTGATCCAAGAGCGTTACCGTTTGTATCAGTACCCATGTCGCAATATTCACAAGTTTGATTATGATCATTGTTGTAATTAGGGTTATAGTTTATAGCAGTATTATCCATACAACCAAGGTTACAACCTTGACCAGCAGGGTTTGGTGACGAAGAAGTACCAGAATCTCCATAAGTAGCAATAGCATGGGCTAGTGTAAAGTTTGAAGGACTAACGCCAGTAGGGAAAGCAGGTGGGTTTGTACAAGATCCAGCAACTGTTTGTATTAGAGAAGTTATTCCATTATTAACAACGGCACTAGATAAAGGACTCGTACACGCGTAACACGTTACGGTATAAGTACATGAACCATCGTCAACACCCGCGCTTGAGTTATAGTTATTAGCAGCAGAATCTGTACAACCATACACAGGTGTTTGATCCAGTACAGTATGTGTAATACTTATCGAACAAGGTGTTATTCCAGGTTGGTTTTGGTGTGGTAAAGTTGAAGTTGCTGTTATCGTATATGTACCAGCGTCTAAACCACTATATGTTACTTGATTATTTGGACCTACTGAAGTTGAAGAGCTAAACAAAGCATTACCAACTTGACTAGGTGAAAGAGAATATGAATAAGGATAAGGATTTATAGAATCAGAAGTGTTAATAAAACAAGCAAGTTGACCTTGCTCTATTGTAATACTTCCTAAATCACTTGTAGAACTAGAACCTGAGTTTGTAACGTGTGTAAACGAAGATACAAAAAAACTAGTTGCACCTACAGTAGTATTACCAGTAACTCCACAACCAAAATCACACGCGGTAGCACATGAACCATCATCTATATTAATATTTGGAACGTAATTATAAGAAAGAGGATCTGTACAACCTCCACATGTACCATCGTCCCAAGTTGCTGCTGAACTATAATTAGAAGAATTTTGATTCATACATCCACCACTTGTACAAGGCGAACTATCCCACCAAGCAGGTGGAAACGATGGTATGTTATAATATGTTGTTACAGTAGCTATTAAAGTATTCATACCAGTTTGAATTGAAGCTGATGATCCAGAGTATAATACTACACCATTAACAGTTCCATATGAATTATCTTGCTCTTCAGGGCAAAAGCTCCAAATACAAGAACCATCATCGCTGTTAACAGTAGAATCATAATTACTAGCCGTTGGTTGCGCACATCCATAAACAAATGGAATACAAGAACCATCGTCACATGTAGCACTTGCGTTATAGTTAAATGCAGTAGGATCTGTACAGCCGTCTATACAATAAGTACAACTACCATCATCAGTTATACCTACACCACTGTAATTAATAGCATCTGAAGTAAAAGTTGTTGTGTTTGTAGCAGCGGGATCAATACAACCATACCATATACAACTACCATCATCAGTGTTAGCAGATGAATTAAAGTTGCTAGCACTAGAGATTGTACATCCATTTACTGGTAAAAGAATACAGCTTCCGTCATCAACCGTTGCTAAAGGATCATAATTTGTTGCAACTGGATTTGTACAACCGTTAACAGGCGTTGGTGTTGGTATTGAATCTAAAATACCAAGTCCTTGTATTGCAAAACTACTTTGATCAAAAAGAGAACCTCCGTCGCTTTCTATTTTTATATTAGACGAAAGATCGTGTTGAATTACTCTACCTCGTATATAATTAAACCATTTACCTTCTTTTTCTATAAACTCTTCTATACCACCTTTTTCTAAATCTGTATGTATATCTGCAGCAACCCAACCAGGTTTACCTTGTAAGTTATAATATTGATTATCTAAAGTGTTAAGACGAACAGCTGATTGACTACCTTCATAGTTAATAGTGTTAAAAGATTTAACAACCCCAGGCATTTCATTTAAAACAACGGTGAGAGTAGAATGAGTGTTAGTATTGTGTACACCGTAGAAAGTATTTCTATCTACAGATTCATCATGATGTTTCCATGGTTTACCTTGTAAAAAAGTGTAATATCTATTTGCGCAACTTATAGCGTTTTCAGGTGTAAAAGATTTAAAACTAACCCAACCTTTTACATCTTCTCTAAAAGTTACTGTTTTATCAATAGTATCACCATGTAAAGTAATGTTGTATTCTTCTTTTTGGTCATCGTAACTACCAATAATTTTATTTGATAATCTTAAATTATCTTTAAACCAATCTTTCATACCAAAACTAGATATTGGTGTCAAACCATCTAAAGATAACCTCATTATAGTTCCTCTAACTTTATCACTAAAATAAGCTCTATAAGATTCAGCGGCAAAAGATTCTGGATTTTTTGATATACCGTACTCTCCAGAATAAGGCGTTGCAGTTCCTAAAACTCTATTTGTTGCGGTAACATTTGAGTCGCCATCAGCGTTAAATAAAGCGTCTTTATTAGCTAATATTTTTAAAATTCTATCTTCACACAAAGCTATAAGATTACCTTGCTGTCCCCAACCTGCGTATAGTTTTTGAATACTACCATAAGTAGGATTTATATCTTTTGTAATTTTTTCAGCTTGGATAAATTGATTTAAATTATTAATACCAGAAGTAGAGTTATATATACCAGAATATATTAAACCATGTTTTCTGTGTTCTTCTTCTAAAGCTTCACTTAAAGTAGAAGAAACTTTAACACCATTAGATATAAAAGGCTGATTAAAATTATCTCTAATTCTATTAGATTCTACTCCGTTACCAAAAGAATAACAATTGTTCCAAGTAAAACCATAACGTTGTGAACTTCTAATATCTCTATCTATTTCTAAATAATAAGAAGTGTTAGATGACGCTTTTGGCTCTGCAAGTCCTATTACATTGGCCACAAGGCTAGAACCGTCGGGTCTTAAAAAAGTTGCAACATCACCAGTAACAAAATCAGTGTCGTCTGCTAAATTATTTATTTCTACTATATTGTCATTCCAACTAAGAACCACGGTTTCTTCTGGAATCATAGGTGTTGTAGACGCTGGGTCTATTTCAACACTTACCACTGTTCCTATTGGTGCAAATATATTATTAGTTGAATTATTTAATTCTAATGGAATTGTATCACCAGCTTCATAATACAAATCTAAGTCCGTAGTGTTTTTTGGTTCTGTTTCCCAAACAGCTGGATCATCTGGCAGTAAACTTTCAGTCACTACAGGTTCTATAAACTCAATCGTATAACCAACAGCTCCAATACCAGTTTGGGGAGTTGTACCAGGACCGGTTATTTGAGTATTTAAAGTATTTATATTTCTAGCAGAGTTGATACTAAGACCATTCATTGTTGGTTGTCTAAATACTAATGTATCACCTCCAGTTACATCAAAACTAACTTCTGTACCTTGATAACCAATAAAGTTAAGTTGTTTTTTACCACCACTAACATCTTCAATACTATATAATAAAACAGGATTATTGTCATGGTTAAAAGTTGTACTACCATTAATTTCTGTTAATATTAATCCAGGTGTAATCGTAGCAAACGAATTTGTTTTAGTATCCCAAGTTTTAGTAAAAACAGTATTGTCAATATGTAAAATTGAATTATTATTAGTAGTAAAATTACTACTAACTTCAATGTCGTTAAACGTACCGGTAGAAGGTTGGTGACTTCTTATGTCAAGACCTTCAGTAATAACTCCTAAAGAATCTCCTTGCACTGGATCCCATTGCATTTTTGGAGTAACATTAAAAGTCCAATTTTTTCTATAGTTTGCTGGTGAATTGAACGCACTAGTGCTTATAATTAGATTTATTATAGGTTGATAATTCACAAGTTGACCATTGATTGTTTGTCCAGTTATAGTATAAACAGTTTGACTAGGATCTTCTTTCCAACGAAATTTATAACCTGAAAATAGTCTACTAGCTATAGGTGCATCATCGGAATAATCTCCATATTCTGTATAAGTTTGAGGGGATGAAGGGTTTGTGTTATCTTGTAATTCTTGTTTCCACTCTCTTGCCTGATCAGATATATCGTAAAACGGCCCAAAAAATCCAGTACTATTACTACTTTCTTCGTATGCAGGTCTAAGACCACCAAAACTTAAGCTCATTGTACTTTCACTACTACCGTGCTCTATACCTTTTTTACTTGAGTCAGTCTCTTGTATGTCCTGGTGGAAAGCACTTATATCACCCTCGCCTGGTTTAATCATATCCGACTCATAATAACCTCTATAAATACCAAAATCAATACACCAAATATCTTCTGTTCTAACTTGAAAAGTATCTAAAGTATCGAAAAAATCAGTAGTACCATGCGGGGCATGCCACGACACTACAGGGTATAAATTAGTCCTTGACCAATGCCCACTTAACGCCGACGGCGTCAAACCACCTCCAAAATAAGCATTGAAAAAAGCGGTTTCGTTATGAGATTGAAAATAAGCTTGGTTTTGAAGAACATTTGAAGAAGGAGCACCAACTGAATACATATTATATGGAAAATACCAATCAGCATTAGGTGTTGTTGTACTATACAACCCTTTCCAAACTTTATTATATGTCCCAGAAAAAGCCGTTCCATCATGTCTATCTTGAATATCTTGACTTAAACTATATATTTTTTTGCTTGCCACTGTATAATAACTTGAAGTGTCCCCTGTTTCTGAGGCGGCTTTAATATATTTTTGAATAATATCATCGAAATAAATTTTAACAAAAAATCTACCATCAAATTTAGGAGAATTTTCAACAACACGCTTGTAAAAACGTGTTATAGTTCTATTTAAAATTCTAGTTGCGTTTGTACCACCTTGAGCATCATCAGTAATAAAGTTAACATCTTCTTCAAACCTACCTTCAATTTTAAAAACAAAAGCGACTGGTGATTCAACTAATTCCCCTGTTAGTGGAGGATTTACATCTTTAACAACTTCTGTTATTCTATATTTTTTAGAAGATCTACTACTATTTTCAAGAGTAAAATCAACATATAACTCACCTTGCACTTGATCTAAGTCTTGAGCTGTAGAACCATCAAACTGACCATATTTAGCTCTAAAAGAATTTTGACCTATAACGGGACATTCAGTTATAGAATGGTCGTACATATCACCACCAGAAGCAGGACTTGAAGAGATGTCGTGTATTAATTCGGCTATTTTAAACTCTTCTGTTTTTATAAAATCTGGTGCTTCGTTTTCTATAGCCAATATTTTATATCTAGCACTTTCTTCAACGCCTTCACTAGTAGCAACTCCCTTTTTTAAAATTAAAAACGTGTCTATATCTACCTTGTCCCTATCAGAAGAAGGAAAAGCCAACCAAATATTATCATCTTCAGCATCATACCAACGATCCATTGCTAAATTATAATACTCTCCAGATGTTTCTTTAATATAAAATCTTAAATACTTCATTTCTTGAGGTATTGAACTACTTTTAACAGAGGCGTAAAGCTTGTTAGAACTAATAGATTTTTCTTTACCAACTTTAAATAATCCAGAATTGTGAGTTAGAACAGGTGTTTCTCTACCGTATTGATCAATAAAAATAACTCCTAATTGATATTCTCTTAAAGACTTTATAGATTTTGAAGTATTTATATCATCTGTTAAAAAATGAGAAAAATTTGGACTTACATAAGGGTTTTTTAAATTATAATTTTGTGTATAATTACCATAAACAATTCTATTACCTGTAATTTCTTGAGCTAAAGCGGTTCTAGGTACATTATCCCAGGGTCTTAACAGTTGGTTAGGTGGTAGTATAGATTTAATATTTTCTTTTTCAATAGTGAATTCATTAGCCATCCAATTATTCATATTAACAAAGCTACCCGTATTTGATTTTTCTTGATTTCTATTAAATGTTTCTACAACAAACACATCAGGCGTTTTATCTTCTTTATATAATATATCAATTTCAACCACATCACTAGGCATATCCTCATTAATAAAATTTCTTAAAGTTAATGATTCTAAATTATTAGACATACCTAAATTATAACCTTTTCTAGGATGATAATCAAAACTACCCGGTGAAAAAGCAACATCAGTAAAAGGTGCGAATGTAGAATATTCACCATCTATATATTTATATCTATAGGAAAATCTAGGAAATTTAAATTCAAACAGCTTTTCTGATTCTTCCCATAAGTCTATAACATATTTTAATACACCACCTGAAGTAGCAATTGGAGTAACACCTGGCATACTATCTATTTTTATAGCAACCTTAACGCCCCAGGTACTGTTTGACGTAAAGCTGTTAACATCTTCTGTAGTACCACTAGAGTTAGTCCAAGGCCATTCTACTATAGTACCTTTTATATCATAATCAGTTATAGGTGTAACTGGCTGCACACCATTTTGATAAGCTTTTAGAACAACTGTTGATCCTATTTCCCAAGTATCTACATCAAATTGAGAATTACCATTT
>MDSW01014575.1_pt1 | contig 19429 bp, 19 predicted proteins | sample 811171 | NCBI WGS metagenome assembly MDSW01 (sample SAMN05326641, study PRJNA326480) | marine metagenome | isolation source: seawater | place: Atlantic Ocean: North West | collected 2012 | reverse complement strand
TATGTTTTCGAACTTAAATTAAGCAGAGATGAATTAATTAAGGAATTAACCAAAATAAAAAATAATCCAGAGTTAAGTTTTGGAAAGACATAATTAGAAAATGTGGGAATATTATCACGATGGCGGTGAATATTTTGACATAATTTGGCTTGGATTAGTTGCTGCAACTGGTTTATTGCTACTCTTTTATATATGGGGATATTTTGATAAGAGAAATAATCCTGAAAAATATGATGAGATAGAAAATTTTGACTGGAAGAAAGGTTTAGAGGAGGAGTAAAAATGAAAATTGAAATAACAGATAAACTATTTTTTCTATTTGCAATAGTATTACTTGCAATAGTAGTTTTTAATCCATCATCACTAGCATATGTACTTCCTCTCATTGGATGGGTAGTTCTAGTGTTTTATAATAATTGGCGAAAAGCAAGAAATTAATAAGAACATAATGGAAAACACAGATATTGCCATAGTAGTTTTAGCAATTGCAACACTCATTAATGCACGAAATGTTGACGGGAAAGCAAGACAACCTACAAAGTATCAGCAATAACACTTACAGTTATTGCGCTCGCTGTTGCTTTATTTTCAATTTTTCTTTGAAAAAAGAAAGTCAAATGAATAAAAATATAAAAAAATAAAAAACAAAACATTTAAAATCAAAAAAATAAATCTTTTTTGATTAATTTTTAGATTAATTTTTTTAATTTTAATATATATAATATTTTTTTACTATGGAAGTATTATTTCAAGGATTAATCCTGCAGTAGTGCCAACAAGTAATGTTCCGTTACCAGAATCATTAATTGTAGTTATTGAAAAAGGTACTATATTTTTTTCAAGAACTACTATATCGCTGTCTTTTTCTACGTTAATAGCCCAAATAGTTCCTGTGCAAAAATCACCAATGAAAAAGTACCCGTCCCATTTTTCTGAACTAAACAATTCTGTTCCACCAATAATGGCACAGTAGTCATTAGCGTGTGGGTATGTATATTGTGGAAAAACAGCATTTTCAAGCTGATTTTGTTTGGTTTGCTCATCAACAGGGGTGTTTTTATAATTAGCATCAAAATAACTCTCTAGCCATGGCCATCCTAGGAAGACTGGTTCTTCAGCATTGAGATAATTACTAAGTATATTTACTTCTTCCCAATGAATGCTTCCAACGTCTGGGATAACTAATTTGTCATTATGCTCAAAACAAGACCATGGGTTTCTTAATCCATAAACGATATAATTTATCCTTGGATCATCATGAGATGTTATCGGTGTCTCAAATAAGTCGTTTTTATTGAAATACATAACTTTCCCCCACGGTGAATCAAATTTAGCTGAGTTACCTGGACTATTCAAATCTCCCAAACAAAGAAAAAGATTATCTTCCTCCTGTAAAATTTTTCCGCCAAAATGTACATTATTATCATTTTGTAATTCAAAAACTATTAAAACAATTTCGTCACCAACTTCATTTTCTGGTAACAATTCAAATGCAGACAAATAATAATTACCATCTGTTCCTGAATAGGTTATAAGTAAATAGTTTGATGAATCAAATTTAACAAAATCAAAAGTGTGGAGTCCTGACTCTTTTTCTCTTACAGTCTTTATAGAAATGTCTAGCAGTTTTATAACATTGTTCTTTTCATCTACGCCATAAATTATGCCTTGAGCTTCTGAAAATAAAAATTTGTAATTTAATGGGTTTTCACTTTTGATATAGGTAATTAATTCTTGGTTTTCAATTAATTGATTTACATTTGAAGTACCAAACACAGGTGAGGTTAGAAGGTTTAAATCTGTTAAATTTTTATCGTTTAATTTTTGCAAGTATAGTTCATACTCTGTTTCTTTTATCGTATCCGTTGTTTCATTTTTTTTAATTCCTACTACCAAATCAACTAATTTACCGTTTTCTAATTCTGATCCTTGCGGAAGATTAGTGCCTAAGACCATGTCTAAACACTCTTCACGATCAGTAATCTCACGAACGATTCTTATCTCAAAATCTAATTCATTGGAAGATTTTAATTCTTGCAATTCTTTCAACGCATCATCCAGTGAAACTTGACAGTTATTAAAATTTGATGGAAGCATTACAGCACTTGATGATGTACAAGAAAATAGTATAAATAAAAAGGAAAAGAGTACTGGTTTTGTAAAATTTTTCACTATTCAATGTTAACTTATCCGTTAAATATGAATAATTTAAATAAACTTGTTTTTTTACTTAATGTTTAATCTTATAAATTAAATTTGAGAGCAAATAAATTGATAACAAATTAGGCAATAACCACCACCTACTACCATACTCTGCGGTTAAAATGCTCAAAAATATGTTACTTAAAAACAAAAAGAGAATTAAGTTATCAAAACTATTCTTTTTTCTAAGTAAGAAAATATAAGTAAACGGTAAATATACCCACACACCAAGAGGTGAACCAATTTTAAATAGTTCAGATAGAAAAATATTTACTGTATAACCAGCGACATTATTTTTTGGTATTAAATCAGGAACTGTTCCATCTTCTGTAAATAAAGGGTTGTAAATTACACAGTATTCAAACACACAATCTCTTGAACCAGCTCCGTAGAGTCTTTGTAAATTTTGTGTAATGAAGAGTTGATTTTCATCATTACTTAAATTAAAAATAAAATTTTTTAAATTCATATTTTTTTCCACAGCATCATTAGCAATGTTTGTTGAGACTGTTTCTGAAATTATAAATTTGCCGTTTAAGGAATAGTTGTATGTTGCAATTAAATTAAGCACTAATATTGCTACTAATAGTGATTTAATAATTTGTTTCTTTTCTTTTTTAATTAATAAATAGATAAAATATCCAATTAAATTCACTACTCCTATTGGTCGAATTAAAAAACTTATAATAAAAATTAATAATGTAATATTGTTTTTTTTATTTTTTAAAAAAAACAACCCAACTGCTGTAAAAAAAATATAGGGTATTTCACTAATAATGAACGATGATAACTCATAATTATTAGGCAGTAAGAAAAAATAAAATGCTCCAAAGTGATAGTAATTACCAAAATTTTTATAGGCTAGCTGAAGCAACAAATAAATTGAAAATGAGAACAATAGTACGTAGATGTATTTCGCGTACTGATAAAAAAATATTGAAAGAAATCCAGAAATCATTGGCTGACCTAATGGCCACTGAAGAAATGATTCACTATTACAATCCAAGGCAAGCTTCCCACAATTCCAAAAAGATTCACCGAGTAATCTGTAAGAATTAGAATCGGGAATTGTATTCCAGAAATATTTATCAGAAATTTTATTTATATTTAGGAATTGAAAAATTGCAAAGTTGATTACATAAAATAAAGGACTATTAGAAATCATTACAAATTTTTTGTATATTAAGTATGAAAATAACAAATTTACAAAAATTAAAATAATCGCAATTTTATTAATTTCAAAGAAGGTAAATTTATCCATTTGAATGAAAGAATAATTAACTAAAATTATGTTCAAAATAAAGCTTTGATAGAGAGGAAATCTTGAAAAGTTATTATTGTTTGTTAATTTTTGAATCATCTTTTTATTATTATAATTAAAAAAAACACCCCAAAACTATCTTCCCAATTGAATCAGCACAGACTTTACTGCCTGAAACACCTTTTTTAATCAGCCGATATTGAAATAGAAATTATGACTTAAATTGTGCTATTGAGTAAGGAAAAAATTAATATATATAAATTAAGCTATTACTCAAGATTTACTAAATTAAATTTAAATGTTGGAAAACAATCTTTAAAAAACAAATATTTCAGAATTTTATTTTTTTGCAGATAAAAAATAACCCGTAGTTATTTTTTCTGATTTAATAATTTTTTGTAAAATATATGTAATTGGAGATAATACAAAATAAAGTAAGACAAAGAAGTTCCCCACCAGTCTGCTTGCAATATTTTTCTCCATTCTTAGCCTAACAAAAAGTACTAAAATTGTTTCAAACCATCCATTCCTTGGTTTTACTTCAACTTCCTTGTATTTACTAAAGAGATTTTTTAATCCATATTTTGTAAATCTAAAAAAATCATATGGTTCATCATGAATATGAAAAATGAAGGGAGTGGAGAGCAATAAATAACCATTCGTATCAAGAATTTTATATACATTACTTACTGCACTTATCGGATCTTCAGTATGTTCTAATACTTCAAACATACATATTAAATTAGGAGTAAATGATAAGTTTTTCATTTGATCTATATTGCAAACATCAATTACTTGATCAGGATTTCTTTTCTCATCAATATCTATACTTTTTACAAAATTAAATCTCGATTTTAAAAAAGTTTCAATCTCTCCTCCAGCGCCAATATTTAAAACTTTTATATTATTTAGGTTTTTCTCTTCTTTCTCAATATTGTTTATAGAATTTTCAATATATTTATATAAATTTTTTCTAGATATTTTTTTTGATAGCTTGTTAAGTATTTTTTTTAATCTTTTAATCATTGTTTTACATTTGTATCTTAATAATCCTAAAAATAGAAGTTCTTGCTAAAAAAATTTTCATCATATATTTTGTAACTTATGTTTAAAAATAAAATATAAAGAATTTTTTATTCTGTTATTCATATAGGTCTTGATATATTTATTATGTAAGATTACTAAAAGAATATACATATTTTGCTCTTCACAAAATCAAGTATATTAAAATACTTAAACAATAATAAAATATAAAATCAATAGAGCTAAAAAATTTTTATAATGAAAAAAAAGAATCTTGATTTTGAATAATGTCTAAATTCTTGAATTTTTTTGTAAATAAGGAGTCAGTATTTTAGTAATTATACCTAGTGCCGGAACTGGAAGTAGGCTAGGAGGACTTACAGACGAATTTAATAAAGCTATGTTGCCTTTAGGAAACAAGGCTGTTATCTCTCATATCATTGATTCATATCCAGATAACTATGAATTTTTAGTTGGGCTTGGTCATAAAGGTGATTATTTGAAACAATACCTTGAAATCACACATAAAAACAAAAATATAAAATTTATCGATATAAATCCTTATGAAGGTCCAGATTCTGGACTTGGTTTTACACTTTCAAAAATGTGTGAAAATATAGACCAACCATTTTATTTTCATACAAATGATGCAATTTTTTTAGACTCCAATCCTGAATTTGACAGCGACACAATGGTTTTATCAAATGAAAATTTTGACCCATTAAATTATAGATCTGTAACTATTGACGAGAGTACGAATTCAGTTTTAAAGGTTAATGACAAAAATATTAAACTTATTGACAATACTTTTAACTATACAGGAGTTGCTTTCATCAAAAACTATAGTGATTTTAAAGATTTTCTAGGAAATATGTCAACACAAATTGGCGAGACTGATTATTTCATGAATTTAGATCCAACATCTATTAGTTACTATATTAGTGACACCTGGAAGGATATCGGATCCTTAGACGGTCTGAGGTATCTAAATAAAGAGTTAATATCAATAAATAATTTACCAAAAAGTAATGAGGCTATATATTTTTATGACGATAGGGTAATTAAGTTTTCAGGAGATAAAAAATTTATTGAAGGTAGAAAAATAAGGAATAAAAAGTTGAGAGGTTTGTCACCAAAAATAATTGAGTCCTCAGAGAATTTTTATAGTTATAAATTTGTAGAGGGAGAAATACTATCGAATAATCTTGCCCCTCAAAGTCAATTAATAAATCTATTAGATTGGTCAAAAAAAAATTTATGGCAGGAAATAAATCTTGACCAATCTGAAAAATTAACATTTAAAAATAATTGCAGAATTTTTTACTATGAAAAAACTATTGAAAGAATAAATTACTTTCATGAGATCCATGGGTATCTTGATGAAGATCACGTAATCAATGGTAAGCAAATGCTCCGTCTTGAAACTATTCTTAAATCACTTGACTGGGAATCTTTATTTGATGGGATACCTTGCTTGTATCATGGAGATTTTCATTTTGAAAATATTATAAGTACCGATGAAGGCTTCTCTCTTATTGATTGGAGACAATCCTTTGGTAATCTCTATGATTATGGTGATATGTACTATGATCTTGCAAAATTACTTCATGGTTTTTGGATAAATCATAAAATTATAAACGATAATCATTTTGAAATTAAAAAAGAGGATAAACTTGTTAATTTTGATATACATAAAAGAAAATCTTTAGTCGACTGTGAAATTATCCTTCAAAAATACGTAGAGGAAAACAATTTAAATTGGAAAAAAGTAAAAATTCTAGCTTCATTAATATTACTTAACATTTCACCACTTCATCACTACCCTTATTCAGAGCTATTGTATTTTTATGGCAAAGAAAGATTGAGTGAGCTTTTAAAATGAGAATTGAAAAACCTTGGGGTTATGAAAAAATAATTGAAAAAAATGAAAGCTATGTAATGAAAGAATTATTCATGAAAAAAGGGCACCAATGTAGTTTGCAATATCATGAGATTAAACACGAAACAGTATATATTTTGAAAGGAAATTTACACATATTTTATAATGATGATTGGAACATTTTTCACCCAGGAGACTCCCTAATACTTAAACCTGGTGAAATTCATAGAATGAAAGCTGTTGAAGAAGACTGTTTGTATCTCGAAGCATCAACTCCTGAATTAGACGATGTAATAAGAATTCAAGATGACTTTAATAGACAAGATTAATTATTTAAAACTACTAGATCATAATCATCAAAATTTAGATAATTGTCATATTCGCAGCTTAGAAGATAAGGATTGGAATAGTTACCACTTTTAGGTATATAAACTATATCTACTCCCAACTCATTTCCTAGGGTTATCAGATCTTCACAACTATCACTTTGGTAGGCCATTGATATCTTTTCAAGACTGTTAAACCAGTTTACAATCTCACTCTTTTTGTAAGGATGATATCTAGTAGGAGATGCTGCAATGCCTTCATTGTGGAGGCTAAAATATATTTGATCAGGGGGTATTAAAAATTTACTATCTTGAAAAGGTACTAAATTTTTACTTAATTTTGGCACTTGATGGTACTTGCTTCGATAAGTGTCAAAAGATGTGTTTCTTAAATTAACTTCGGATATTAAAAACTGTATAGGAATTAATATCATTAAAAAAAATAAAGTTAATTTCCCAACTAGTGAATATCTAAAAATAAATTCAAACATCTTACCAACTAAGATAACTGTAGAAATAATCGATAAATAACTAGTTATTCTCCAAGGAACAATATCTCTAATTATTGATGAGATAAAACTTTCTGGAATTAGGATAATAAACATCATAGCTAACACTGATAAAGATAAGGAGTAATAGTAAAAATATTTTATTGTCTTATTCCTTATTAAAAGAATTGACAATAAGTAAAATACTATTCTATCTATTTCAAGCGAAACAGATTTACCAGCACCATGCGTTTCATCATTAAAAAATGAAATATAATCTGAAAAGTTTCCGATTTTTTGTTTATGTAGCTCAATTGCTGGTGTATCCCCATTGTATATTCCAAATGTTAATGTTGGAGAAACTAATCTGTGAACAGATATAACTTTATTTGTCATAATGTTGTCAGCTAATTCTGACGTAGACTCATCTGAACTGAGTCTAGTTTCTGAAAAAAATACCATTAATAAAAAAGAACTCATAAAAATAATTAAAGGAATTTTTAATTTATTAAACGGTAATTTTTTTATAAAAAAAATCCAAAAAATAATAAATCCTACTGGAACTAAGAAAGAAAAGTGAAACTGCATGATTAAAGCTGATAGAATTAACGACTTTCTGACCTCACCCTTAATTAGGAGGACCAGTATAGGCAGAAATAATATATCAAAAGCCGTTGGTTCAAATGCTTCAGAAAACGACCTAACAGTACCAATTCCATAGGTAAATAGTCGCTGTATTTGATCTAGTGAAAACCTATTTATTCCAGGGATAAATTGATATAAATTTACTAAATATTTAGAAAAAATTAAAGGAAAAAAATAAAAAAGAAGGGTAGAAGAGGATTCTTTAAATAAATGTATCGTAAATATATTTATTGACCAAGTGAATAATGCAATTGCAAGGATATTAAGTATAAAAATAGAATTTATATCAAACAATGACCAAATGAATTTAATCAAGTAATTAAAAAAAGGATAAGGGTCAGTAATGTTACCTATAAAATCATTTTCTAAGTTTCCATATAACCCATTTAAAGCTGGCGGAAAGTAGTTTACTTGATTTTCCCAAAAATTTGAAAAAGGATGGAATATATATATTGAAAAAATTATTGAAATATTTGATAAAAAAATTATTTTCTTTTCAATATCTTTATATATAAATTTTGTCATGTAAAAGAAAATTAAATTTATAAATATAATTATTAAAAAATTTATTTTAAAAGTATAAATTCTATTAAATGCTAAAAAGTAACTAAATAAACCGGAAAATGCTAAGGATAGAAATAAGTTTGATCCGCTAAAAAAATTCTCAGCACGCTCTTTTTTAGATATTTTCCTAAATATTACAAAAGCCGTGATGATTAAAAAAAATAAATAATACCCTACATTTTTATATGTATTTGTTAAGTTAGAATTTTGAGTAAAAAACTTAAAAAAATAATCATAGTTTCCCATTAAAAAGATACTCAATAGAACAAAAAAAATTGATTCTTTATATATATTTTTTAATTTCATTTTAGAATTTTCAATAGCTTCATAATAAATCTTAATCAAAGAATTTATAAATGATATTAAAATCAGTATCCTATAGTATGCTTAAAAAATTTTTGATTGACGTCGACGGGGTATTAACAACAGGTCAGTTCTTATACTCAGAAGAAGGTAAAATCTTTAAGATATTTGGACCACATGATTCAGATGGGCTTAAGTTAATAAAGCAAGATATAGATATAAGCTTTATTTCTGCTGACAAGAGAGGCTTTGAAATTTCTAAAAAAAGGGTAGAAGATATGGGCTTCAACCTTGTTTACTGTTCTGAACAAGATCGAAAAAATTTTATTACAGAAAATTATAATTTTAAAGATTTGGCATATATGGGCGATGGAATATTTGATGTAGATATTCTAAAAGAAGCTGCGTTGGGAATTTGTCCAAACAATGCGCGTCCAGAAGCAATGGAAGTTGCTGACTTTGTAACCCCCAGCAAAAGTGCAGAAGGGTCAGTACTTGATGCATGCCTGTATATTAAAAAAAATTATTTGGATGAGGTGAATTGAAAGCTACTTTTATAATTCCATGTTATAACGAAGAACAAAATATCCCTGAATTATTCAACGAAGTAATCCAAATTATTAAAAGTAATGAATATATAAACTTTATTTTTGTCAATAATGGTTCTGTTGATAATTCTGAGAAATTACTTAATCAATTAATTCTTGAGTCACAATCCCATGAAAGAATTTCTTTATTAACAGTTAATAATAATATAGGATACGGCAATGGGATTTTAAAAGGTTTAAAAAACGTCAATACTGAATTAGTGGGTTGGATTCATGCTGATCTTCAGATAGATTTTAAAAATTTAGAAAAAGCTCTAAAAATATACAATCAAAAAAAATTAGAATTCCCTAACCAATTTCTATATATTAGGGGAAAGCGAATCAATAGAGATAATTACATCGACAAACTTTATACAAATTTGATGGCAATATACACATCTTTTTTAAAAAGAGGATTTTATTCAGACATAACAGGACTACCTGTGCTATTTGAAATGGATCAATATAAAAATTGGAAGAACCCACCAATCGGCTTTGCTCTAGATGTTTATTCCTATATATTTGCCAAGAGAGCTAATGCTAAAATTTTAAGGTTTCCTGTAAAGTTAAATCTCAGGAAACATGGCAAGAGTTCTTGGAATACAGGGCTACTCTCAAAGATTAAAATGTCTAAGTATTACCTCAAAGAAATAAAAAAAATATAAATTTCTTTTTATAAAAAACTAGTATAAATGGGTATGCATAATTTTATAAAAATTATCAATGAAGATGTTGAAACTATAAGTGAAGAGCTCGAAACTAATTATTATGGAGAAAATAAATTTGTTGAACATCTTTCTAAGTTAAAGAACAAAACACAAAATCATGATTCAACTCTCACATATATAATTAACGAAGATTATTATGAAGAATTCTTAAAATCTTCATTTAAGATACTACTCATAAATAAAGAAACTTACGAAAAAATAAGAACTAAACCAAACATAACGTACATATTGACCGAATCCCCAAAAGAATCTTATGCAATCTTAAGTAATTATATTTATAAAAAAAATAATTATGACTTAGTGGATGGTGAGATAGACAAGTCAGCTGTTATTGATGAGTCATCTTTCATAGACAAGAATGTACAGATAGGTAAAAATGTAAGAATTGGAAGAAATTGCTCAATACTAAAAAATACAATTATCGAAAACAACGTAGTAATTGGAGATAATTGTGTAATAGGTTCAACTGGTTTAGATTCTTACATTAACAATGACAATGACAGAATTTTAATACAAACTATTGGAGGCGTAAGAATTAGAGAAAATGTAACAATTAAGAATTTCTGTAACATTGATAGGGGTTCTGGTGGAAGATTTACGAGTATAGAGAAGGGAGCATTAATTGGTAGCCACACTCATTTAGCTCATGACGTAATTATTGGTAGTAGCTCTATGATTATTGATGGATCTATAATTGCTGGACACGTAAAAATTGGTAAAAATGTCGTTTTGGGGTTAAATACGAGTGTTCTTCAGAATATTAAGATACATGATAATGCTAAAACAGGCATTGGAACCGTCGTGACTCTAGATTTGAAAGAAGATCAATTTATGATAGGGAATCCTGGAAGAATTTTAAAATGAAAACATACTTTAAAGACAAACTATATTCTCAAAAAGACTTAGATATTTCTCTAATTTCGTGGGGAGATAAAGATTTGACTTACAATGATCTACTTTTAGCATATGAAAATACTGATTTAAAAGAAGTAAAAAAAGGAGATGTTGTTGCATTAGTTGGAGACTACAACCCTAAGTCTATAGCATTTCTATTTAAATTAATTGACATTGGTTGCATAGTTGTTCCTCTTACAGAAGATACTAAAAACCAACATAATTACTTTTTTGAAAATGCTGAAGTAGATTGGATAATTAGTGATAATCAAATATCTAAATATCATGCCGCAATAGAAGATAAAAATAATTTTATTAAAAATTTAAAATCGACTTCTTCACCAGGGTTAATATTATTTTCATCCGGAACTAGCGGTAAACCGAAAGCAATCTTGCATAACTTAGATAGCTTTTTTGAAAGATATTCAAACATAAATAAAGTAATGACCACGCTTTCTTTTCTTCTTTTTGACCATATAGGTGGTTTAAACACTTTTTTCTATTCTTTTTTTGCGGGGTCAAAAATTGTATTCCCAGAAGGAAGAGACCCTAATTATATTTGGAAACTAATAGAAAAACAAAACATTGAACTGCTTCCAACTTCACCAACATTTTTAAGGCTATCTAAAGCTAGTGTTGATTTCAGCAGCATGTCTTTAGAAAATCTTAAATTAATTACCTACGGAACGGAATTAATGGAGGAATCTTTACTTCATTGGTATATTGATAAATTTCCCCATGCAGACTTTAGGCAAACTTACGGATTATCTGAATTAGGCATATTAAGAATAAAGGGTGAAGAAAAAAACAGCCTTTTTATTACTATTGGAGGAAAAACTGAGTATAAAATAATTGACAATGTGCTTCATATAAAAGCAGAAAATCCAATGCTGGGATATCTTAATGCAGAGAATCCTTTTGATAAAGATGGCTATTACAATACCAAGGATATTGTTGAAAAAAAAGGAGATTATTTTAAGATTATCGCAAGGGAAACAGATCTCATCAATATTGGTGGTCAAAAAATTAATCCACTAGATTTAGAAACATTTTTATTATCAATTAGTGAAATTAAAGACGCAAGTGTCTATGGTGTTCCTAATAAAATACTTGGCAACACCCTAAAGCTTGATGTTGAATTTATACAAGGATTACATCTAGAGAAGAAAGAATTAAATAAAATAATTTTAGATAAATTTCCTACTATTTACAGACCTTCTAGCATTAGCTTTATAAATGAACCACAATATAATCATAGATATAAAAAAATGAGAAAAAATGAATAAAGATGAAATATTAGATATTGTTAATAGAAAAATTAAGGAAATATCTGAAGAATTTGATTTTGAATTAAATACTCAAGAAAATTTAATTTATGTATATTCTGAAAAAGGAACATTTGACTCAATGATGCTTGTTGCGTTGCTTGCTGAGATAGAAGAAGAACTGTTAGTAAACAATGACATTGATATTTCTTTGACAAGCGATAAGGCCATGGCAAAAAACACACCATTTGAATCTAATCTGTCTATTTTAAGTCTAATTTTAGATCTTAGCTAATGAAACTCGCAGTTGTAACAGGAGCCTCAAGAGGTGTAGGAAAATATCTTGCTACTAAGCTTTTAGAAAATGATTATAAGGTTATAAATATAGCAAGGAGTAAGTCTAAATTTACAGATTACTGTTTTGACCTCACAAACACTGATGAGATTGGAATGCTGGTAAAAGAAATAATTAAAACTGAAGGATCTCCTGATTTGCTTATCAACAATGCTGGTATTGCATCAATGAACCATACATTATTAATGCAGAATAAAAAAATTGAAGAAATAATGAAATTAAACCTAATTGCTCCAATTCTATTAACTAAAGAGTTTGCAAAGTTTATGTTAAAAAAAGAATCCAAAATTTTAAATATTTCAACTGTTGCAGTTCCATTATTGTTAGAGGGAGAGTCAGTGTATGCTTCCAGCAAATCAGGTATTGAGACTTTTACAAAAATCTTTGGTAAAGAAATACAAAAATTTAGATTACAAGTTTCATGCTTGGGTTTAACACCAATTCAAACTGATCTCATTAGAAATGTTCCTAAAGATAAAATTGATAAGATCATAGAGGCACAACCTGAAAATAGAGAATTTAAATTAGAAGACGTTTGGGAATTTTTAATAAGATTTATAAACTCTGAAGAAAAAAATATGAATGGAAACGTTTACTATCTAGGCGGTTTTTAGTTAATAAACTTTTTTTATTAATTAGACCCCAAATATTCTAAATACAAGAGGTTGTTGAATTGGCCACCAACACTGGTTTTTCATTGTAGGCATATATCACAGAAATGGAAACTCTTGGGTGAGTGTCCTAAAAAATCTAATAATTAAGAAACAGATTTTTATTATTAGATTTAAAATCTTTATATGAAAAAAATTTATTTCATTATTCTTTTTTCTATCAGCTTTGTAACATGCAATAACCTAACTCAGACCTCAGATCAACCTATTGATGAATTTGAAAAAGATAATAATCAAAACATTGAAGAGCCTACAAGCACTACAACAACCAGTTCAAGTTCAACAACTACTACGGAGTTTGTATGTCCTCCAGACAACAATACAGGAATTGATTTTGATAATATTAAAAACGTACAAATATTTTTAAATAAATATGGTTTTAATGCTGGAGATGAAGATGGATATCTTGGTCCTCAAACAACAAATGCTATTATCAGATTTCAGCTTTATGCAGGACTAAAAGCTGATGGAGATGTGGGTCAAATTACAAAAAATAAAATGTTAAATTGGACAGGTTGTGAAGATAGGGTAGAAAGCGATACTTCAAATGTAAACTCAGACAGCACTACCACTACACAACCACAAAGCACTACCACTACACAACCTCAAAGCACTACCACTACACAACCACAAAGCACTACCACTACTACTGTAGTTTCAGCTAATTCAGAAATTCAAAAAAATAATTATGGAATTTTTCCACATATTTCTTTATCAACAAATGAAGTCATTAGTTTATTTAAAGGAGTGAATTCGCCAAATGATATATGTGGAACGCCCTATTTAAATAAGCTTAATCCAGCTATTGAAAATCAATATACAAATGGGCTTGTTTCACAAAGCTTGAGTATTCTCAATGAAACATACACACAATCAAATCTTGAAACAGAGATTACTGAAGAATCAAGTTCTCAAATTAAAATCAAAATTATTGGAGACGGAAGCACCGATTTCAAATTTTATTTCATATCACCTTTTTCATCAAATCTTATAAATATAGTCCCAAATAGTGTTTCCACTTCATTAAATTTGACTGAAGCAATTTTTAATTTAGAAAGTTTTTCATCTGGTGTATGGTTTTATAGCTTTGCTGAGGCTGGTAATGGAACTGTTGTAAAAGCCACTGGTAATAGAGAGTTTTCTGTAGGTACAGTGAGTTCACAACAAGTTGCTTCTCACAGTGGAATTCATAAATTAATTATGACTTCAAAAGATAATTCGACAGGATTATTTAAAAATATTACATCTGGTCAGTATTTTGACACAGCAAGTAAAGCAAATATAGTTTATATTACTGACAATATTTTAGACAATAGATTAGACACAATTGAAACAATTAAGATTGAAGATACTGTAATTAAGTTAAGCAATGAAAATCAAGCTTATGTATCTGAAATTTTGTTAATTGGCACAGAATTAATGAAAGTAGAATCAAAAGACGGAAATAGCTTTACTGTTCAAAGAGGATTTTTAAATACTGAAATTAAGGATTATCAAATAGGACAAAGTGTAAGAGCCGTTAAAGATTTAAATAAAGATTCCAGAATTTCAAATTTTGCTTACGCTGTTTTTAGAAACGAATCTGGAATGAGGTTTCATATACCCCTAGGTCCAGAGCTAACAATAAATGAATTTAATTTTAATAATTGTATTTATGAAAGATACTCTTTAGAGAAGTTTGTTACTTTTTCATGGAGATCAAGTGGATCATCAACCCTTACTAAGGTTATTACTGAAGACAAATTAAATCCACTTTTTGATAAAGTTTTTGTAGTTAACAGTGGAGGTCAGTCTTATACTCCTCCTTCGATAAATTCATCTGACCAAGTTTCTGGTGAGTTCTTAAATAGTGGACCTAGAAATCTAGTGGTAAAAGTTGGAGACGAGATCAATTTTAACTTTAATGGAATTGTTGATGGTTCTTCAAAAACAAAATTTATTAAGATCAAATTTCAGCTTTTACCAGATTCAGGAAGTACAAAAAAATCAAAATATAAAGAAATCTATATGACTCTAGACAATGAAGACTATAGCTTCAAATTAGATATAGATAACATAGTATCTTCTGAAACAAGCCTGGAGAATACATGGGAAGACGGATATAAGTATATATTTTATTCCATTACCTTATTTGACACCATTACAAGTGTGGAGATTATTAATAACTCTACAATTAATTATGATTATAAAACAGAATTAGGCAGCCATGATGCATACTATCTTGACCAATTTTCATTTATTGTTAGAAGTAATTAAGACTAACTAATTTTTTTTGCTACAACAAAAATATTTTTTCCAATGATATTTTTTGTAAAAATGTCTAAAAATCTGAACGGTTTAAAAATGTATTTATCATAGAACTTTATTTTTTTAATATTAAAATCTAAATTTATTCTTAACAGTTTAGAAACTAACAATACAGCCCATCCAATAAAATCTACAAAATATAATTTTTCTATTTTAAAATTATTAGTTGTCAATAAATGCTCTATATCTTTTTTAAAATACCTCCTTTGATGGTTTACTAATTCATCTAGTTTTGTCCAAACCATCATAGAAGCCGGTAAATAAAGTATAAGTTTTCCACCTTTTGGTAAAAAATTATAAAAATCTTCTATTATTTTGTAATCATCTTCTATATGTTCTAATACATTAAGTGAAATAATACAGTCTATAGATTCTTCAACTTCTTCGATTTTAGTATAAGTTTTTATTTTCTTCTTATGTAGTTCTTTAAGTGCTTTTTGATTAATTTCAACAGCTACAATATCAAATCCAAGTAAATCAAACTCCTTTGTAAACAGCCCGTATCCAGAACCAAAATCTAAAATTTTTTCATTTTTATTCAGATTAGAAATAAAAATATTACGAACATATTGATTGTAATTATTAGCAAAAGATACACTTTCTAAGGCTGCTATATCCAATTCTTCATTCATAATATGATTTGTAAACAACTTAACATCAAAAGTAGTTTAATTTATATTGTCTTTTAATTTTTGTATAAAAGCTCAAATTAATAAATTTTAGTTTTTCAATTTGTTTATTATTTCAAATAGCAGCTAATTACTTCTTTAAAAAAAGTTAAAAAATTAAATCAATTGATGGATTAAGCTATATCTATTCAATTCTTAAGCAGAGATTTATTTAGAAAATAATATTAATTGAACTTCTTCAGATTTTATCAAAACAGTCTCTTTTGTGAAAACTGTTCTAAGTCCAACTAAATATGGCTCATATTGAAAATCTCTAATATGAATGGCAGCTACATAAATTTCATCAAAATTAGTTTTGAAATAACTACTAATTTTATTTGAACACTTGTCATTATTTTCATATTTTGTGCATACAACATGTATATTTTTCTTTTGGAAATTTGGAATTGGCATACTAGCAACTCCAGAACCTCTGTAAGGATAAATTAAATCCTCCATCTCGATATTTTCATTAAAATATGCGCCTATAGTCCAAAGTCCTCCATGGTAAATTAATATATTTTTTTCATTTGTATTTACAAATTCAATAACTTTTTCTGCTGAGTCTTGATTAAAATTTCGAGTTGTTTGACTATAGGACACAGCTGTTGAATTTATAGTTATAAATGAAAATACAACGAAAAAAATAAACAAAGTATTTTTTAACAAACTACTTATATTAATTAAAAAGCTAATTCCACAAGAACACACAAAAATAACTAAAGGCATGTAGTAAATGTTTAACCTTGAACCCCCGTATGGGAAAATTTGAAAAATACTTGCAATCAAATTTATTGAAAAAATTAAAACAATAAATAACAAGATATCTTTTTGATTTTTTAATAAATATATAATCCCAAATATAAAAAGTAAAATTGAAATAGTAATTGAAAAATTTAAAGCTCCAAGATCTAATTTATTTGAGGGCGCAAAAATTCTTAAAGTAGAAAAATAAAACCATCGCAAGAATAAAGTAACACCCCCTTCAGTTGGTGCGAAATAAGCTGACCAAAAACCGGTTAACTCATCACTTCTTTTTTGAAAAGAAAAATAGGTCACCAATATTGAGAATCCTATAAATAAAAAATAATGAATATTCAGATTTTTTAATTTTATGATTTTCTTATATATCAAGATGATTAGTAAAGCAGTAATTGAAAATAAATTAGTTAAACTTAAAAATATAAAAAAAGCAAAAATGTATAAATTATAATTTTTGAAATTTTTACTTTTGATTGATTTTATTAGAAAAAACAATATATAAACACTAACCAGTGCATCAAATATATAGGGTTTTGATCTAACGGAATAATTACTTAGCATTGGCGAAGTTAAAAGAAGAGCAATAAAAATAAATTTAATTTTTGGATCTATGTCAACTTTATTTAAAACGATTATTAAACAAAAACCTACACAAAATATAAGAAACAAAACTTTTATATAGAAACTTGTTGAAGGAGAAATGCTAAAAATAAACTGATGGATTAGAGAAGAGCCTGGATGCGTAATCGTACAACAAACAACTTTATCTAAAATACTGCCATAGTTACTCCCTACAACAACCCAGCTGTCATCACCATATAGTATTTTTATATTTTCGAATTTTTGTAGTTGGAAAATACAGAAAAAAAATAAAAAAATGTAAATTGAATAATTTTTTTCAATAAAATTTTTAGTTTTCACTTTATTATTTTAACAAAATGCATAAAAAATAAATTGTCAGATTACTTTAAGCTAAAGTTCTTGTATGAACAAATTTTTGTTTAGAGAATGTATGAATGGCAAGTCTCTTTTAAGAACACTTCAAAACCTTGAATTCAGTAATACAGAGCTATACGGTAAAACTATTGATTTAGGATCTAAAAATGGAAATGCGAGTTACTATCGATTTTTTGAAATTAAATCTGCAGAGATTACTTACGTTGACAAGCATTATGAATCTGAAGATGTGATAAATTTTGACTTAGAATCCACAATCCCATTAATTGACAACCAATACAACAATGTACTTTCAATAAATCTTTTTGAACATATATTCAATATTCAAAATCTAATTAATGAGATTTATAGAATTCTTGATGTCGATGGCAAATTAATTGGTGCTACTCCATTTCATAAAGAATATCATGCTGATCCATATGATTTTTATAGGTTTACTCAAGATTTTTATGAAAAAGCATTTAGTATGGCAGGATTTAAAAATATTAAAATAATACCAGTTGGAATTGGGATTTTTCATCAAATTGCTGATAGTTTAAGCAAAATAATCAGATTTAGAATATTGAAGTGCTTAATTTGGTTTCTGTTTATAAAACTAGATAAGGTGCTTAGTAGATTCTACAAAAATAATTTAAATTTTTATTCTTCTCTAGTTTTTTACTGTGAAAAATAATATTCTATACAACATTTTCTAATACAAGATTTTATAGATTGCATCAATAAGGCTCTGGGCTCTATTACCGATTAAGTATTCACCGCCTAATTTATTTGTTAGGTACCCAAAAGAAATTTTTAGGTCTGGATCGGCGAACGTTGCACTGCTTCCTCCATAACCAACATGTCCGAAAGCATTTGGACCAATTAAAAATGACCCCCCTTCTCCTTCAAATGTATTTTGGTTATCCATATGCAACATAAATCCATTTGAAAAATTAGTTGGGAAAAGAAGCATCTTGTCAGTATGTGTTTTTACATTTGATTTACTTAGTTTTTTAACTGAATCTTTAGAAAGAATTTCTTCATTATTCTTAGCTAGCGGCATAAGTAATTTTGCCAATGATCGAGCATCGGCTATTCCTCCAATAGCCCCTAGTTCAGCTCTATAAGTTTCTTTTGCGTTGTAATCGTATCCACCAGTATTTGTTAAGGATAGCCTTTGCATTGAACTTGGATCATTTCTAAAAGTCGTTGCAAAATCACTTGGTTTATCATCAGGACTCGGAATAAAGGGAGTAATTTCAGCCACTCTTTCGTCTTCGGTTTCAGGCAACCCAATCCAATATTTTAATCCATAGGGCTGTACTAGCTCATTATTAAAAAATTCTCCAAGAGATTTTCCACTAACTCTTCTTATGAGTTCACCAATTAACCATCCCGTAGTCATCATATGGTATCCAGTTTCCTCTCCTGGATTCCAGAAAGGCTTTTCATTCTCAATTAGTCGCACCATATAATCCCAATCTAAAAATCCACCATCTTTTACCTTTGTTCTTAATGCAGGCAATCCAGCTGAGTGATTTAAAATCATCTCAACAGTTGTTTCT
>MDSW01026638.1_pt1 | contig 19440 bp, 15 predicted proteins | sample 811171 | NCBI WGS metagenome assembly MDSW01 (sample SAMN05326641, study PRJNA326480) | marine metagenome | isolation source: seawater | place: Atlantic Ocean: North West | collected 2012 | reverse complement strand
GTCGATAACGACCGGTCAGCATATCAGAGCAGGCAAAAATGACGGAAATGGTATATGGGGTGTCAACCCCGGTAGCGAATGACCCGATAGTTCCTCGTTGGTGGCGGTGCGTGGACCGGTGGTCTTTAATATCGGTAGTTTTACTATTTTTTATTGGTCTATTATTAGCAATGGCTTCTTCACCACCACTTGCAGAAAGTAATCAAAAATCTCATTTTTATTATGTTTATAGGCAAACATTCTTCGGTTCTCTATCCTTGATATTCATGGTGATTATTTCGATGCTACCAATATCATTTATAAGGCGAGTGAGTCTTGCTGGTTTTTTATTTTGCGTAATTGCTTTGTTGCTTTTACCTTTACTTGGAACTGATTATGGCAAAGGAGCGGTGAGATGGTACTCGTTAGCAGGTTTATCTATTCAACCATCTGAATTTCTGAAGCCTTGTTTTGTCGTATTTACTGGTTGGATGATGAAGTCTGCTTTCGATATAACTACGATGCCGGGTCGCTTAATTTCTTTTTTTGTTGCAATTATGATAGCCGCTACATTGGCTTTACAACCTGACTTCGGCCAAGCTTCACTGGTTCTAGGAGTTTGGGTGATAATGTATTTTATTTCTGGAGCTTCAATTTTTCTTTTAGTTGCTGTTGTCTGTGGAATTAGCCTTTCTGGGGTTTTTGCTTACCTTAACTCGGAACATGTTCGTGAGAGGATTGACGGGTTTTTAGCCACGGAAGTAAATCCGCTAACGCAGATTGGGTATGCTACAAACGCTATAAAAGAAGGGGGATATTTAGGAGTTGGCCTCGGAGAAGGAGCAGTCAAATGGGATCTACCAGATGCTCATACTGATTTTATTATAGCCGTTGCTGCAGAAGAGTACGGATTACTTTTGTGCTTATTAATAATTTTTATTTTCATGTTTGTCGTGTGTCGATCATTATTTAGGTTAACCAAAGAAACAGCGGTCTTTGTTCGTCTATCTGGCGTAGGTATTTCCTCACTATTGGCAATGCAAGCAATCGTGAATCTGGGAGTTGCAGTCCGCCTTCTTCCTGCAAAGGGTATGACATTACCATTTGTAAGTTATGGTGGTTCATCGCTGTTGGCGATGGGCTTTATGATGGGACTTCTTTTTGCGTTTACCAGAAACCGTCCCAGAAACGATTTTGAAGATATTCTTGGTCGAGGGGTATAGGTGGGACGAAAATCGATAATTTTAGCAGCAGGTGGTTCGGGAGGACACGTATTTCCCGCTCAAGCTATTGCTGAAAACTTTGTTGCCAAAAATTGGTCAGTTTTTTTTATTAGTGACAAAAGAGGTCTAGAATTTTCAAAAAATTTTCCGTCCGAAGCAAAAAAATGCACCTTAGGTGTAACAAATCCTAAATCAGGAGGCGTTTTAGGTTTGCTAGTATCTATCCTATTAATTTTTACAAGCCTTCTGACGGTTCTAAAATTGTATCTGCAAGTTCGTCCGCATGCAGTAGTTGGATTCGGAGGCTATCCTTCAGTTCCAGCTTTGATTGCAGCAATTATATTAAGAATTCCCATCGCTATTCATGAACAAAATGCAATTCTGGGTCGCGCAAATAGTCTATTCAGGAACAAAGTATTTTTTCTTGCTTTTGGCATTGAGCCTGCGGAAATTCCGAAGCTTTGGGGTAAAACGATCGTAACAGGTAATCCAATACGAAATTCCTTACTGAGAGTTAACCCATTAAACTATGAAGCTTTACAAGAAGGTGTAATAAAAATTCTCATAATAGGAGGGTCTCAGGGAGCCACTTTTATCTCAAAAACAGCATGCGACGCAATATGTGCTTTGCCCCCGAAAATAAGAGCCCGGATTGAAGTGATTCATCAGTGCAGATCAGAAGAAAACCACCTAATAAGTAGTAATTATGCAAATTGTCATGTAAGAGCGACCACAAGAACATTTTTTTACGACATCCAGGAACTAATGAACACTGCTCATTTTGTAATTTGTAGAGCTGGTGCTTCTACTTTGACAGAATTATGTTTATTTGGGCGACCGTCAATAGTTATACCTTTGCCTAACTCCTCTAAAGATCACCAGCTCTTAAATGCGAAGGTCATGGAAAAAAGCGGTGCTTCTGTCGTTTTAGATCAGTCAGATACTGGCTCGGACCTTTTATTGGTCGAGATAAGAAAGTTTATTAGTGATAGAAAGCTTCGGAATAAAATGGCTTGTGCGGCTTTAAGTATGAGTAAAAGGGATGCAGGGAAGGTTTTCGTTGACCAAATAGCCGACGAAATTGAAGGGTTGCCAGGATGAGAAGTGATACGATGTTGCCTTTGAATTTGAAGCAAATTCATTTTATTGGTATAGGTGGCATTGGCATGTCTGGGATAGCAGAAGTTCTTTTTAACCTTGGTTATAAGATTAGTGGCTCAGACTCAAAAAAGTCTCCAATAACAGATCGCTTAAGCGGTTTAGGCATAAGAGTTTTTCTCAACCATGGTGGAAGCAACTTGATAAATGCTGATGTAGTCGTAATCTCATCTGCCATAAAGGGTGATAACAAGGAGCTAGTTGCGGCAAGACATGCTGGGCTTCCAATAGTAAAGCGAGCTGAAATGCTTGCTGAGCTAATGAGACTACGGTCAAATATAGCCATAGCTGGAAGCCATGGTAAAACTACGACTACTTCTATGATTGCCGCTCTGCTGGATGGAGCTAACTTAGATCCAACAGTAATAAATGGTGGTATTATTCAAGCGTATGATTCTAACGCCCGACTTGGTGCCGGAGAATGGATGGTTGTAGAAGCGGATGAGAGTGATGGCACCTTCATAAAACTGCCAGCGACTCTAGCAGTGATTACAAATATTGACCCAGAACACATTGAATACTACGGAAATTTTGGAAATTTGATTGAGGCGTTCTACAACTTTGCCACTAACATTCCGTTTTATGGAGCTTTGATTTGTTGTACCGATGACCCCGATGTACATACGCTGGTTGGTAAAATAAATGATCGCAAAGTAATTAAGTATGGTTTCAATAAGCAGGCTGATTATCGAGCAGAAAACTTATCCTTTGAAGATGGCTTTGCTAAATTTGACGTAATACACAAAAAAAATTCAACCTTTTTGAGTGGAGTAAGATTGCCAATGACTGGCGAACATAATGTGTTGAATTCAATAGCAGCGGTTGTGGTCGCGACTCATTTGGGAATAAATAAAAGAGCAATTAAAAATTCTTTACTTCGCTTTAAAGGTGTAAAAAGACGATTTACACTGGTAGGCGAAGTAAACAAAGTGAAGATAATAGATGATTATGCCCATCACCCCGTTGAGATAGCAGCCGTATTAAAAGCGGCAAGACAAGCTACTAGAGGCCGCGTCATAGCTGTTCACCAACCGCATAGATATTCAAGATTATCCGCTCTTTTTGACGAATTTTGTTTATGTTTTAATGAAGCTGACGCGGTCGCTATTGCGGATGTTTACGGAGCAAATGAAAAACCGTTGCCTGACATAAATAAAGACACCCTAATAGATGGCTTGAGGTCACACGGGCATAGAGATGTCTCGCCACTAGGTGACGAGAAAGAATTAGCTAAATTTTTCTTACGTAATGTCAAACCAGGTGACATTTTTGTTTGCATGGGAGCTGGATCTATAAGTAGCTGGGCAAACAACTTACCACAAAAACTAAATAAAAGTGAAAATGAAAAGTAAAGTTTCTAAAGAATTGGACTTAAGGTCATCTATTATGGGAGTAAAAGGAAAAATTTCTTTTAACAGATCCTTGAAAAGCCTCACTTGGCTTCGAGTTGGTGGAGATGCGGAGATTTTTTTTCAACCTGAGGATCTACAGGACTTAATACAATTCGTTGAAAACTTACCGCAAGATACGAAGGTTTTTCCTATAGGCGTTTGCTCAAATCTTCTAGTCAGAGATGGCGGTATTCCGGGGGTTACTGTAAGACTTGGTCGTGGCTTTTCTAAAGTGAAATTTGAGAACGGGTTTATTTGTGTCGGTGCAGCAGCTTTGGATTCCAAAGTTGCAGAGTTTGCTTCTGAGTTAGGACGAGATTTGTCGTTCTTAAGGACTATTCCAGGTACCATTGGTGGGGCCATTAAAATGAATGCGGGTTGTTATGGTTGCTCTATTGAAGAGGTTTTAAAGGATGCAAAAGTTTTGAGTCGCTGTGGCAAAGTTTACACAATGACTGCAGAAGATTTAGGATTAAGTTACAGGCAATCGAATTTGCCTGATGATTGGATAGTACTGGCGGCAAGGCTTAAAGGAAAAAAACTTCCTACTGACGAGATTCAAAAGAAAATGCGTTTAAACCAGAAAAAAAGATTAGAAAGTCAACCCGTTCGAGAGAGAACGGGTGGTTCAACATTTAAGAATCCTGCGAGCTCGCCTTGTGAAACTGACGATAAGACAATTGATAAAAAACTTAGTGCGTGGAAGTTGATTTCTGAGTCCGGTCTTAGAGGGCAAAAGTTGGGTGGTGCAAGTGTGTCTGAATTCCACTCAAATTTTCTGATAAATGATGGTACCGCCACTGCGGATGACTTTGAACGACTGGGTGATTTCGTGCAACGCCAAGTGTTTGCTCGAAAAGGCATTAGGCTCGAGTGGGAAATAAAGCGGGTTGGAAAACGAAAACAATATCACAAGTAGAGAAAAAAGGAAAGTTTTGATAACGAAAAAAAATATGCGAATAGCTTTAGTTAAGGGTGGCGAGTCGTCAGAAAAAGACGTGTCTTTAGCGTCTGCTGAACAATGCGCGTCCGCGCTCAGGGATGTAGGTTACGAAGTTGTCGATGTTTATGCAGGATGCAACCTCGTAACTCATTTAAAATCAGAAAAGCCTGATATAATTTTTAATGCTTTGCACGGTGGTTGGGGTGAGGATGGAACTATTCAGGGTTGCTTTGAGTGGCTGAGAATTCCTTATACTCATTCAGGTGTGTTGGCATCGGCACTGGCGATGAATAAGAATAAAGCAAGAGAAATTTTCAAATACCAGGGACTTCCCGTTCCTAGAGGTGTTCTACTCGAGTCAAAGAGGGTCTATAGAAAACATCCTCTGGAAGTCCCTTACGTAGTAAAACCCAACAACGAGGGTTCGTCACTTGGAGTAAAGATAATTCGAAGCCAAGAAGAGCAGATTAAAGATATGTCAAATTTACCTGACCATGTTCTAGTAGAGGAGTTTATACCAGGGCGCGAGCTTACGGTAAGTGTAATGAATAAAAAACCGCTGACCGTTACAGAAATAATAAGTCCAGGCTGGTACGATTATGATGCTAAATATAAAGTTGGTGGCTCGAGCCACATAGTGCCTGCAGATATACCCGCAGATGTGAGAGATGCGTGCCTCAATTATTCTTTATTGGCTCATAATGCTTTGGGCTGCAAGGGACTTACCAGAACTGACTTTCGCTGGAATGATACCCTAGGTATTGAAGGTCTCTTTGTGCTTGAATTGAATACTCAGCCTGGAATGACCCCTACTTCGTTGGCACCTGAGCAAGCAAAGGTGTGTGGAATATCGTTTGCTGAGCTTTGTGAGTGGATAGTGGAGGATGCATCGTGTTTAAGGTAAAACCATTCGGTATATTTGGTAGTAACAAAAGAGATCCAGCACCGTCTCGTATTGCTTATCTAAGTCAAAGGCTTTGGTTAAGGAAATATTTCAGGTTCTTTATATTTTCGCTTTGTACGAGCGTCCTTTGTTTTTTTTCGTTTGTATTTTTGCAATCAAAAACCAATTTTTTTCTGGACACAAAAGTGGGGATGGCACGCTTGGTCAAAGAGTTCACTTCTTCGCCGGCGCTAAAAATTACAAAAATGCATATAATATCGGAAAACGCCACTCTAGTATCTAGTATAGAGAGTGCCTTGACAATTGAGTTCCCGATTAGTTCGTTAGATTTAGATGTCGAAACTTTAAGGGACAAAGTAGAAAATATTTCAGCAATTAAAAGCGCGGCTGTCCGTCTTACTGCTAGTGGTTTGCTAGAAATTGAAGTAGCACAAAGAAAATCAGTTGCCGTTCATCAAATAAATGGTCGTTTCGAGGTGCTAGATATAGATGGAGTTACAATTGGTAGCATTGATAAAAGGACTGATCGGTCTGATTTGCCATTAATTGTAGGCTTTGGCGCCAACCATGAGGTTTCGGAAGCATTAACTTTGCTTATAGAATCCAGCTACATTATTGATCGAATAAGCGGATTATCAAGAGTTGGTACGCGACGCTGGGATATAATATTGGATCGAGGGCAGGTTATAAAACTTCCAGAATATGACCCGCTTAGAGCTGTCCAAAAGGTTGTATCCCTTCATAAGGTTCACAGAGTGTTGGATCGAGATGTCTCCTACTTAGATTTCAGAGATATTTCGAGACCCATGATTGGCTTGACTAGAGATTCCACTGAACAGTTAAAAGAAATAAGAGATATTTTGCGTGGAGAAAGCGTTTGAGTGAGCAGTTATATTCAATGCAACTAAAACTTAGGCGAAGGAGACTTTCGGCAGTAAAAAAAGGTTTCATTGGCCTCATAGACGTGGGATCTTCAAAAATTGTATGTTTAATATTAAAGTTCACACCAGAAATTGGAAGTGATAAGTCAAACAAGGACAGGGTTGATCTTCCCACAAATGTTGCTTTTCGAATAATCGGAGCCGCCACTACCAGGTCTCGGGGTGTTGTGTTTGGAGAAATAGACTCAATGGATGAAGTAGAGCGAGGCATTCGAACGGTAGTGCAGGCGTCGCAGAAGATGGCGGGTCTTTTATTAGAGGATGTTTTGGTAAGTTTTTCAGGTGGTGACCCACGCTCATATGGAATTTATGGTGAAACAAAAATTGTAAACAGAGAAGTCTCGGAATTTGATATAGGAAATGCACTTACCAATTGTCATATACCAGAGTATGGCTATGAGAGAGAAATCATTCATGCATTACCCGTAAATTTCACTTTAGATGATCGGACCGGGTTAGTTGATCCCAGGGGGCTGGTTGGGTCTGAGCTGAAGGTGGACTTGCATATGATGACTTTGGAAAGCAATGTGGTTCGCAATGTTATACAAGCTGTAAAAAAATGTAGTTTAGATTTGTCAGGAATTAGCTTTGCGCCATATTTATCAGGCGTATCGAGTTTAACTGAAGACGAGCTTGAGATAGGTACGGGCTGTATTGATATGGGCGGTGGCACCAGTGGTTTGGCAATATTTCTGAGAAAGCAAATGATTTTTGGAGCTGCTGTAAAACTGGGTGGTACGCATGTCACGTCTGATATAATGAAGGCTTTCGAAATTCCGTTTGATATGGCGGAACGAATAAAGACTTTGCATGGGGGGCTTGTTTCAACTGGACGCGATGATAGAGACTTGATTGAAATTAATGATTTGACTGATAATGCTGAGAAGGAAAGAAAAAAGATAACTCGCTCAGAATTAATTGGAGTAATCCGTCCGAGAGTCGAAGAAGTGTTGGAAGAATTGCGACTACAGCTTGATGCAGCGGGATTTGAAAACTTGAGATCAAGGAAAATAGTTTTAACAGGTGGAGCTAGCAGATTACCTGGTCTCTTTGATCTCGCCACCAAAATTCTTGACTGCCCTGTACGCATTGGCAATCCTATACGTCTACAGGGATTGCCGGTTGCTGCGAATGGGGCCGATTTTGCAGCTGCTGTTGGTTTGGCTCTTAATGCAGGAAATCCACAGGACGAATGTTGGGATTTTAAGGGAACAGGTAATCCTTTTGGGGGAAGAAAAATCCATAGTTGGGTGAGATGGGTTTCTGAAAATTGGTAAAAATGTGGAAAATTTAGTGACGTAATTAAATGATTCGGTTATCATAGCGAATCACTTAGAAAAATAAGGCACAAAAGTGTCGAGCAACAATAATTACAGGCAGAAAAAACATGACATTAACACTTCGGATTCCCGAACAGCATGACTTGAGTCCCCGTATAACGGTCTTTGGAATAGGTGGCGCGGGTGGAAACGCTGTTAATAATATGATTATTAAAAATTTAGAGGGAGCAGATTTTGTAGTTGCAAATACTGACGCGCAAGCTCTACAACAGTCTACGGCTTCTCAAAAAATACAACTAGGAACGAAAATAACAGAGGGTTTGGGGGCAGGAGCCAAGCCTGAACTAGGTACAAAAGCCGCAGAAGAAAGTATCGAGCAAATAATCGATATTTTAGAAGGAAGTCATTTGTGTTTCATTACTGCTGGAATGGGAGGAGGAACTGGAACTGGAGCTGCTCCAGTCATAGCCCAGGCAGCAAGGCAACTAGGCGTTTTGACGGTTGGGGTAGTCACGAAGCCCTTTCAGTTTGAGGGTGCGAAGCGAATGCGTCAGGCTGACTTGGGTATCGAAGAATTACAAAAGGTTGTGGATACCCTTATCGTGATTCCAAATCAAAATCTGTTTAGACTTGCAAATGAAAAAACAACTTTCACGGAAGCTTTTTCTATGGCCGATGATGTCCTTTATCAAGGTGTAAAAGGTGTAACAGATCTTATGGTACGACCGGGTTTAATTAATCTAGACTTCGCTGATGTCAGATCTGTCATGGATGAAATGGGGAAGGCGATGATGGGAACAGGAGAAGCGTCCGGTGAAGATCGAGCGATACAGGCTGCGGAAAAAGCAATAGCGAACCCCCTTCTGGACGAGATTTCGTTAAAAGGTGCCTTAGGCGTGTTAATTAACATAACAGGGGGCAGTGACCTAACACTTTTCGAACTTGACGAAGCCGCAAATCGTATTCGAGACGAGGTTGATCAGGATGCTAATATAATTGTCGGTTCTACTTTAGATCCGGCAATGGATGGTACTTTAAGAGTTTCTGTAGTTGCAACTGGTATAGAGATGGAGCACACGAGTGAAGACGAGGATCACTCTGACATGGGAAGTTCAAAAAATTCTGAGATTTATCAATTTTCGGACACGGCAAAAAGGAACAATATAGGGGCGCTAAATAATTTGCAGCAAACGAAAGGGAATTTTCGAATTAACAGAACCATCCATAAAAATGGGTTAAAAGAGGAAGTAGCTTCGTCAAAAACTTCAGCCCTTAGCGAAAATAGTGAGCAAAAAAACCCAAAAGTTGAAGGCCACAGTCGCGCAAAAGAAAAAAATGGAGCTGAGCCAATTGTAGGACAGAGTGCGAGGGAACGTTTAATGGCAGCGGTTCATAAGACACCTGAACCTGGCCAGTATAAGAGACCGCCTGTTCAAGATCTGGGTGAAAATAAAAAGCCAGCAGGTGGAGCGTTCAACAATTTGATACAGAGAATGACGGGCGGTAAGGAGCGGCACTATAACAAAACTAATTCTCTGTCCGCAAATCAAAGACGCCCCCTGTCAAATGATATGCCTCATGAATCTAGAGCAAAAGAAAATTCAGGAATAACTGATAACGAAAAATTAGAAATTCCTGCCTTTTTGCGTCGGCAAGCGAATTAGTTTGGCAAAAATATTTTTGGACATAGTTATAGATTTGCTATGTCCAGAAGGTGTGTACTGTAATAAACTGAAACAATAAGTGAATTGTAAATTGGTATTCAGACTTGTATGGTCCGACGCGTGAGGATTTAGTGTTGGAAAAAAGATTTGCAAAAAACCATAAGAAAAAGCTTTGAAGTCTCTGGTATTTCACTTCATCGAGGTGAACCGGTCTTCGTTCGTGTTCGCCCCGCTGAGGAAAACAGTGGAATAACCTTTCTCAGAAAGGATGTTGTCGGGAAGGATCCAGTGGTAAAAGCATTATACAATTTTGTTTCTGAGACGAACCTTTGCACGCGGATTTCGAACAAAGAGGGAGTAAGTGTTCAAACAATAGAACATCTTATGGCGGCCTTAGCCGGAACTGGCATACACAATGCAATGGTAGAAATTGATGGACCTGAGTTGCCAATTTTGGATGGGTCAGCACGGGGGTTTGTAAAAAAAATACTTGAAGCTGGTGAAAGAACGTTAGGCGCTCCTATTCGAGGCTATAGTGTAACTAAGAACGTTGTCGTTAGGAATGATAAAGCATGGGCGAGACTTTCGCCGGCGGATGATTTTTCAATAGATTTCAAGATAGATTACTCTGATACGGTAATTGGAAAGCAGACCTTGGCTTTGTTAATGAGAAATGGAACCTTCGTTAGAGAATTGTGTGATAGCAGAACGTTTTGTCGTGATAGCGAAATTTCTTTGCTAAAGGGTAAAGGGCTTGCCAAGGGAGGAACGTTGGGAAACGCGGTGGTGATTGGCGCTAAAAAAGTAGAGAACGCTGAAGGCTTTAGACGCGCTGATGAGTGTGTTCGTCACAAAATGCTTGACGCCATGGGAGATTTAAGTCTAGCGGGTGCACCGATAATTGCGGCTTACAGCTCTAACTGTGGAGGGCACACCTTGACTAATGAGTTACTAAGGCAGGCATTTTTAGAGCCTAGCGTTTTTCTATTAAAGGACATAGACCCTACAAAGGCGAGTCAACTTCCTGGTTTTGGATTGAAAAAGTCAGATCTTCGTAACTTAGCTTGACCTACATTAATTTAAATTAGACTTTGTGTAAAAATCTCATTATCAGTTGACGTGGAAAGAAATACACCACGAAAGCGAGCATGATTAAGTCGTTAAAAAACATACCGTTTATTCTGTTGTTTGTTTCAGTTTTTGCTGTGATTTTTAGCTGTGGCTTCAACGCTGAGGACATTACAGAGGAAAAATCCATATCGGCCATAATTCAGATGGCAACCAAAGCAAAGGCTTCGAAGAGATACAAGGAAGCTGGGGATTTTTATATGAAAGTCGATGAACTATACCCTTACTCGGATGAAGCAAGACAATCCTTAGTTGAAGCGATGAAGTCTTACCACGCAGGCGCTGAATTGATCGAGGCACGTGTGGCAGCAAAAAAGTATTTGATTCTTTACCAGAATGATAGAAATGCCGCATTTGCTAAGTATATGATAGGGCTAAGCTACTTTGATGCCATTGTCGATGTTCAGAGAGACCAAGGTTCGGCTTCTTTTGCTGTAAAAGAGTTCAGGGAATTGATTGAGAAATATCCAGACAGCGTGGAGGCCGAAAAAGCGAGTACCAAACTTAAAGTAGCATTTGGGCAGTTAGCAGGACAAGAAATGTCGGTTGGTCGCTACTATCTGCAGAAAGAGCATTATCTGGCAGCCACGCGACGATTTCAGACGGTTATAGATAAGTACTCTGAAACTATTTTCGCCGTAGAAGCTTTTTACCGCTTGGCAGAGGCATATTTCGCCCTAGGTATGCAAACTGAATTTGAAATGACCAAATCTATTCTTCGAGAGAGATTCCCTGATTCTAGGTGGACACTGATGGTTAGGAAGTTTCCTAAGTCATCAGAGTCTTAAGGCGTTCATGTTAAGTTTCTTGAAAGTTAAGAACCTGTTGCTAATAGAAAATGCAGAGATTGAGTTTAAAAGTGGCCTCAATACTATCACAGGTGAGACGGGTGCGGGAAAATCGATATTACTTGACTGTATAAGCTTTGTTTTGGGATGGAATAGTAGGTCAGATTTATTACGAAAAACTAGCGAAACCGGCGAAGTAGTGGCTGAGTTTTTGGTTCCTGAAAACCATATTACTCTTGCGATACTAGATGAAGCCGACATTCCTGCAAGTAAACCGCTTATAATTATAAGAAGAACAATTTCTGATCAGGGAAAACGAAAGCGAGTTTACCTTAATGACAGAGTGGTATCTTTAGAATTTCTTAAATCAATATCCATACATCTAGTTGAAATGCAGGGACAAAAGGATAGTCAAGCATTATTGAAGGAGAGAAACCACAGAGTTTTTTTGGACCAGTTTTCTACACTAGAACAACAGGTTTCAGAACTATCTCATATCTGGAAGCAAATCCAATTTAGGAAGCAGGAGTTAATTGACCGTTCACGTAAGTCATCTGAATTTAAGCTAGAAGAGGAGCATTTAGAGAGAGTTATTGCTGAAATTGAGGATATGTCCATTAAGGTTGGCGAGGAGTTAGATTTGGATGAAAAGCGCAAATTTTTAAGGGCTGCTTTGAAAAACAAGGAAAAAATAAGCAGGGCCAATCAAGTTTTAAATTCGGGTGATCTCGAAAATACCATTACAGACGCGTTGCACTGGTTAGGCGAGACTAAAGAGTCCTTAGGGACTATCATTGAGGCTACAGCAGACGCACTAGAAATAACTTTGACTCATTTGAACGAGGCACAGAAAGAGATGAGCGATCTTTTCAGGAATTTAAGTTTTGATGAGTCAGAATTGGAAGAGGTTGAGGAGCGCTTATTCAAAATAAGAGGTCTGTCTAGGAAATACAACGTTAGCTCAGATTTATTGTCAGAGGTTGTTTCAAAGTTTAAGCAGGAGTTAGAAAGCCGAACTAATGATGAGGAGTATAACAAAAAACTTGAGCACGATTTGTTGGAAATTGAGGAGTGCTATAAAAAATTATCCTATCAAATTTCTGTAAAAAGGTCGGAAGCAAGTAAAACTTTAGATAAATTGGTAAATGATGAACTACGATACTTAAAGATGGCAGATTGTATTTTTAAGACTGAACTAAACCAAGGTGATGCGGGCCCGTCCGGTATTGACGATGTCAAGTTCATGGTAATTACAAACAAGGGGGGTGACTGGAATGAAGTAGGAAAGATAGCATCTGGTGGGGAGCTTTCGCGATTTCTTTTAGCTTTAAAAGTTTGTTTTACAAAGAAAGAGCGAGGAACACTCCTAATTTTTGATGAGATAGATAGAGGGATTGGTGGAGCAACAGCGGATGCAGTAGGTAAACGCTTGTCAGCACTTGCAAAACTTGATCAGATACTTGTGGTAACACACTCTCCCCAAGTTGCATCTCATGGATCACACCATTGGCTTGTTTCGAAGCATCTAAACGAAGCAAACGAAAGATGCAGTATAATAACTGAACTAGTCTACGAAGATCGCTTAAACGAGGTTGCTCGAATGCTTTCGGGGGAGACAGTTTCCGAGGAGGCCCGTGCCGCAGCTAAAAATCTTTTGTCTTAATCTCATAATCAACTTGCACCTTGTCTTAATAGTTTTCCCGGATTGAGAATTTGATTGGGATCCAAAGCTTCTTTTATGGTATTCATAACATCCCAGGCACCGCCATGCTCTTTATCCATATATTTAAGCTTTCCAATTCCAACGCCGTGTTCGCCGGAAATAGTTCCTTCCATTTTCAAGGCCCTCTCTGTCATGCGATGAGAAAGTTCGAGAGCTATTCGAAGATCTTCTTTATTTTCTTTTCTTACTATTAAGGTGCTATGAAAATTTCCATCCCCAACATGGCCCAGGATAGGCCCCGCTATTCCACTTCCCTCAATATCGTTCTGTGTTTCTTGAACAATCTCTGCCAATCGAGAAATAGGTACACAAACATCAGTAACTACAACAGTGCAACTAGTGTAAAAAGCCTTATACGCGTAGAGAGCATTGTGACGCATATTCCATATTTTATTTCGTTCTTCTTCTTTGTAGCTCCAATTAAAATTCCTCACTTGAAAATCAGTGGCGATTTCCTTTACAAACTCAGCTTGTTCTGAAACGGAGTTTTTTGTTCCATGAAACTCTAAAAATAGGTGAGGTTGCGGATTGATTTTCGCGTCAGCATACCCATTCAATATTTCTATACTCTTGTTATCGAGAAATTCCATGCGCGCGATTGGAATGCCGGTTTGAATGGTCGCTATTACCGTTTGCACAGCGGCATCAATATTTGGAAACTCGCATACGGCGGCTGCCATTGCTTCCGGTCGCCCATTGAGTTTAAGCGTCAATTCTGTAATTACTCCGAGTGTCCCCTCTGAGCCGACTAATAATTTTGTAAGATCGTATCCTGATGAGGATTTTCGGGCTCGGCTCCCCGTCCTTATTATTTTTCCATCAGCCATCACGGCTTCTAAGGCCAGAACATTTTCTTTCATAGTCCCATATCTTACAGAGGTGGTGCCGGAGGCTCGGGTTGCAGCCATTCCCCCTAGTGAGGCATTTGCCCCTGGATCGACTGAGAAAAAAAGGCCTGAGTCTCGCAAGTGATGGTTCAGTTGCTCTCTCAAAACGCCAGGTTGAACTATTACATCCATATCCTCGGGATTTACTTTGATTATCTGGTCCATTTTGCTCATATTTAAGCTAATGCCACCTTTCAATGGCAAGGCATGGCCTTCAAGTGATGTACCAGTACCCCATGGAACAATGGGACACAATTCTTCATTACAAATCTTTAAAATTTTTGCAACCTGATCAGTTGAATCTGCGTAGACTACCGCATCAGGTAAAAATTCTTCGAAATGTGCTTCACATTGGGAATGCTCTTTTCGAACACCCTCACTAGTTTTGATCGCTTCTCCAAAACTTGAAGTAATTCTGTTGATGGCTTTTTCTACGGTCACAAGCACTCCCACGAGTAGAAAGAATATTCGCATTGTGTTAAATTATATCTTATAAATGGTGTAAAAAAAATAGTATTATTTTTGTGACATGCCAGTAGGGGGAGATTTACTTAATGAAGGTTCCTTTTAAAAGTAAGATAATGTCGGTAGATGAATCGTGGATCGATTATAACGGTCACATGAATGTAACCTTTTATACGAGTGCCTTTGATGCGGCTGTTGATGAATTCCTCGAGCATGAAATTGGGATTGGGCCTTCTTCAGTGAAATCAACAAAAAAAGGTTCTTATGCGCTCCAAACTCAGTATCGGTATTTGCAGGAGTTACTAGTAAACGAGCGCTTTATTATCGAGACGTTTGTCGTCGATTATAGTCACAAACAGCTCCATTTAATGTTAAACATGAAAAAGCTGGACTCAGATACGACAACTGCTTCCTGTGAAACAATTTTGTTGAACGTCGATTTAGTTGAACGAAAATCGTCAAAGTATGAGGCTGGCCAACTTGGAAAGATAAAAGACCTTTTTGATGCCGCAGAAGGGCTTAGGAAATTAGTAATTGTAGGGCACAAAATAGGGCTGAGAGGTACTAAGAGGTAAGCTATCTCATATCGGCTCACAAATTTTTTTCAACCAGGATTTACTATCCGCATTCAAAAACTCACCAAGTTTTTTAAAAACTTTTGTGTGATAAGCATTGATCCAATCCTTTTCAATATCGCTAAGCAAAGTTGGATCGATAAGTTTTTTATCAAGTGGAACTGTGGTTAATGTTTTAAATCTTAACATATTCTTATCAAAAGAGGATGTTTTATGAGACTCAGTTACCAACAAGATATTTTCTATTCTGATTCCAAAATAGCCAGGCTTATAGTAACCTGGCTCGTTAGATAAAATCATCCCACTTCGTAACGGTACATTGTTTTTTCGTGAGATTGCCTGAGGGCCTTCGTGAACAGATAAGTAGGAGCCTATGCCGTGCCCTGTGCCATGATCATAGTCGTAACCGTGACGCCACAAAGCAGTGCGTGCTAAAATATCTATTTCTTTTCCAGTCAATCCAGCCGGCCATCGAAGCTGTGAAACTGCTATCATACCTTTTAGAACTAAGGTGAAAGTCTTTATCATTTCTGGCCCTGGACGGCCAACAGATATTGTTCTAGTAAGATCGGTAGTCCCAAATTCGTATTGACCGCCACTATCAATAAGCAAAAGGCTATTTTTTTCAAGTTGCCGGTTGGTATTTTCTGTTACTCTGTAGTGAGCCATAGCCGCATTTTTGCCTGATGCACAAATGGTATCGAAGGCGATGTCTTTCAATTGACCGGTATTTCGCCTTAATAGTTCAATTTTATTCGTGATTCTTATCTCATCTAACGTTTCTTTATTCTTAATTCCATCAAACCAATACAGAAATTTTGTGAAAGCTAATCCGTCGATTAGGTGTGCGTCTATGCACCCCTTTATCTCTATTTTATTTTTTATCGCTCGATTCAGTTCACATGGATCCTTAGCCTGGATCACTTTCTTGCTTTTGCTCTTGGCACACTGGTATATTGAAAATGAACAAGAAGACAAATCTAATTGAACACACAAATTTTTCAGCATGGTTAGATAAGCAGTGAACTGATTGATATCTTGAATATTTATTGACGCTCCCAAATGCTTTCTGAGAGTACTGGAAATTTTCGTATTAAAAAGAAATAAAGCTCCCTCACCATTCTTGTTTAAAATAAAAAAACATTTGACAACTGGAAAGTGCTTTATAGCCTTGCCTCTTATGTTTAATAACCAGCATACAGATTCAGGTTTAGTAAGAATTATCACATCCGCCTTATTTTTTGATAACTCCTTGAGAATGATTTGTTTTTTTACACTGTAGTCTTCTCCAGAAAACCTTCGCTGGTGAGGTTTTGGAAGAGATTTTGAGGGTTTCGGTTGGGTTTTCCAAACTTTGTCAACTGGATTTTCACAGCACTTAAACTTAATTTTACTTGAACATATTTTTTTGGCATGTAACAGCTCTGAAGCCGAATGGAGGCGGGGATCTACGCCAATAGTCCTGCCTTTGAAATTTTTTTTTAGCCAATCATAAAAAGAAACTTTACCAGAGTCCAAATTTCTAAAAATTTTTGGATCGATCTCTCTCTCTACCTGAAGAGAATATCTTCCATCTACAAAAACATAACAAAAATCAACAAGGATCAGGCATTTTCCCGCTGACCCAGTAAATCCAGTTGCCCACTCTAATCGGGCATCGTGTTTCTCAATAAATTCATTTTGATGGGCATCAGTTCTAGGTAGTATAAACCCATCCAAGCCATCTTCAATTAGACAACTTCGGATAAGATTTATCCTTTCTTTGTAATCGCCGCGTGGTATTTCTGATTCAAAGTTTTGGAACATTGAGTTTATTCATCTATTTTTACTTTGTAAGTTTTTATGTGTATTCTTTTTTTCGAACAATTCAACTAACTGTTCCGTAATGGTGCCCGCGAGTTGTTCAATATCAGTAATTGTTACTGCTTTTTCGTAATATCGAGTAACGTCATGTCCAATTCCAATTGCAATTAATTCAACAAGGTCACGGCTCTCCACCATGTTAATCACTTTTTTCAAATGATTTTCCAAGTAATTGGTGTTGTTAACTGAAAGGGTTGAGTCATCGACTGGAGCGCCATCAGAAATGACCATAAGTATTCTTCGAGCTTCCGATCGTTTTAGAATCCTCTTATATGACCATTCTAGGGCTTCGCCATCAATATTCTCTTTTAGAAGTCCCTCTTTCATCATCAGCCCCAAGTTCAATCGAGCTCGCCGCCAGGGTATATCACCCGCTTTATATATAATGTGGCGTAGGTCGTTTAATCTTCCTGGGTTTGTTGGTCTTCCGGCAGAAAGCCAGGCCTCACGCGATTGACCACCTTTCCATGTCTTTGTAGTAAACCCCAATATCTCGCACTTAACTTGACATCTTTCGAGTGTTTGAGCGAGTACCTCAGCACATACTGCTGCGATGGAGATGGGTCGGCCTCGCATAGATCCCGAGTTGTCTATAAGAAGTGTTACAATTGTATCTTTGAAAGAAATTTCGCTTTCACGCTTAAAGCTCAACGGCGTAGTAGGGTTGCTTACGATCCGAGCTAAACGGGAAGCATCAAGTAGCCCTTCCTCTAAATCAAACTCCCAACTTCTATTCTGTTGGGCCTGTAGGCGCCTCTGCATCTTATTTGCTAGTCGCGAGATTATTCCTTTTAAATGGTCTAGCTGTTGGTCCAAAAAGACGCGCAGACGTTCCAATTCAGCTGGCTCAGCTAAATCTTCGGCATTGATCTCTTCGTCATTTTTAGTTGAATAAATTTGATAATTTGGATCAGCTTCGGAAGAAAATTTAGGTGGTGCTTGAGGTAGGTGCCCTTGCTCATCGTCTGCCCTTCTTGGTTCTTCGTCTGAATTTTCATCGGTTTCGACTGATGATTTGATAACTTCAGAAGCTTGATCGTCTTCAGCCTTTGTGGTCTCCTCAACATGAGCCTCCTGAGAGTCTTCCACGCCATTATCATCATTTTGCGGGTCTTCGTCCAACTCTTGTGGTTCTTCGCCAGAAGTAGTCTCCTCTTCAGAATCATCTGGCTCCTCTCCAAGTTCATTTCCATATCCCAAATCACGGATAATCTGCCAAGATATCTTGGCAAATTCTTTTTGATCAACTAAGTTTTTTGCAGCATCGGACATTCTAGGTCCAGCTTCAGCTTCAATGAAATCCGTCCATTCCCCCGTTAAATCTAAAATTTCTTGGGGAAGCTTTCGGCCTGATGCCAATTGACGAAAAATGTAGCCAGCGGCGCTAGCAATTGATAGCTCATTTGATCGGCTCCCATCTATGGTAACTCTTTTCCTTACATCATTAATTATCTTAGCATCGATATTTGTTGCTGTGCCAGGCAGCATTTTTGAGCCAACTATTTCACATCGGGTTTCTTCCATACCCTTGTATATTTCTTGTGCAAGTTTACCTTTTGGTAAGTACTTACCGTGAATTAAAGGGTTATGAAATTTTTTTTTGAAAGCTAATGAGTCTGCGTTGCCACGAGCAATTTGAATTTCCTCTTGGCTCATTTTTCGAGGTATCTGTGGGATATTAGCTTGGTGACCTTCTAATCGATTATCTTCTCCACTAAACTGCAGTGTTAATTCTGGTTCATTTGCCAACGCTCGTGTTGTTCCCTCAAGTGCTTTTTTAAATGGTGCTGTTGGGCTAATTCGTTTGTTACTTGACGACATCGGTTTTACGACGCTTTTGATTGTGAAATCGCGCTTTCAGGTAATTCTTCATCAAAACACCTTTGATAAAATTCAGCGACTGTTTGTCTCTCAAGTTCATCGCATTTGTTCAAAAAAGTGAGTCGGAATGCAAAACCAATATTTTCAAATATTTCTGCATTTTGGGCCCAAGCAATCACTGTGCGCGGTGACATAACCGTCGAGATATCCCCATTAATAAATGCTGTTCTGGAAAGATCAGCGACTGAAACCATTTGTTTTATTTGGCTTCTACCTCTTTCGTTATCAAAATTTGGAACTTTACCTAAAACTATTGCGCTTTCTTGCTCATGACTTAAATAGTTTAATGTGGCAACCAAGGACCACCGATCCATTTGCCCTTGATTTATCTGCTGAGTGCCGTGATAAAGACCCGTAGTATCCCCTAAACCTACTGTGTTTGAAGTCGCAAAGAGTCGAAAATATGGGTGTGGGTTTATGACTTCGTTTTGGTCCAAAAGAGTAAGCTTTCCGTCGGTTTCAAGAATTCTTTGAATAACGAACATAACATCAGGCCGCCCAGCATCATATTCGTCAAATACAAGTGCACAGTGGTTTCTGAGTGCCCACGGCAATATTCCTTCCTTGAACTCGGTGATTTGCTTGCCGTCTGAAAGTCGTATAACATCTTTTCCTATTAAATCTATTCGGCTTATGTGGCTGTCTAG
>MDSW01199309.1_pt1 | contig 19450 bp, 13 predicted proteins | sample 811171 | NCBI WGS metagenome assembly MDSW01 (sample SAMN05326641, study PRJNA326480) | marine metagenome | isolation source: seawater | place: Atlantic Ocean: North West | collected 2012 | reverse complement strand
TTTGTCATTTGCCAGCCAACATGAGGGCGTTTCCGTCGGCGACGTGGTCGAAGTGGACGCGGTGCAGCAGATTCTCTGGCCGGACCACTGCGTCCAGGATTCGTATGGAGCACAGTTCGCAGACGCCCTGGATTCTCGCTGGACTCAGCACGTGTTTCGTAAAGGCACATACGTGGACGTCGACAGTTACAGCGGCTTCTTTGATAACGGTCGACGATCTGCGACCGGCATGGGAGATTTCCTGAAGTCACGGGGAGTGACAGAGATCTCCGTGGCCGGACTTGCGACGGACTACTGCGTGTTGTTTACAGCGCTGGATGGGCGGTCGCTTGGGTTTGACGTTAGTCTGATTCAGGAGGCCTGCCGAGGCGTGGAACTCGTTCCCGGTGATATTGCTGATGCAGTTCAGAAGATGCAATGTGCGGGAGTCGAGATCGTCTGAGGTTGTTGGCCGGTGATGAATGACTCGAACTGATTTCAGGGAAGATGAGAGGAGGTGAAGCGCTGTGTTTCCATCACTGCTTCACCGGTTTCCATATCGGTCAGTGAAACCGTCCATTGAGCAACTCCGAATGGGACTTCGTCCGAGAAATAGACGTCGCAGCGTTGACTGCACTTTCGATCCTTGAAAATCCGTGTTGTCTGACAGGCAGCCCGCTGGCACCGAATGGCAGTTTTGGTTCCGTCGGGGCGGGGGTACCGAAAGTAGCGTATTCCTTCGTTGTTGTAGGGTTTGGCTCGAGCGACTCCGCGCAGGTTCCTGAGCAGGTTGGGGTAAGTTGTGACGAGTGGTGCTTCCTGATCAACATTGAACAGCCATTTGGCGATGTCAATGCCGCGGCGCGGACCGTCTGACGGGGCATAGAGACTGAACTCCTGCCTCGCTCTGTTCTTCCTGTTAGGCATCACTTTGACCACCGTCAGAAAGTGAACTGACTCACCGTTGACTTCCTTAATCTCCGTACATTCAATCTCCAGGGCGAGGCTCTCTGCCCCCAGATCTCCGGTGAATCTCACCGCCACAGGTTCCTTCGGCAGTGAAGCGATGACGCTGTAACGTGGCGGGTCAAATGGCGGACGCTTCGTGCGGTAATCAATCCATTTTTTCTCCTGCATCAGCGTGAAGATCCAGTTCGGCTTCCATGGTTTCTGCAGCGAGTCAAAAGATGAGTAAATTGAAGCACACGACAGGAACGCAATCAGGAGCAGACCTCCACGTGATCGGCTGAGCCTGTCCACAGCAGGCACCATTCCCATCCACCAGAACGGTACCAGCCACAACATCCACCGCAGCGCGCACGAGTTGCCACCGTAGTTGTAGTTTTGAGTTCGGGACAGGTAGAACAGCAGTACGGTCAGGGAGATTCCAATGCCCAGCAGGTGGATCACCTTCCAGCGTTTCATGGTTGCTGACCGCAGTCCTCGAAACCAGCCGTAAAACGTCAGCAGAAAGATCGGAGTGAGTGACAGAATCCCGTGGTGTCCTGCAACACAATGCAGCAGATATACGGGGGGAGATTCGTCATTCGCGTCGATCCCCTTTGGATCCATCCAGTAACTGGGAACACCTTCGTGCATATACCGATACTTTTCAGTTCCGTAGTACGCGTAGAACGGCTTAATGCCCCCGGTACAGATGATGTTGGTAATGAAGAATGCAGCCAGAGGCACAAGGGCAGCCGGCACATAAGCACGTGCTGTTTTTCGCACGTCTGTTGAAACAGCCACGAAGAACGAAAGCAGTCCGAACAGGGCGGCTGGCAGTTCAAAACAGCAGGTCATTGCCGCCCAGAATCCCAGAGAGGCAAAATCTCTGAGACGGGGTTCCGGCATTATTCGGAGCCTGATCACAGCAGAAATACTAAACACCAGACAGGTGGCGGCCGGTGTGTGATTATTCAATGTGGTCAGGTACGGCATCAGCATCGATGTAAACCCGGCGACCACCAGCATTACCCACAGAGTCAGTCGCCTGTTGACGAGCATCATGAGGGAACGTCTCAGTGACAGCATCGCCAGAAAAAGTGGCAGAACATTCACCAGCAACAGCAGCATTCGCGTTGTTGCCAGCAGGTGAGCACGCTGAACATCACGATCCTCATGATCCAGACGCAGTTCGTACCCCAGACTCTGTTTTTCCAGCCAGTAGAGCCCAGCCATCAGCGTGGGGAACAGCGGGGGCTTGGATGAATAAAAGTGGTAGTCACTGTCTTCGTCTTTGCGATGCCGAACCTTATCGATGGTCGACCAGCCTCTGATACGGTCGATTTCATCAATCTGGTAGGTGCCACGTTCGACCAGCGACCAGACTGTACACCAGCGTGAGCGGTCATTCGCACTTTGCAGAGGTGTGCTGTTGAGCACGGCCCATGCAGCGTAGAGCCCGGTCAGGACGCACAGAATCAGCCCCACTGGTTCAAAACCCGTGATGCCGGTTGACTGGGTGAGGTCTTCGTCTGTCGGCGCGCTAGTTGTCGAAGAGTCCGCTGCCATGAGTTCCAGTGTTGCCACGGCCGGAAGAAGCCGGAGAGCGAAGGGTCAGAGCCGAACGAAATACCGATTGCGGTACATCCAGAGTCCGACCAGCCAGAATACCACGAAGGTGGCAGTTGGCAACACGAACACTCCAATGCCTTCTGTGTTCGTTGCGTTTGGCCCGAAACACGTCTGCAGGACACGGCCAAAATGCTGAACCACAACTTCACGTTGAATCCAGCCTTTCAGTGTCTGTCCCATGACATACATGACGATTGAGTTGGCTCCGATGATGACCAGTGGGAACGCCAGCAGTCTCAACGGGAGAATGTCGAATAACAGATAAAATAGCGCGATCGTCCAGATTGCATATCCCGCACTGAATAATGCCCAGCTGGGAGTCCAGATCCGTTTGACGATTGGGCAGACCGAATAGTGAGCTCCGATTCCCAGACCCACGCAGATTGCTCCCCAAAGCAGCAGCATCAGGAACTTCTTCCCGCGGCTGCCGTCTCCCAGCAGCAACTGCCCACACAGGATCCCGAGCAGGGTGGTGGCGATGGACGGTACGAAGTTGAGAGTCGTATATCCCCCTGCGTTGTAAAGGTATCGCTCCGGGTCCGAGAACCACCATGCGCGAATCTGGTCGCGCGCTGATTTTGGTGAGGCGTCCTCCTGATCGGATTCCACTGCTGCAACGTTGTCGCCTGCCTCATCCGTATTTGCCTTCGGGTTATCAGTGGACTCTTCACCAGTTTCCTCACCTGGTTGTTTATCGTCCGGTGCTGATCGCAGTCGGTTCAGCAGATCGAGGTCTGCAAAGTGTGCGAAATTCCCGTTCTTTGACCATGGACGGAAACGCGAATCCACTGCATAGACTTCCCCTGCTTCTTCACTCGCTTCGACTGCGGCAAAGTCATGGTCTTTCGGCGGCGGATTCATCATGAACAGCCCCCAGTATCCAACAAGGATGACGACGATCGCTCCGACTTGAATCACGGGCTTTCGTCCAACCAGCAGGTAGGCAAAAAAGTAGCCCAGTCCGATCTGGCAAAGGACATTCGGAAACAGCCATGTCGTCAGGTCGAACTTCATCGTCTGCAGGAATACTCCCAGCAGAATCAGGAGTGCTGCTCGATTCAGGGCATGGCTGGCGCGGGCCAGTGTTGAGCTTCCAAGTGCCTTTCGACGTCCATAGGAGAACGGCATTGCGATGCCGACCATAAACATGAAGCATGGTTGAATCATGTCCCAGACCGGGACGCCCCACTTCGCGATCGTGGTGTCCCATGTGGCATGTCGAAAATGTCGTAACGTGTGCACGTTGACGACGCTCTCCAGCCAGGTGCCTTTAATCTCGACGTGGACGGCTGCCGCCTTTTCGGCGTCCATTCGCGCCAGCGTGGTCATTCCAAAGCCGCCGGCAATCAGGAGCGTCATCACAAAGCCCCGAAAGGCATCAAGGCTGACAAGTCTGCCCGGTGCCTTGGTCGGCGTTGCTCTGGTTGATACTGGTGGTGGAGTGGCGTCTGTGGGAGGAGGTGTGGGCTGCTGAAGTTTGTATGTATCACCCATGACTGGTCCCGGGTTGGAAGGAGCTCGCAGACGCGAGCGGATGAGGCGGGAGTGAAGCGGAGGGATGCTTCAGGATACCCCATTCATCGAACCGAATCACAGACATTCATTGGCGGATGGGGAGTGAATGCAAATTTGGCTGAATTGCAGATTCTTCGGGTTGTAGGGGTCGGGACTCGGCTGGAGTATGGTTTGGGAGCCCCCAAAACCATCTTGCTCCGATCGCCCAGTCGCGCCACAATTCGCAGAGCATGGATGCTTTTCCCCGATCCCTATCTCTTCGTCACATCATTCTGATGGCTGCCGCTGCACTGCTTCTGGTCAGTGGTTGTGCCAGCCCATTGGTGAATCACACCAACTCCCAGCCGAGAATGCTGCAGATTCCGGCGACTCAGCAGGATCTGATGTGGGAGCGCGCCGTTTCAGTCCTCCATGACAACCACTTCTCGATTGCTCGTGAGAGCAAAATTGAAGGCATAATCGAATCTGACTACCGCGCAGGCTCCGGATTATTTGAGCCCTGGCACCGCGATTCCATCGGGTATGCCAGCCGGGTCGAGAGTACGCTGCAGTCCATTCGTCGGCGAGTGCTGGTCACGTTTCAGCAATCCAGCGACGGTCAGATTCTGGTGAGTGTGCGGGTCGAAAAAGAGGTTGAAGACGTCCCCGTGGACAACGAGTTGCAGGCCAACGGGGTGATTTCAGAGACTGATTCCAGCGGTTCGAGGTGGCTTCCTCGCGGAACGGATCCCCTGCTCGAAGCGTGGCTTCTGGAACAGATCCGGGATTTTCGCTGATCCGTCAGGTTTTCCCGTCTTTTCTGACCGGCCAATCGCGGTAATTTGGATTGAATCACTCACTGGCTACCGCAAGTTTGAGCTGCAGGACTCGATATCCTTTGCGGGCCGGAGGAAATGCCAATCTCTGCTGGCAAAGACTGCAATTCAGAAATGACTCCCCTATGAACCGTCTGTACTTCTTATCTCGGTTTGGACATCGAACCGTTGTGAGGGATTTACGTTCGCGCCGGATGACTGGACCACTGAGCATGCAGAAAGATGACTCAATTCGCTTCGTTGACCAGGGGCAGCCGAGTTCATCAGGAGCGACTCCTGAAGAACTGTCGGAGGCGTTGAAAAACACGGAGACGCGTAAAGAGGCTCTCGAAGCACTGCGACAGCGCAGCGCGAGCGAATACTTTCTTACCCGTGCCGCTGCGGAGATTTCCGCCAGCCGGATGATCGATAACGGCGACATTCAGTTTTCGGAAGCTGAATCACCGGACGAATAGTCCGGGCATCATGCAAAAATCGATCCTTGTGGTCTTGTACTGCATTTGTTTCCGTGAACAAACCACATTGGTTGCAAAATGCAAGCAAACATGCACGATGGGCGTTTGTTTGCTTTCATTTTTGCAGGGGATCTGGTTGATGGCTTTTCCGCTCGTGTTGGTGTCCGGTATGCGTCTGAAAAACTGTGCCGAGGACTGCCTTTCTGGATCCCGGTGCTGCGACACTCGGCGGGCAGTTCCGCGATTTAGCTATGGAAGAGCTGGACTGGTGGGGGTGTTTTGGGTTGCCTGTTTTGGACTCAACATTTGTGGCGGTCAGGAATGGTCCCAGTTTCGTGGTGGGGTTTTCCAGGGAAAGCTGACGACAGGTCGTCCGGTCGAGGAACTTGAGGAGGGCTCGCTTCGCTGGATAAGGCAGATTCCAGCAGGGCACAGCTCACCGGTAGTCAGCAAGGGAAGGATCTATGTCACCAGTTTCAGCGCGGAAGAAAAGCGGGTCGCCACACACTGTTTTTCCCTGGCAAGTGGAGAACCATTGTGGATGGCTTCCGAGCGAGTGGAAAAATGGCCCCAGGTTCACCCGTTCAATTCGCAGGCCAGCCCAACCTGTTGTGCTGATGCCGCAGGAGTCGTCTCCTATTTTGGAGCGTATGGACTGATTCGTTATTCGAATTCCGGTGAAAAAATCTGGGAAGTTCGTCTCCCAATTGCCCGGGTGCAATACGGGGTTTCGACTTCTCCCGTGGTGGCAGGAGAAAAGGTATACCTGGTCCGGGATTCGCGCGAAGGGAGCTTCCTGGCCGCTTACTCGCTCCGCGACGGGGAACGGCTTTGGCGGACTGAGCGCCCCCTCAACAGCACCAACAATTCATCACCCCTGTTGATTGAAAGGGAGGGTGGAAGAATCCTGGTTGCCGTCAATGGGACACCGGTCAGTCACGTTTACGATGGTCAAACCGGAAAGGCTGTTTTCTGGAATACCGGTTATCCCTTTGAGGCGATCAGTGTTCCCCTCTTTTTCGAAAACCGGGTCCTTTTCTCCAACCGCGGTACGGGAAGCCCGGGCGATCCGCTGTTTATTCCGCCGTTTGACGTATTGGTAAAAAAGTTCGGCGACGGGGCCGGGAAAGCGCTGCTGACCGACCGCATTCCCCCCGGGGAACAACTGGTACTGCGACCCGAAGTGGCAGAGGGGGAACCGGGACGGACACTCGCCATGGTCCGCCTGGTGAAAGGCTTTATGGACCAGGACAGGGATGGCCGGGTCACCCGAGAGGAATACGACGCCATGAGCGACAAGATGACCAGCAATCGAAACAAGATGGCCTCCATCCAGTTGAACCAAAAGGGGCAGGTGGAGGACGGTCAACTGGAGTGGGTCGGTACGCGCGGTGTGCCGGAAATGTCCAACCCCATCGAAATCGGGGGAGTCATTCTTACCATTGAGGATGGTGGGATTTGCAACCTGATCGATTGCCGGAGCGGTCGCCAGTTGTCGAAAAAGCGGATTCGTTCGAGGGGGAGGTACACTGCGTCACCGGTTGCCTGGAAAGACAGGGTCTACCTTTTCTCCAGCGCAGGTGACTGGACGGTTTTGTCAATTGGTGGAAACAGGATCGTCACCCTTTCGCGGGGGGGACTGGGCGAGCGGGTGTTTGCGACGCCTGCGCTTACCGAACAGGGGCTCGTTGTCCGCACCGAGCAGAGTCTTCGGTTGTACCGGGATTAAATGACTGCTGTGCTTTTGAGACCAGTCATGACAGCTTTTTAATCCTGATGTTCTTCCATCGGCATTTAGCGCCTTTGGGCCAGCCGGTTCCGCCGTGTACCTGGACTGCAATGCTGCCCCTGGTGCCCAGATCCTTTCGGATCTTATCCTTCGCTTTGTTGTAGCCTTCGTTGCTGGAGGTTGTTCCGTCAAATTCGCAGACTTTGACACCATTAATCCACGTCGTGATTTTAGGGTCGGCTCCGACGCAGCGCACTTTGGCTGTATTCCAGTCATTCACCTTCCATGCTTTCAGCCATGCGGCGGGCGTGCAGGAGCTGACGGCTCCGACTTCCGCAGCGGTCTTCTCTTTGGCCGTCTGCAGACCGATCAGCTTCCTGTCATCGTCATACTTCCCGTTAATGTCGAAGCAGCGCGTGTTGAAGCCGCCCGTCCCTTCTCCGTAAAGGTGGCCCACATTTCCGGCGTCGTGGTAGTCGACCATCATCTGGAAACACTGCCCCCTGTCGTTACCGCGAAGAAACAGTCCGGAGCACACTCCCCAGTCCGGTTTCATGTCGATCAGTAATTCGAAGTCGCCAAACTTCTCATCAGTCAACAGGATGCCACCATTCCCTGAGCCGGGAGGATCCTGTTCGCCCGTGATTGCTCCCTCTTCCACGGCCCAGCGTCCACCGGTTCCGTGACCGATTCTCTGAGGGTTCTTGTGCCAGCCTTTCAGTGTCTTGCCGTCGAAGAGTGACTTCCAGTCGTCTGTCGGAGCTGCCCACAATCCGCTGGACAATGGGCCAGCTGCCAGTGCGGCAAGAGAAGCAGTCTGAAGGAACTCACGTCGATTGGTCGCTGTCATGTTGGGCTCCGAAGAAGGGAAAAACGTCAGGCCGTAGGCGTCAGTGGCTGGCCTGTCTGAGGGTCACGGTTGTGTCGTGTCATCACGGCTGACCAGTCGTCCTGAGTCAGCTCATTCGCTTCTTCCGCCAGCAGTCGAGGGATCTCATCCACGATAGGAAAACTCAGGCGAGTGTCAGGGTTCACGCAGACAAGTGCGTCTTCCTCGGGCACCAGATCCGACTTGCAGGTCGGACAGACGAGGAAATCTTTCACCCGATCAAAGTCGTAGGGCATTCTGCTGTTCCATGAGGCCGGCAAAGCTGAAGGCGGATCCTAACAGTGGAGCCATGATTTCTGAAGCTGAAAAGAGTATCCTGCCCGCTGAGCAGTCTTGCAATTCTGAGGCATCTGCGTTTGCCACATTGCTCAAACTGACCGACGATTCAGGCATCTCTCCCCCATGGATTCAACTGTCGTATCCCAGATCGCCCGCAGCAAAACTCTTCGAAGGGTGGCGCTCTATTCAGTTGGTGTGGCAATTTACGCAGTGCTTCCAGCAGCGCTGGAAGACAAGCATGGTGATGTCAATGACATGCCTGGCAATGTCCATGCTGTCTTCGGACTCGTCCTGGGCTGGCTGCTCGTCTTTCGAACCAATTCGTCCTATGCCCGCTGGTGGGAAGCTCGAAAACTCTGGGGCGCTCTGGTCAACGTCAGCCGAAACCTCGCCATCAAGGTCGCTGATCTGTGTCGGGCAGATGAAGCCGAACTGAATAAGTTCCGGATTGAGATCGTAGCCTTTGCATGGTCACTGAAGGATCATCTGCGAAATGAATCGAGTCTCCAGGCAGTACCGGGTTTCGAAGCCTGCCACGACACTCCGTCACACGTGCCCTCCTATCTGATTACTCGAATGTATGAAGAATTCGGCACGTGGAAGGCTGAAGGATCCATCGACGGCGATGAACTCAGAATTCTGGACGCTGAAGCGCGGCAGTTTCTTGATATCTGTGGTGGGTGTGAACGCATTCGAAACACAAGGGTGGTGCGATCTTATCGCACATTTGCCCGGCAGTGTGTTTTTCTGTTTTTGGTCACGTTTCCGTGGGGGATGGCTCATACGTTTGGCTGGTTGACCGTTCCGCTGACAGGGATAGTGGCGTACTTCATGATGGGACTGGAGACAGTCGCCGAGCACGTTGAGGAGCCATTCGGATACGATGAAGACGACCTCGACCTCGACGGGCTCTGTGAGACGATCGGGCGAACGGTACAGGAAGTCTTTGATCGTCGACTCGACCAGAAAAAAGCACCGATTGTCAGCACGCCAGCGGCAGACGACTAGAGGCCGCAGCGTTATCGCAGCGGCGATAGTTCGCACAGCCAGCTTACGTGGTCGGATGTGAACCTCGGCGCAGAATTCGGACCTGTTCGGTCTGGTCACGACGGTGGCTGGAAGCTGTGCCACCCGGCAATCGGCGTCATTCAGGACTGTGCTACCTTCTCGGCATCGGTCCCATTCGGGAAAGGCCTCGTTTCAGGCGGCGTCGAACAACGTCATCGGGAGCCACTTCCGGACGCTCCGCTTTGAGTAAGTCTGTGGAAGTACGCCATGCCAGCACGAGTGTTGCGGCGTTTTTTAAAAGAGATACCTGAACTGTCTCGCACCTGCCGTCGAGGTCCAGAATCACGTTAACTTCGGAGGGGACTGGAGGCAGTTGCCGGCACAGAAAATCGACCTGTTGATCATGTGTTTCAATGCGTTCAAGCGTGTGACTGACCGGAATCACGGCCTTCGGGTGTCTCTTCCGAAGCGTACCGTAAAAGTAGTCACGGACCTTTTGATAGTATGGGTCACGGAATTCCATGAACTCATTCACACAGAAAATGCCGTCGACAACCTGAGTGACTCGAAAATCACTCTTGGGTGCATCTCTTCGCCAGCACCGAATTGCATCAGTCATTGTGGAACGCTGACACTGCCCAAAGTAGCCTCCCAGCGACACCACATGTCGGACTTTGGAAAAGTCCATGTTGATGTGTCCAACGTCTGACCCGACATAGGCTGTTGGTGACCAGTCGCGATACAGATACATCCATGCCGGGTTGCTGGAGTTGTACTTGTCATGCAGATAGATCGTTGTCCACTTGCGGCTCTTCATTGTCGCAGTCACTCGTTCCACCGCCGGTTTTGTCACAGCCAGCGGATCAAAATGTCGTGAGGCATGAGTGAAGAAGGCAACCGTTTCTCCCAGCTCAACTTCCTGTGGCGGAGTGAAGTCCGGCTTCCAATCGGGCGACTCAAACGTACCTGGATCCGGGAACTGCAGCGACAGCGCCATCGCGGAAATCAGGGCAGTGAGCAACATTGGCTGGGCGTCCGGTACCGGACCAAACAAAGGACGTGTAGAGCAGATCAGATTACCACGATTGAAGTGATGCAGACAGATGGATCAGATTCTGTCCCGTAGCTGACCAGGAAACTGCATCCATCGTTGTAACTGGTTGCCAGGATCAGCTTTGCTGCGTGAAGTACATGTTCGCCGAAGGCCCCGGGGCAGCGAGCGACCAGACGGTGCGTTTCGCCGGGACGCTCGCGCGTCTCGGCTCACAAAACCATTGCTGCCAGACGACTTCAGCTGCGAAAGAGGTATTCGCGGTCGTGCGAGTCCTCTTCAGCTCTCGTCAGGAAACAATTCCGTCGACCACTTTGCCTTCATCGGTGGGCCCAATCAGCCGATTGTCCAGGCCCTGGTAGGGGAAGCTGAACCTGAATGGATCAAGTCCCAGCAGGTGCAGAATGGTGGCCTGCAGATCTCGAATTCCAACCGGGTTTTCACCAATGTAGTAGCCGATTTCATCCGTCTGTCCCCATGAAGTTCCTGGCTTCACGCCTCCACCGGCCATCCACATCGTGTAGGCATACGGGTGATGATCCCGCCCAATGAATCCCTTCTTCAGATCTTTGTTCACGTTGTTCTGCATCATTGGGGTGCGACCAAACTCACCGCCCCAGATAACCAGTGTGGAGTCCAGCAAGCCACGCTGTTTGAGATCCTTCAGCAGCGCCGCCACGGACCGGTCGATCTGTTTTGTCTTAATCGGCAGCGTGCCGTCGATCGATTCGCCAGGCGAGCTGCCATGATGATCCCAGCCCCAGTCGTACAGCTGCACGAATCGCACGCCTCGTTCGACAAGGCGTCTTGCAAGCAGGCAGTTATTGGCGAACGTGGGGTCGTCACCTTTGTAGAGGGCTCGCGGATCGTCCGCTGACTCCGCTGCGGAAACATGCCCTGGGCTCGCCCCATACATTTCCAGAACGTGTTTGGGTTCTTTCCCAATGTCCATGACTTCCGGGACTGCCATCTGCATGCGATACGCGAGTTCAAACTGAGCGATGCGAGTTTGTGTCTCTTCGTCTCGAATCTTTTCGTACTGAATCTGGTTCAGTTTCTTCAGCGTATCCAGCGTGGACCGTCTCAGTTTTCTGCTGACGCCTTTAGGGTCGGACAGATACAGAACCGGATCACCGTCAGTTCGACACTGAACTCCCTGGTACACGGTTGGCAGGAAGCCGGAACCCCACAGTGATTTGCCCGCGCTTGGGGTCTTTCCGCCGGATGCCAGCACGACAAAACCCGGCAGGTTCTCGTTTTCACTTCCAAGTCCCCATGTGACCCACGATCCCATTGAGGGGTTTCCGAGTCGCGGCTGTCCGGTATGAAGAAGAAGTTGTGCCGGTGAGTGATTGAACTGGTCAGTATTGACGGTCCGAATGATGCACGCTTCATCGGCGACAGACGCAAACTCCGGCAGCAGTTCACTGATCCACTGGCCGGATTCGCCATGCTGCTTAAACGAAAACTGCCCGGCCAACATTTTGGGAACGCCTCGAATGAAGGCGAATCGTTTGCCTTCGAGGTACTCTTTCGGGCACTCCTTGTTGTGAAACTTCTTCAGCTCCGGCTTGTGTTCAAACAACTCCAGCTGCGATGGAGAACCAGCCATGTGCAGATAGATTACTGACTTTGCGGGGCCGCTTGCTTTGGCTGGCCGATCATCTGCGGCAGCAAGTGACGACAACGCCATAGCACCGACACCGACACCGGCTGTGCCAAGAAGATGTCGACGGGTTTGGAGCTGAAGGAGAGAATCGGGTGTCATCTGAGGGATCCATAGCCGAAAGTGAGCCAGGACAGCATATCGCCAATGCCCGGACTCAATCCAGCGTGCGGTCAATGTGAAATGGGCGTGTTGACAGGATGCGTTGCGGACGTCGCGACATTCTGCGTGGCGTGGATACTCTGGCTTTGACGCGGGAAACGTACGCCGGAGCGAGGAGATCGAGAACAGGCATCAGCGCAGCCTGACTCGCCAGAGTTGGGTAGTTGCGTCTCACCTCCCAAAACCGTTCCAGTCAGCAGGCACTCTCAATCCTGACCACAATGACGGGAGCTAATGCCAGAAGCTACGTGTTGTTGTCGCTACGCGGCCATTGAATGTGCAACGAGAGCCGCCAATTCCGTTTCGCTTTACAACGCGCGAATCTGCTTCGTTCATATAGGCAGCAGTTTAAGCCACTCCAGCGACTGCTTTTGCCATGCGTCCCAGGATGGCCCTTTGTAGCCATTCAAGCCATGGCCGCCATTTAGCAGTTCAAGGTACTTTGAGGGAACACCCTGACGTTGCATGGCCTGGTGAAAGAGCCTGCTGTTGATGGGAGGTACTGGTTTGTCATCGATTGCATGGGCGAGGAATGTCGGACACGTTCTCCCATTCACGCGCAGCTCTGATGACATTGATCTGATCAATTCAGGCGTTGGTTCTGGACCGAGCAGATTCCGTCGTGAGCCACCATGAGTGTGCTCGCCCATCGTAATGACGGGATAGATCAGGATGGCAAAATTCGGGCGAGACGTCAGTCTCTGAATCGGATCTTCCTGACGTGGATCAGCGGTTTCAAACTGTGTCGCGCAGGTCGAGGCAAGATGCCCGCCGGCACTGAACCCAATCACGCCAATGCGATTCTGGTTCAACTTCCATTCCATGGCACGATGTCGTGTGATTCGGATTGCCCGCAGAGCATCTGTCAGTGGCACTTTGGTCCGACCCTTTGGCAGCCGATACTTAAGGACCACGCCTGTAATGCCGTGCTTGTTGAGCCACCTGGCAATGCCATGACCTTCCGGCTGAATTGCGAGGCCCCCATAGCCGCCACCTGGGCAGATGACGATGGCTGTTCCGTTTGGTTTTTCGGGGCGGTACACAAACAGCTGAGGGTCCTCATCTGAGAACTCGCCATTACCGATCGGCGCTTTTCTGTTCCACAATGAAATCGTCTCGGGTTCAGCTGCGCTGGTATCAGTGGAGACCATCAGCAAAGCTCCTGCGAAAAACAGACTCAGTTTTGACATTACCATGTTCCTTACGACTGGATCTTCTGCAGCGGAATGGCGTGCTGTACGTGCGCCTGCTGCTGCCGGCTAAACGATAGCAATTGGAATCATTGCGACCAGTCTGCGGCATTGATTAGCCGGGTGCCGCAGGAGCGCGGTTTCCGGTGCGTGTCGCCGCAGCACCTGTCGTGCCTGCGGACCAACTCGGATCGGTTTTCGGACCGCCTCAATGACTTTTCGAATTGGTTCAGGTCGACCACAATGGAGCGTTGCCCTAAGCCCTGCTGACTCAAACGGAGCAATTCCGTGAAAACGCTGAATCTGTCACTGCTGGTTCTCAGTCTCCCGGTCGCCATCGGACTTGCCGATGACCCGAATCCTGAAGACATCAGGTTTTTTGAAGCCCGCGTGCGGCCGATTCTGGTTGAGCACTGTTACGACTGTCACGGACCGGAATCAGCCGAAGGCAAACTACGGCTGGATTCACGTTCCGGCTGGGCGCGGGGCGGAGAAGCAGGGCCGGCAATCGTCCCGGGCGATCCCAGCGCCAGTCTGCTGCTGAAGGCGGTGGGATACAAAGACAGCGATTTGCAGATGCCGCCTGCTGACGCCGGCGGCCGGCTGAGTGATCGCCAGATCGAGGATCTGACGACGTGGATTCGCCGGGGGGCTGCCGATCCCAGAGGCGGACAACAGGTCGTGCGAGAAATCGATCGGGCGGCAGAGTCTCACTGGGCATTCCAGCCGGTGCCGGTTCCCGAACTCGGAGACACAGATCAGAACCCGATCGACCTGCTGATTGGCATTCAGCAGTCCGCCGCCGGTTTTCAGGCTGTCGCTCAGGCTGACGTTCAAACGTTGGTTCGGCGCGTCGTGTTTGACCTCCATGGACTGCCTCCAACTGCCGAACAGCTGAAGACAACGAAGAGTCAGTTTCCAGATCTTGTTCGGGACCTTTTGGACTCACCCCGCTACGGTGAACGCTGGGGTCGACACTGGCTTGATGTCGCTCGGTACGCTGATGCGAAGGATGGTGTGCTGATGTACGGGGACGCCCGAATTCGGCCGTTCGCATACACCTACCGCGACTACGTCATCCGTTCATTCAATGAAGACAAGCCATTTGATCAGTTCATTCGAGAACAGATTGCCGCAGATCAACTCAGCCTGTCTGCAGACTCTCCCGCCCTTGCCGGGATGGGGCTCCTGACGCTGGGGCGAATGTTCGACAACAATCGACACGATGTGATCGACGATCAGATTGACGTTGTCAGTCGAGGTTTTCTGGGACTCACCGTAAGTTGTGCCCGGTGTCACGACCACAAATTCGATCCCGTACCAACGGCAGACTATTACTCACTGTATGGAGTGTTTGCCAGCAGCATCGAACCGTACGAACGCCCCCGAATCGAAGAAGTCTCCGAGGTCGGACAGGCGTTTGAAACGGAGTATCGAAACAAGCTCAATGAGGTTTACGCTCTGCAGCAGAGTCATTATCAGGATGTGCTGCAGAAGGCGCGAACAAAGACGCCGGATTATCTCGTGCAGGTCGCCACGACGGAACCTGACGTGGCTGAAACCGCGATCTTCTTCCTGTCGCTGTTGCCGGAACAGCTTCGTCCGCAGATCACATCGCGGTGGCGACAGCTGATCGCACGTCGAGCGTTCCCCGATGACCCTGTGTTTGGTGCATGGCACGACCTCATGAAGGACACAACCCTCAAACCGAAAGAATGGGAAGCTCGAGGTATCCATCCGCGAATTATCAAGGCTCTTGTTGAGGCGGTTCCCAGGACTCCGGCCGAGATCGCGACGGTGTACGGAGAGGTGATTCGAAACGCATGGCGCAGAGAGCAGCAATTACAGGAAGCATTAGAGCAGAATCTGAACAGTCGGAAGGCACTGGACCACGCACAAATCCGACTGGCTGACGTAGTCGCGGGAGGCATCGGGGCAGAAGATGGCAAGCCGGGGGACGGGATTCATCCCGGTACCGGTAAAGCTTCTACAGGTACTGCCGGCTTTCTTGAGATTCCCGCCACGGACCAGGTATTCGCCGTTGAGCATCCATTTGTTGATTGTGTCTTTGTGCCAAAGTCCGGCACCACTTCAGTCACAACAACGGGACTCACCATCAGTGATCTGAGGCCATCTTCCGGAGGAACATGGGATTACATTCGATTCGGGCCAAGCTCCGGGTCCACGAACAACGCTATCAATGGAGTTGACTACAACGCTGCCCCACATTCCCTTGTTGCCATGCATGCCAACAAGGGAATTACCTTTGACCTGCAGGCCATGCGAAAGACGCACTTCTTTGTGTCCAGTCGTTTCCGGTGCATCTTTGGACACGGAGGCGCGAAGGGGATGAGCAAGGTCGACTTTGCAGTTTATCTTGATGGACATCGACTCGTTCATCACCCCGATTTCGAAGCGCAACAGGAGGGACTGCAGGTTGATATTGCCATTCCCGGAGATACGCGATTTCTGACTCTCGTTGTGACTGAAGCGGCGGATGGAATCGGACATGATCAGGGGATTCTGGGCGATCCGGTCATTGTTCCGGATCGTACCGAGCGACCGGGGAAAGCGAAGCAGGAACGTCTGGCTGAACTGGACCGAGTACGGCTCAACCTTGAGCAGCAGTTGAAACAATTCCATCTGGCTGATGATCCAATTGCGCGTCTGCTGGTCTCGAGCGACGGGCCGATCTGGTTTCCAAAGAGCGAAATTTACTACTACCTCGACCGGCAAAAAAAGGACGCGTATCGAGGGACAGTGAATCAGCTCGACTCGATTGCCGTGAAGCATAAGCAGGCCGCATCGCGTGCGATGACACTGGTCGACTCGGATCAGCTCTACGATCCGGTCATCTTTCAACGAGGTGATCCGAGTGCCAGAGGGACTGCGGTGCCACGGCGATTCCTCAGTGTCCTTTCGTCGCAGAAGGCAGTGCCTTTTCCGGATGGAAGCGGCCGCCTCAATCTGGCCAATGCAATCGCTTCAAAGCAGAACCCTCTGACGGCACGTGTTTGGGCAAACCGAGTCTGGATGCATCACTTTGGTGAGCCACTTGTCCCGGATCCGTCGGACTTTGGTCTCCGAACTCAGGCCCCCGTGCAACAGCAATTACTCGACTATCTTGCGTGGTACCTGATGGCCAGTGACTGGCACACTCGCCCATTGCATGAGTTGATCCTGTCATCCAGAGCGTGGCAGAGATCGTCGCTGGTACCGGACGAACCTCAGTTCCAGGACCAGTTGAAGAAAGACCCGCAAAACAGTCTGCTGTGGCGGGCCCATCGTCGTCGGCTTGGTTTTGAACAGCTCAGGGACACTGTACTGGCTGTCAGCGGGCAACTTGACCTGACGATGTATGGGCGACCAGCCTTAATCACTGATGCGAATAATCGTCGGCGAACTGTCTACGCTTTCGTCGAGCGGCAGAACATCCCATCAATCGTGCGGACATTTGATTTCGCGAATGCAGATACTTCGACGGGTCGCCGAGTGAATACCACCGTGCCGCAGCAGGCCCTCTTTGCGATGAACTCTGAATTCATGCGTACGGCTGCCGACGCACTGGCCAAACAGGTGATGGAAATGGAGCCTGCCGAACAGATTGGGAAGCTGTACCTGCTTGCATTCGGCCGTTCACCAGATGACGAAGAACGACGGCTCGCACTCGACTACCTTAAGTCCGGCACGGTAGTGCGGTTTGCTCAGGTGCTGCTGATGAGCAATCAGATGACCTTCGTCGATTAGAGGCCGCCCAGATCCGAGTTACTCTGCAAGTACGGCAATTGCCGCGTTGCAGGCAGTTCTCGGTATGCGTTGATTGTGATGGAATTCGCCAGAATTCCGAGGCTGATGGGACTTCTGGCAAAGTCCACGACAGCAGATCCGGATCAGATCCGTTGTGACTTTTGGATGGTCGGAAGTGACCACGGCGCGAGGGTGCCTGATCCCTGCGGAAAACAGTCAAAAATGCTTCTGGTAATCAGGCGATCGTCGTCATGGATGGGAGCAGCAAGGCTTCCGCTGTCCGGGAAACTGTGTCGCATCCCGGCAAGAATGAGTGACCACGCCTGACTGTTCTGAGGAGGAATTCGTTCTTCATGGAAGCGATCACGGTAGAGTTCGCGAGCCCGAACTTCATCAAATGCGTACTCCCAGAGCGCGTACTCATTCATTAGACCGCAGTTGAGCAGGTCGGCCCAGCGTTCGGAGGATGTGCGCAACTTTTCAATGTGCAGCACCTGTTCGGCCGACATCGACTGATCGTTCACACAGACTCCCAGGGCTCGGTGACGAACGGCGAGGTGACTTCGGAAGACGTTGTGCGCCAGCGATTCGACGTTCTGTGCGTGATTGTGACGATCACGAGCCACCAGCATGACGGTCCACACGCGGTTCACGAGATCATTAATCAGAATCTGCTCAGCAAGTGACATGGCCACGGGGTAGCGGGGGCTCAATCCAAACAGATGCAGGGGATCGCGAATCTGAACCTTGTTTTCCACGTCATTGAGGTCCCGCATCCAGCGATTGAAGCGATTGCGGGAATGGATGTAGTAGTCGCCCAGCACAGCGTTGGGAATTCTGCAGCCATCTTCAATGAACGGGCGACTGTGGGCGGAGGCAAGTGCGGCGACTTCGACGAGATAAGCTAGCTTCACGGATTCAGTCCGACGGTACGTTCTGGCGACGAGGGCTGGGCGTCTGCTTTCAAGCAAACACAATGCCAGACACGATCTTTTGCTGCTCTGATGCCGAAACGAGGGTCGCAACCGCAGAAAACACTGGTCAAAGTGTACCGGGGCCCTTAGCGATTCGGGCGACAGCTAATCAAGCCGGTGCTGTATTTTGGCATCATTTGTTGCCCTGCTGTCCCCGGATCACCACAGCGTGTTCCGGGCTCTGCGTTTCTCGGTGGTGATTCAACACCCACCCATCCGTCAGTCGGGCAGGGCGGGCATCGCCCACCGCCACCAATGTTGCAGGTGTGTTGGCTGTTGGCGGGCGTCGCTGAACCCGCTACTGAGTCTCTGTGCAGTCTGTGATATCCAGACGATTGCTCACTCCGAAGCCGTCAGATAATCAGCCGAACACCGCCGAGTTCGGCGAGGTCATACGGAAGTCGACCACCCGGTGAACCAATAAACATCAGGTTCTTCGGGATGTTCCATTCCTCTGAGAGCTTCTGAATCAGTTCCGGGCTGAAGTTTCCTTCCAGGGTCACAAACTCGACATCAATCTCCGGATAAGCGCGGTCCAGCAGGTCGAGTTCCTCTGACAGTTTCTCCGGCACTTTAATTTCGTGGTTTGTGATGAGCACGATCTTGAGTCGATTCGTGTGCTCGTTCTGCCGTACATACAGCAACGCGTTGTTCAGGTTCGCGATGTTGTCCCCGCGGGTAAAGAAGACGATTTGCTGAGCGTTGATCTTGTCGATCTGTTCCCGGACCCATTTTGTCAGGCTGGTCAGTGGTCCGACGACCGATGCGGTGAGGGTTCGCACACCGGAAAGAGTGGCTTTCAGCAGCGTAATTCGTCCCAGCATGATCCCAACGACAAGCATCGACGGAATGAAGTACTGGAAGAACGTCCAGACATATCTGCTGTCGATCATCGCATTTCCGATCAGGCCGCATAGCACTGCTGATATCGCGATGATCACCGAGATCCATTTCGCTTTTGCCGGTCGAGGTAAACCTGCGCGTTTCACCTTCAACAGGACGTTCCCGAGTCCAAACAGGGCCATCACAGACAGGAATGAGATCGTGTAGATACCAGCCAGCTTTTTGATCTGTGCGCTTTCGGCTGCATTCTTCAGGCTATCCTCAATGTCATCGGCTTTCTTGCCGGCGAGTTCTGCCCGTGTGGAAGAACCAAGCGTCTTGTAGATCTCACGGCCAGCGGGGCTGAGTGTCCTGTCGTCCAGTGAGAGCACAGCGCGATTGATCTTTCGTCGCGCGAGTTGTTCAGAATCCTCGTCACCAATTTCTACATTCGCGACAGCAGTCTTGATGGCGTCTGCTGTTCCTTCCGGCACCGGTTTCTGAGTAATGAACAGGACTGATACACACAGCAGGAAGAATGCGATAATGATCCTGTGAGTAGTTCCACGTCGATTTGTCTTCAGCAGGAACT
>MDSW01174064.1_pt1 | contig 19459 bp, 17 predicted proteins | sample 811171 | NCBI WGS metagenome assembly MDSW01 (sample SAMN05326641, study PRJNA326480) | marine metagenome | isolation source: seawater | place: Atlantic Ocean: North West | collected 2012 | reverse complement strand
GGCCTGGAGCTTGTGACGGCGTTTCTCAATGGTGGGCTGTAAACACAACTCACGCAACATGGCCTGAGCATCGTCCAGAGGAATCTCGTACTCAAATTCTGGCCGCGCAATACCATCACCTTTGCCTTTAATGGTCACAACTGCACGCTCGCCCATTTGTCGCACGCGGACCACACGCTCCGGTGTTGTAGAAAGATAACCCTGATGAAAGTACAGCCCTTCATCGGCTTCATCACGCCATGCATCGCTGCGCAATAGAAACTTACGTTCGATCTCTAAACCCATTGCTGCACTCCTTGTCGACCTACCCTAGACTTTCCGGTTGCTTGGAAGCTCAAGGATTGCCTATATCCAGCACCGCCTCTCAACACAACTAACCTGGCTGACCACAAACTCTGGTGCCTGAAAGATCAACGGCCTCTTATTCTAGTCATGGCATCAACTGCCTGTATAGGCAATGTGAGAGTGGCCCGGGGAGACGAGCTTAAAATATAAGACAGACCGCTGGTTCATCTTATGCTATGGCCTGAAAGTATGAACGAAGAGAAGACAGCCAATACGATTCAAGTCGAATCACTGGAAGTTGAAACCACGGCCGATGGTTCCAACACGCTCATTGATAGGGCAACAGGAATTACCTACCGCTCTGTTTACGGAGCAGCTTCTGAATCGGCTCATGTCTTTGTGAAGGGAACCCGCATCTTCGCTCGAAAAGGCCCATGGAAAATTCTCGAATTTGGGTTGGGCGCGGGTACCAACATCCTCACCACACTTGCTCATTACCGTGAGCTGGGCCTTGAGGAACAACTGATCTACCACGCCATTGAAAGGTCGTTAATCCAGTCAAGTCTCGGGTCTCAATTGCACCGCGACAGTGCACATCCCGAAGACTTAGATTTTCTCTGCAGCATTTTATCTGAGGGCTGCGACGCCAAGACAACCTTTCAACATCCAAGGCTGAATGTCTGCTTCAGGCTGTGGCTGGGAGATTTTCGAAAAGCTAATTTACCGAAAGCTTATTTCGATGCAGTCTATCATGACCCATTTGGCCCGCAGGTAAACCCCGACGGTTGGACCGATACTTGGTTTAAGATGGCTCATGCGGCCATGCAGCCCCACGGCATTCTTACGACCTACAGCGCGGCTTCCGCCGTGCGAAGAGCTATGGCACAGGCGGGACTCTTTCTTGGCACTCAGCCGGGCTCTGGCGGAAAACGAGAAATGACCGGTGCGTCACCTTCGCTGGAGCATCTGCTAGATTACAAACCACTGCCTCCGAGCAAACAACCTGGCCCTTCCCAATGACCGAACGTATCACCATCATTGGCGGAGGATTGGCAGGACTTACGCTGGCCCATCAACTCCTCCTTGCAGGGAAGCCTGCAGACCAAATCGTGGTCTTTCATCAAAATCTTCCCGATGTCACGGGCTCGACAAATCCTGGTGGATTGCTCAACCCTGTTCCGGGAGCTTCCCTGAACCCTAAGCCAGGAACTCTGACCGCATTTGAATACTCCATCAAATGGATAGAGCAGTTTCCTCAGCAACTGCGTGAAGCCTGCAGAACCGATATCAAGCTTTTAAGACCCTACAGTTTAGCCATTCAACCGGGGCGCAGACTTTTCAAATCATTTAAGCAAAGCCAAGCGGCTATTTCCCGTACGGTTGGAATACGCCATCTCGATAACGCACAACTGCAAGAGAGTTACCCCCATCTCCATAACTGCGACGGGGCCATAGAATTTGCTCGAGCGGCCACCTTGCCCATGCATAGAGTGGGTGAGCATCTCGAACGCAAAATAAGGAAAGCTGGCGTTCACATCATTCAAGAACTGGCTCAGCAAATTATTCCGGTAAAAAAACATTGGACGGTACAATCACAAACTCAAACGGTTGAAACACAAAAACTCGTATTCGCCAGTGGTCCTGGCCTCTTTCGATTTTTTCCGGGATTGCCACTTCGCGCCACATCAGGGCATCTGGCTCGCATTACCATGCCTGAACACTTTCCCGTAACCCATGCAATCAGCGGAAGAGGACATCTTTGCCCCATGGCCGACGGTTCTTGGATTATTGGCGCCACTTACCATCAGGAAGGCACGCCAGAACCGGAAGCAGACAGTGAACTCCGCAAGATATTGCTGAGCAAGATAGGACATTGGGTTCAAGAATCGCTGCATGCAAACTGGTTGGAGACCTGGCGTGGCGTTCGGGCTGTCATCTCTCCAGAAAAACAACCGCTCGTGGGTTCGGTACCCAATCACCCCGGCCTCTTCACTTTAGGCGGATTTGCATCTCGTGGACTTCAGTGGGCGCCCTATTGCGCGCACCAACTCGCCAAGCATCTGGTGGGAGAGCCTTTGGCATTGCCTGAAACGATTCTAAACGAACGCCTCACAAGCGAAGCATGGACACTGAAAACAAATCCGGCTGAATCACCAAATTTCGCCAAGCTGGGTTTCTAAATAGTCCCGAAGCTTTTCCGACTCGTCGCCTTTTTTCATACCCAAAAGCTTAATTGCGATGGCGCTCCATTCGACTCGGCTAACTTTACAATCGCAGTGAATCTCACCCCGCGGTAACATCAGCCTGAACTTTCCATTCCAACCCACAATATCAGGGCTCAAAACGGTGCCCTCTTCAACCTGCAGAAGTGCTCCCTCAAGACTCACATCACACGAGTAACCGACGTACTTGTTGTCGCCCACTTCCAGAGCGAATGGGAGCTTTACTTCGGCCCGTTCACGGTCGCGCCGGCCCGCATCCTCATCGTTAGCATTTCCACGGCCAATACCGAGCTTTTTTAACCAAGACATTGTTAACCTCAAACCGACCAGAGTCTTTCGAATCAGACAAAAACAATAAAACGGGGGCATCGTCAGAGCAATCACCTTCTCTAATACCCCAAAAAATATAGACATTTTTTTTGATTTTTCGCGAGCTGTGGATATGGGTTGAAAAGCATGGCTTCTAAACAACTTTGCACGTTTCGCTTGGCGGGCCACCTTTATGGAATTGGCCTCGAAATTTTGCAAGAAGTCACGCGGCACATCCCCATGACTCCGGTACCGGCCAGTCAGCCCTGGGTTGCTGGTCTTTTGAGTCTAAGGGGGCAGATCATGTCCGCTTTTGATTTAAGGACCAGACTTCAGTTGCCCGCTCGCGATACAGGCGCCCAACCCATGAACGTCGTCGTCTTGCATGACAAAGAACTCATTTGTCTTTTGGTCGACTCAATTGCAGATATCATTTTTGTCGACGAAGATGATTTCTCACCGGCACCACCGACGCTCGATGCAAGCCTTCAAACCTTCATCATGGGTGCCTATAAACTCGAAGAGGAGCTGGTGGTTGAATTGGATATCAACAAAGTCCTTCAAGTCTCCATGTGAGCAGCAAGCCTACTATTACAAAGCGCTATGAGCGCCTCCAAGTCCGTCGCTGCATCCATCTCTGCTGACCCAATAACCTGCTTCCAGACATTGTTTTCAACAATATAAGCCGCTGGTAAAGCTGCCTGCTCTAAATGCTTAGGAAGTGTATCTTTATAGAAAAATCGAGTTTTGAATGGTAACTCTCGGAGATAATTTGCCCACTCACGGTGCATCCCAAGATTTCCATAGGTCACACCACAAAGTGAACAAGCGTAGGTATCAGGAGAAACTATCTTGTGTACATAGTCCAAGAAGGCATGCGCGACGCCACTTTGCGCATTGTATACAAAACACAACTCTCGTAGCTTAGACATGGTCAGCGCACCTTTTTCCAAATCCCAAATCGATACTGCGTAAGTCCCCTCTCTAAAGTCTCTCGCAATGCATCTCCAGCTTTCCAGCTTCCCCAGAGCGCACCTTCAACCGGGAGTTCGGACCCCAAACGCATGACCACCGCAAGCATTTTATCTCGCCACCGGTTCAATCTAAGATAGGGTGTCCAGTCTTCGCTATGGGTCAGCTCCATCCCGTGACCGTGAAGAACATCACGAAAACATTCCCAGGTATTTAAACATGGAATCTGCCAACCATTCTTGAGGCAATCTATCCTGGCTCGCTCATGGGTCTTGTATTGCCCATAGGGCTGGGAAAGAAAATCATCACAAATAACCAACTCGCCACCAATGTTGAGGGACGCAGCGATGTTTTCTACTAAGGGTTCGAGAGCTTGGGCGTGAACCAAAGACTCGACCGCATACATCAAATCCGATTGCGGAAGATTTGCCAGAGAAAAGTCCCCACAGATAACATCGCTCCCTCGAAAGCCATTACCGGCATGAAGCCGCTGAGCTCTCAAAGCCTGACTTGGACTGATGGTGATACCGGTTATCGACACGCCCCTCCGAGCGAAGTAACGCAGCCCTGCTCCCACACCACATCCCAAATCAAGAACATGAACCGGGTGATGAAGCCGCGCCTGGATTCTTTCGTGAACTCGGAAGTAAACATAATTAAGGGCTTGTTCTAAAGATAAGACTCCACTTGCCCAAACACCTCGGTGAATATGACCTTGACCGCCACCCTCACCCGTTCGAAGAAAAAACGGTGTATTCTGCTCATAATATTCAACAACTTTATGATGACCGGATCTAGGTTCCACCGAGGACCTCATTCATGTCCTTGAAGCTCTTTATTCAATTCTGAAATCGCGCTTCTTAATTTTGGCCACCGCTCTTCAGGCAAGATGAGACCAAATGACTGACGCTTCTTCTTATCGCGAACAAGCGAACGAAGCTCTTGGGTAAAAGCACCCATCACTGCCTTATAATGCTCTTCCTGGAAATGCCAAGCTTCCGTGCCAGCCAATTGAGTTCCCTCGGCTCGGGCCAAGTGCTCATTCATATAAGTCATAAACCAATCACGGCGTTTCTCATAAGGACTAAAACGCGACAAAAACCGCGCCACCATCATCAATCGCACCCGTTTGGCTTGTTGGTGAGCATAAAATTCGGACCACAATTCAGTATCCTGACGCAACTGCCCCGAACCGGTTAAATTATCCAAGAGCCGCCCCAATTGTTCTTGCCAATTCTCGCTTTGGGTAGAACCAACCAAGAACCCCGTAGCCTGAATAAATGCAGGAATCATGCGGCGATTGAGCGCACCTTGGCGCACGCCTCCCCTAAAATGCCCTTCACACAAGTGCTCAAACGGCTGAATCATCAACCGCCCCAGCAAGTTCTGTCGACTTTCAGCATCTGCTCGGCGCCCTCTCCAAAGCTCAAATTCACGAACAAGTCCCGATAAGGATTGAGTCAATTCATGCTTATCCTCTGACATCCTTCGACACGCAGCTTGAATCTCTTCTAAAGTTAGCCGCCCCCGCCGCTGACGCGCTGCCTCGATCAGATAAGTCTCCTGTTTTCGCAGCAATTCCTGCATTCGAGTGACGTGGGCACGCGCGTATTCATCGAACAAATCATCTCTGGATTCAGACATAACTTGAGCTTAATGCCCGCAAACCGCGCTGTCTAGGAAATCAACCCCGCCAATTACGCTCTTTCCTATTGGAACGAGATGGGCTACGGACCGAACATGGCAGAAGATGGCACGATGACACTTTATGAGGCGCTCGGCGGAGAAGATGCAATTCGTAGAATTTGCGACCGCTTTTATGACTTTATGGAAGATCTTCCAGAAGCCAAGGACGTTCTAGCACTTCACCCAAAAGACTTAACCGAAAGTCGAAACAAATTTTACTGGTTTCTGGTGGGTTGGATGGGCGGTCCCCAACTCTTTGTTGAACGCTTCGGGCACCCCCGGCTTCGCGCGCGGCACTTGCCTTTCAAAATCGATTCGCGAGCACGGGATCAATGGATGCTCTGCATGAATAAGGCGCTCGAAATAGAGATTCCCGATGAGAATGTGCGTGAACAACTTCTCGCAGCATTTGCAAGACTGGCCGACCACATGCGCAACACAGCTGACTCCCCCTAGCCACTAGAAAGACAAGACGATGCACCTAGACGACATTCTCTATCCCGCTATCGAGCCTTTTGAATCCGGTGTGCTTGCAGTCGATGCGCCCCACCACATTTATTGGGAGCGAAGCGGAAACCCACAGGGCAAACCCGTGATCGTCATTCATGGCGGCCCTGGCGGCGGTAGCCAAGCGGAATACAGAAGTTACTTTAACCCTCTCAAATATTGCATCATTCAATTCGACCAGCGCGGTTGCGGCAAATCCACGCCTCATGCGGAGCTCGAAGGTAACAACACCATGGCTTCCGTCGGCGATATCGAGACGCTGCGTGAACATTTCGGCATTGAGAAATGGCAGGTATTCGGCGGTTCTTGGGGAAGTACATTAAGCCTCATTTATGCACAAAATCATCCCGAGCGGGTCACGGAGTTGGTTCTACGCGGTATTTTCATGTGCCGTAAAAAGGAACTGCAGTGGTTTTACCAGCACGGGGCAAGCGAAATGTTTCCCGATGCCTTTGCCCCCTATCGAGATCATATTCCAGAAGCAGAGCAAGGCGATCTCATCAGCGCTTACTATAAAAGACTCACCAGCGATGATGAAACAATACAGCTCGACGCTGCCAAACAATGGACCGGTTGGGAAATGGCCACAAGTAAGTTGATTCCCGATGATGACTACTTGAGCAAGGCTAACGATGCCCACTTTGCTTTGGCTTTCGCTCGCATCGAATGTCACTACTTCATCAACAATATCTTCCAAGAAGATGATGTCATTCTGAATCATATCGACAAGATTCAAGATATCCCCGGCGTTATTGTTCAAGGTCGATACGATGTCGTGTGTCCACCGGTTAGTGCATGGGACCTTCACCAAGCCTGGCCCAAAAGCGAACTCTTGATGATTGCCGATGCAGGACACAGCATGGGTGAAATAGGCATCGCTAAGGCTCTGGTAGCGGCCACGGATCGGTTAGGCGGTTAAGCGCACTGCGTCAGATCGCGACATGCTCATTTGCTGCCCAAAAAAGGTACTTTTTTCGACAATTTCACATCATCGACGACTCCTCTTACTTGGATGCCATTAGGTTTTCCCTTAATGAGCGCGTCCGCTTTGACTCACATTCAAGCACCACCTGGGTGATCCCATCCAGACCTTGGTGAGTTCAACGGACGACTGTTCTTCAAACCACAATCTACGCTTCTAAACGTAAGAATGCAGGAGGAGTCCCATGAGACTATCTATAACAAATGTTCATCTAGACCTGGGTGCTGGCAAACGCGGCACCGATATGGGTCCATCGGCCATTCACCTTGCGGGTTTGGTACCTAAACTTGAAGCCATGGGTCATACCATTGCTGATATTAAAAGCTGTGGCATCGGAGCGGCAGACGCTCGCGACCCACGTTATCCAAAGGCGCGATTTCTTGATGAAATTCATGAAACTTGTGCCTTCATTGCCAAACGCGTTGAAGCCGCCGCTGGTGAAGGCCAAACACCTTTGGTCTTGGGCGGCGATCATTCTCAAGCCATTGGTACGCTCTCGGGCATGGCCAACCATTACCGAACCAAGGACGAGGAAATTGGTGTCATATGGGTCGACGCTCACACCGATATGAACACCCCCGAATCAAGCCCATCCGGTAACATCCACGGCATGCCTCTGGCTGCACTGCTGGGGCATGGTCCTAAAAAACTTGTTGAGCTGGCGGGGTCGACGCCTGCATTGAACCCTGAAAAGGTTGTTGTTTTCGGCGCAAGAGACATTGATGCAACTGAAATTCCCATCGTCAAAGAGTTGGGGGTTCGGGTTTACACCATGCACGAGATCGACTCTCGAGGAACCAGCGTGTGTGTTCAAGAAGCTGTTGAGCGTGCGTCCGATAATACAGCCGGTATTCACCTGAGTTTTGATTTGGATGGCGTGGACCCCTCCCATGCTCCTGGTGTCGGCACACCCGTTCCTGGCGGCCTGAGCCTTAGAGAATCTCACCTCCTGTGCGAAACCATTGCCGCAACGAAAAAGCTAATCGGTATGGAATTGGTCGAACTCAATCCCATTCTAGATAACAAAAACGTTACCGGTGAATTGGCAGTTTGGCTGATTCAATCAGCCCTAGGTAAAACCATTCTGGATTTGCAGTAACACCTTAAACTGCGCTACGAGCACATCTGAACGCCACCTCTGCTACTTTCTTGGGAGTGATAAACAGATGTCTATGTTTCGCCTAACAGGTTCTATTGTTTTCAGCTTAGGTTTACTCGGAACCTTTGGTGCTTGCTCACAAGGTTCCGAGTCATCTGCTGACACACCTTCCAAAGCAGCTGACGTCGCTACAGAGATTGCCAAGAAAAACAAAGCCCAAGGGCCCAGTCTTCTCTTGTCTCAGGCACAATTCATTTACGAAACGACCCCTGATGGTAAAAAAATACCTAAGCCTGGTCCGGCTAAGTTAACCATTCTTTCGTTCAATGGAGATTCCTTTGAGGCCTCTGTTTTAGAAGACGAAGAGAGTCGTGTCTTTCACAAAACCCTCTGCATCAACAAACCCGATGAGCCGGCCAAAATGCTCACGTTGGGCGCCACTTCCGCACATTTAAAAACCTGGAAACAGCAAGACAATAAGTGGGTGGGTCGCTCACACTGGAAGCCGACTTTCGGTGGCAAGTGGGACCGATTAAGAGACGTTGAGATTGGTGACGTAAATCAAGATGGTAAAGACGAGTTGGTTTTGGCAACACACGACCAAGGGGTTATTGCTATTGCCTCACCCGAAGGTGACTCATGGAACATTCAAGAAATCGACCGTGAAGCCAACACTTTTATCCACGAAATTGAAATCGGTGATGTCAACGCTGATGGCAATCTGGAATTTTTCGCCACCCCCTCCAAACCCAACCGCGCCAACCAATCTCAGGGCGGCGGTGTAACCGGCTATTTCTTTGAAAACGGGAAATACAAAAAGGAAGTGGTCGCAGCGTTTCCTAAAAGACACGCTAAAGAAATCTATGTGGGTGATATTGATGGCGACGGCGTAGACGAGCTTTACGCCTCCGTTGAAGCTCAAACCCGTAAGACGGTATCCGGCCCAGTGGTCGTAAAGCCCCTTGAAATTAGACGTTACGATCGTCAAAAAAACGGAAAATGGAAGCAATCGAAGGTCGCCACCCTGGATGGAGGCATTCAAGCTCGCGTTATTCTGGGCGGCGATCTCATGAATCGAGGCAAAAAACAGTTGGTCGTCACGACCATGAAGGGCGGTATCTTCGCCCTTGAGCCGGGCCCCAAAAAGTGGACCAAACACCTAATTGACGCCAATTCTTCAGGGTTTGAGCACGCTGCAGGACTCTTCGACCTCACCGGCAACGGTAAGCTCGAACTGATCGTCGCCGCCGATGACCAAAATGTGGTCACGCGCTATCAATACGAAAACGGAAGCTTCAAAGGGCAAATCATTGCCCCGCTGGAATCGCGAGACCTGACCTGGTCTATCGAAATCTGCCACCAAACACGCTTGTAGAAAGCTCCGTCTCAACCTATACAAGCTGTGTCCGAATTATATGCGCCTTAAATGCAGGGATTCGGGCAATCCCACGGGGTGCGCATGAGCGCTGAGAAGGGCATGACGCTCTAACCCGTTGAACCTGATTCGGTTTGTACCGACGAAGGAATGGGAAGGCTCACAGCTCACTGCCCAATGCCGACCATTTCTTAGCCAGCTTGCAGGAGAGAGAAATGGCGGCCAATGTCTTACCAGTGGATCCCAATTCGTTAATTACACGCACACCCCTTACCGGCTCACAAAAAGTTTACGCCAAGGGTACCATCCACCCCAATGTTCGGGTGCCGATGCGCGAGGTTACGTGTACCAACAAAGAGATTGTTACGCTCTATGACACCTCCGGCATTTATACCGATCCTACCGTGGAGATTGATGTAGCCAAAGGGCTACCCACCTCTGACCGAAACGACTGGGTCGTTGATAGAGGCGATACAGAATCCTACGATGGCCGTGCGGTTAAACCCATGGACAATGGGCACCGAACCTCACTTCTCGCTCGGGGAACCAGCTTTCCGGCACTCACCCGCAAACCGCGCCGTGCCAAAGAAGGACAAAACGTAACGCAGATGCATTATGCCCGTCAGGGAATCATCACGCCGGAAATGGAATACGTAGCCATTCGCGAAAACATGCGTTGGGCTGAGCTTCGTGAACGCTATACCCATGCAGAACGCGATAAGCGTCTTCGCGGTAACCCCTGGGGTGCAAACTTACCCCAAGAGGTAACCCCTGAATTCGTTCGTAAAGAAATCGCCGAAGGTCGGGCAATCATCCCTGCCAATATCAACCACCCAGAACTCGAGCCCATGATTATCGGCCGAAACTTCCTGGTTAAGGTCAACGCAAATATCGGTAACTCAGCCGTCACCTCCTCTATTTCAGAGGAAGTTGAGAAAATGGTTTGGGCCATCCGTTGGGGCGCAGACACAGTGATGGACCTTTCCACCGGTAAAAACATCCACGACACCCGTGACTGGATCCTGCGAAACTCTCCTGTGCCAATTGGAACCGTCCCGATTTACCAAGCACTGGAAAAGGTAAACGGTGTTGCCGAAGACCTCACTTGGGAAATCTTCAGAGACACACTCATCGAGCAAGCCGAACAAGGCGTCGATTACTTTACATTGCACGCAGGCGTTTTGCTTTCTTACGTACCGCTCACCACCGAGCGCGTGACCGGCATTGTAAGCCGCGGCGGGTCCATCATGGCTAAATGGTGTATCTCGCACCATAAAGAGAATTTCCTCTACGAGCACTTTGAGGAAATTTGCGAAATCATGAAGGCCTACGATGTCAGCTTTTCTCTCGGTGACGGACTGCGTCCCGGCAGCGGTGCGGACGCAAACGATGAAGCACAGTTGGCTGAGCTTAAAACACTGGGAGAACTTACCAAGATTGCCTGGGAACATGATGTTCAGGTCATGATTGAAGGTCCTGGCCATGTGCCCATGCATATGATCAAAGAAAACATGGATCTTGAGCTGGAACATTGCCACGAAGCACCGTTTTACACGCTCGGACCCCTGACCACCGATATCGCGCCCGGCTACGACCACATTACCAGTGGTATCGGAGCGGCAATGATTGGATGGTTTGGCTGCGCTATGCTTTGCTACGTCACCCCCAAAGAACACCTGGGATTACCGAATAAAGACGACGTGAAAACGGGACTGATTACCTACAAACTTGCCGCTCACGCAGGTGACGTTGCCAAGGGACACCCCGGTGCCCGGTATTGGGACGATGCCATGAGCCGAGCCCGATTTGAGTTTAGATGGGAAGACCAGTTCAATCTGGGGCTTGATCCAGATACCGCCCGCTCCTACCACGATGAGACGCTGCCCAAAGACAGTTCCAAAGTGGCCCATTTCTGCTCCATGTGTGGACCAAAGTTCTGCTCCATGAAGATTTCTGCCGATGTTCGTCAATATGCCGAAGAAAAAGGTCTAACCAGCGTCGAAGCCATTGAAGCTGGCATGGAATCAAAAAGCCAGGAATTCCGGGAAGGTGGCTCTAAGATCTACGTACCTCAGAACCCCTAGAGAACACCTGCACCGGCCCTTGAAACCGAGGCCAACTGCGTCCATTGTATAGGCCACCGAATGCCGTGCCCCGACTTGGGGCTTCCGGCCAAGATATAGGCTTACCAATGAGTGCAATTGTAGATATTCGTGGCGTAACCAAGGATTATCCCTTGGGAAAAACCGTTGTTCAAGCCCTTCGAGGCATCGACCTTACCATTGATCAAGGTGAATTCACCGCGATTGCGGGGCCTTCCGGGAGCGGCAAGACAACCCTTCTCAACTTGATTGGCTGTGTGGATGTGCCAACGACCGGTACGGTTCTCGTGGCTGGGCAAGCCATCGAAACGCTCAATGACAAGTCTCGAACCGAGCTCAGACTCCGCAATCTTGGCTTTATTTTTCAGACCTTCAACCTGGTACAGGTCCTCAACCTCTATCAAAACGTGGAATTTCCGCTCCTGCTCCAGGGTGACCTAACCAAGGCCGAGCGGCGAAAAAGAGTTGAAGAAATCGTCGAAAAGGTGGGTCTAACCCCTCAGATGAAACAGCGCCCCAATGAACTATCCGGTGGCCAACGGCAACGTGTGGCCATTGCCAGAGCTTTGGTCACCCGGCCTCAAATCGTTATGGCCGATGAGCCCACCGCCAACCTCGACTCCGTCACTGGCCAAAATATCATCGACTTGATGCGCCACATGAACGAAGAAGATAAAACGACATTCATCTTCTCGACCCATGACCATCGAGTCATGAACCATGCTCGCCGAATTGTAAAACTTGAAGATGGTGTCATCAAAGACCACGGCCTCGAGCCAATTCAAGAGGCAGTCTAAGCCGTGGATACCATGTCTATTCAAATTGCAATTCGTAACCTGATTGCTCACAAGTTCTCCAGCATCATCGTCGGGACGATTATCACCTTTGGCACGTTCTTATTGGTGATTGGTCTAGCCCTGACCGACAGCGTCAACCAATCGATGGAGCGCACGATTACTTCGAGCTTAGGCGGTAACCTCCAAGTCTATTCCGCTGATGCCAAGGATAAGCTCTCCCTTTACGGCGATGGCTTTATGGGAACTCCTGATTACGGCGAGATGCTCTCCTTTGGAGAAGTGCGCTCGGTAATTGAGGCCCTCCCGGAAGTAAAGGCCATGGTCCCCATGGGTTCGAGCAGCGTCATCGTAAGCAACGATGGCAATGAACTCGACGCTTGCATCAATGAGCTACGGGATGTTGTGGACCAGGGTAAAAATGAACTCCGGCAAGAATTGATTACCAAAGTAGAGAGCATCCTTGCGGACCGAAAAAGCGAAATCATTCGTGCTAAAGATGTTGCGGAAGATGTCCAGCGGCTTGATGACATGCTGGATAAAATTGCGTCGGTCAACGCCGATGGCTTCTGGAACGGACTTGATAGCGACCCCGAAGCAACGTTCTACCATCTCGATACCAACATCGCTCCACTTGGAGACGAAGGGAAAATTGGCTACTTCCGAAACCTGGGCACAGATATCACGCGCTTTTCCAAGCACTTTAGCAGCTTTCAAATCACGCAAGGCACCCTCGTCCCAGAAGGCGAAAGGGGTTATCTCATCGCTCAACGGGTTTACGACCAACGTGTAAAAAATAAAGTCGCCAAAGAGTTCGACCGAATCAAAGATCAACGTGATTCCTTCGACAAAACCATCGCTGAAGATGCAAATCTTGAATCGCGTGCGAAGAGGCTCCCTCGGCAGTATCGCCAGATTACTTACGAACTCAGCACAGCCAACTCAAGATTGCTCAACGAAAAGCTGGCAACATTGCTGCCTGAGGTCGAAGGCAACTTGGATGACCGCGTGAAAGCCTTTCTCACCGTTGACGACACAAATTTTGATGCACGTCACAAATTTTTCTACGACGAAATTGCCCCCATGATTAAACTCCATTGGTTTAATGTTGGAGACACCATCACACTGCGAGCTGTCACCAAGTCGGGTTACTACAAATCCATTAATGTAAAGCTCTGGGGTATTTACAATTTTAAGGGACTTGAAAAAACCGACTTAGCCGGTGCAGCAAACCTCATCGACATGATCAGCTTTCGTGAACTCTACGGCTTAATGAGCGACGAAATGAAAGCAGAACTCGAAACAATCCGGCAAGAGATCGACACCGCTGATGTAGACCGAGAAAATGCAGAAGCCGCACTCTTTGGAGAAAGCGACTCGTTGGAAGCCGATATTGAGGACGATACCTTTGATGCTTTAGACAGCAACGAAGGTGTTGAATTCAGTCACAGCGCCATCGATACCAGCTTTACCGATCAAGACATCGATAATGGCATGGCTATCCATGCAGCTATTATTCTCAACGAGGGTGCGGACCAACTCGAGTCGCAAAAAGCCATTGAGAAAACCATCGCCGACAATAAACTGGGTCTTCAGGTCGCGGGCTGGGAAGAAGCCTCAGGACTGATAGGACAATTTATCGTTGTCTTAAGAGTCGTACTCTACATCGCCATCTTCATCATCTTTTTGGTTGCACTGGTGATCATCAACAACTCCATGGTGATGGCAACACTTGAACGCGTGACTGAGATTGGCACCATGCGAGCCATTGGCGCCCAACAGAACTTCATCATGAAGCTCTTTCTATTAGAAATAGTCATTCTCGGAATATTTTCCGGCCTCCTGGGGTCAGGATTGGGATACCTAACCATCCAATGGCTGGGACAAGTTGGAATACCCGCGCCGAGCCGGCAGCTGATCTTCCTCTTCTCAGGTCCGAAGCTCTTTCCAACCATTGCCGTTGAGCACATTCTCACAGGTCTTGCGGTGGTCTTAACCATGAGCTTGATTTCAACCCTCTACCCTGCACGCATCGCAACCCGTATTGAACCGGTTACTGCTATGCAGACCAACGAGTAGTAGATGAAAACATATTTTATCATCGCCTTGAGAAACTTAATCCAAGCGCGCCGCAGAACCCTGCTGCTCTCGTTCGCGTTGGCCGCAGTATCTCTTTTACTGGTGACCAATCTCGCCCTCTCACGCGGGGTCAGCGACACGATGCTGCGTTCTGCGACTATGCTGGTAGCGGGACATATTAACGTGGCTGGGTTTTACAAAAATAAGCCTCAAGATGCTTTTCCTGTGGTCACGGTGCGCGACGAGCTACGCGCAGCAGTCACCGAAATCATCGGTGACCGAGGCTACGTTCTGGACCGGGGTCGCGGATGGGGAAAAATTGTCAGCGATACAACGACAATTCAAGCCGCTATGGGTTCCATTACCATCGCTGAAGAACCCCTCTTGCGGGACAAGTTACAACTAGCACCGCAAAGTGATTACAAGGAAACCGGAAGCGCTGAGATACTCGGGAATGTGGACAACCTCAGTGAAGACGACACCATTATGATTTTCGCTGGCCAAGCCAAAAAGCTAGAGGTCGATGTTGGTGATTCACTGACCATCACCACAGAAACACTCCAAGGCAAAGTAAATACCCGCGATGTAACCATTGCAGCCATTGCCAAAGACGTAGGCATTCTCTCTATGTGGAACATATTTGTTCCGAAGCAGGTTCTCAAAGACCTCTACGGTTACAACTCAAACACCACGGGCGCTGTTCAAGTTTACCTCACTGAGCCCCGATTGGCCGACGACATTCGCGTTGAACTGGCCGATGCACTGGTGGCCCGTGATTTTGAACTGATGGAGTATATGCCCGCACCTTTCTGGCAAAAATTCGAAATTGTAAGTGGAGAAGATTGGACGGGTCAGAAACTCGACCTCACCACATGGCGCGATGAAATTACTTTTATGACCTGGGCGGTCACTGCCATCGACTCTATTTCCATTACACTTATCGGAATTTTATTGGTCATCATCATTGTGGGTATCATCAACACAATGTTCATCTCGGTTAGAGAACGAACCCGGGAAATTGGTAGCCTTCGGGCAATCGGCATGCGCCGGCGACGTGTGTTGATTATGATCATGACCGAGGCCTTCTTGCTTGGGCTCTTTGCCAGTTCGGCCGGAAGCCTACTTGGCGCAGGTATCGCCAGTGGACTGGACCAAATCGGTGTACCGGTGCCTGAAGGTGCCATGAGAAACGTTCTCATGAGTGATACACTCCACTTGGTTGTGGAGTCCTCTCAGGTAACCTCGGCCATCCTGACGTTTACAGTTATCACCATGGTGGCTGCACTCTTACCCGCTACACGGGCTGCCCGAATGCAACCTGTAACCGCCATTCAACACACAAGCTGAAAGCACAATCATGCGTTATCTTCTTCTAGTTTCCGTGCTCCTTACGGCCAGTCCTGCAGCAGCCATGTCAGATGCGGAGATGGTTAAACTTCTTGAGCAACTGGACAATCGGCAACGAAACTCTGGCGACTACAAATCGCTGGCCTTCATCGAACAAAAAGAAAAAGGCAAAACCGACCTTGTATACGAGGCGGTTATTTACCGTCGCGATGTCCAGGATAAATTGATGATCATGTTTACCCGTCCCAAAGCTGAAGCTGGGAAAGGTTATCTCAGAATAGACAAAAATCTATTCATGTATGACCCCACCGTCGGAAAATGGGAACGGCGCACTGAGCGCGAACGCATTGGTGGCACCAACTCACAGCGCTCCGACTTTGACGAATCTCGTCTGGCCATTGAATTTACACCATCCTACGTCGGGCTAGAGAAACTGGGGAAATTTAAAGTCCACCACCTTAAGCTGAGCGCAAAAAAAGATGCGGACGTTGCCTATCCGGTGATTGAGCTTTGGGTAGATGTGAAAACCTCAAACATACTCAAACAACAAGAAAAAGCCTTGTCGGGTCGACTGATGCGGACCTCCTACTATCCAAAGTGGAACAAGCTCTACAGCGAAAGCAAAGGAGAGCATATTTACTTCCCCAAGGAGATTCGTATTTTTGACGAGATTGAAAAAGGTAAAAATACTCTCGTCGTGATGCGTAAAGTGGACTTAAGAGAGCTTGATGCCAACATCTTCACCAAAGCATGGCTTGAGTCGAAAAGCCGCTAGGAACACATCATGCTACGCCCTACATTGTTTGTTCTTGCAGCTCTTTTGGGCCTGTTGAACTTATCAACGGCCCATGCCGACAGTGAAGAAAACCGAGACGACGCCATCTTCGCCGAGGACAATCGCGAAGATGACATGTTTGGTGAAAGCGATGAACCAGAGTCAGATGCAGAATCGCGACTTGATGAAAAGCTCCAAGAAAAAGATGACCGAACCCAAATTGGTGGGTTTCTTTATTTGCAGCTGAACTATGCAACGTACGAAGACGGTCAGCCGGAGAGCTTCGGCCTCCAAAGCCCCGGTCTATTCGACCTCTATATGGATAGCCGCCCCACCGACCGAATTCGCGCTTATGCACGCGGCCGAGTCGTGCAACAGCTAACGCCTGGGCGCCCGGCCTTTGAAAATCTCGATTTTAGTTTTGCCGAATCCGAAACACAGTCTTTAACCCAAGCGTCGCTGGATCAGCTTTGGCTTAAATTCGATATTGCCCGGACCGTTTACGTAACTCTTGGCAAGCAACCCATCCGCTGGGGAAGTGGACGTTTTTGGAATCCTACTGACTTTCTCCAAGCACAAGTTCGAGACCCTTTGGCTGTCTTTGATACCCGTCAGGGCGTATCCCTGTTGAAAATGCACGTCCCCTTCGAGGAACTCGGTTGGAACCTTTATGGGGTCTTGAACATGCAAGACTTGGCCGCCCCCGAAGATATCGCTGGCGCTGTGCGAGCCGAGTTTCTATTTGATACCACCGAGGTTTCAGTAAGCGCGGCGGCCCGGAACAGAGGCCTGCGTCAATTCGGCCTGGACTTTTCTACCGCTTTCTTTGACCTCGATCTTCGAGGAGAAGTAGCCGTGAGTAACCGGGTTCAAACAGCATTCTTTGAAGGAGAATTAAGCGACGAGTTCATCGATAACATGATGTCCAGTACGCCTGACATCAGCGAGTTCCCAACACTCCAGGGGCGCAAGAAAGACTGGATTGTTCAAGCTGTACTAGGTGCTGAACTTGCCATTCGCTACTCGGACGAAGATAGTATCATTTTAGGACTGGAATACTTCTTCAACGATGCCGGGTATGACGAATCATCCATTTACCCTTGGCTCATTGCCGTAGCCTCACCCGATATCCAAAACTCACTCAATAGCATCGGCTACGGTGACGGTCGGCTAAATGAGTTCGATACCGCCTCTTCATTTAAGCCACTTTATCTAGGGCGCCATTACCTGGCTGCATCCGCTATTCTGATGGCGCCAGGAAGCTTGAACAACAGCACCTTTGTTCTCAGTGGGCTCTGCAATTTGAGCGACCAATCGGTTATTGTGCGGGGCGACTACCGCGTGCGCGTGCTGACACAGCTTGATTTGGGAACCTACATCACGGTTCACACTGGCAAGACGGGGGAATTTCGTATGGATATTCCCGTTCAAGATGCGACGGAAAATTTAGTCCTCTCGCCTCAACTGATTGATTTTGGAGCAAGTTTAAGGGTCTATTTCTGACCCGACGGCCTAATTTTGCGCCAATAATGTGACTGGGGTCACATTTCAGTACGCATCTGATCTCACTTTTGTAACAAATCTAAAAAAACAGTTGTGAACCAGGGTTCGTGTATGTTCCTGTGGTTGTAGAGGGCAGACCTATGGGGGGACTGATTCTCTGCATTTAGGGGTCCTTTCCGTTGGGAGCTGTTCTGATGACGGATGACAGTCGCATTCAGGCGCTTAAGCGCCAACTTCGTGTTGAGCTTGAAGCTAGGCATCAACGCCAGCAAAGTGCTCTCCTGCACCTTGCTCAGCTGCCCGCAAATACCGAAATGAGTCTTCTGGATATGTACCGGTCGGTAACCCGAACCGCAGCACACGTCCTCGAATGCGAACGGGCCAGCGTCTGGCTTTTCAACAAAAAAAGAACCGAACTTCAGTGCCTAGACCACTATGTCTACAGTGAGAACAACCACCATCAAGATGAGAACTGGAACAGAGAAGATTTTCAAAATTACTTCATCGCTCTAGAAACCAGCCGTGTTCTGGTGGTTCACAATTCGAATACCCACAGCAACCTGCCAGACTTCGTGACCAACTACTTACACCAAAACAACATCGGCGCCGTGATTCATGCACCGATTTGGAGACGTGGCCGCCCCGTGGGTGTTGTACGATTGGAACATTCCGGAGAAGAGAGAAGCTGGGAACTTAACGAAGAAAGTTTTGCGAGTTCCTTGGCCGATATGGTGAACCTTTTGATGGAGCACCATGACCTGAGAGAAACAGAAAAGCAGCTTCGGCGAAGCCGGGATAGATATCAACTGGCTGCCTCTGGCGTAAACGATGGTATTTGGGATCTACACATCAGGTCCCAAGAGCTTTATCTGTCATCGCGGGCACAAGAAGTCATGGGTATCTCCAACTCAAAAGTAGAGCCCGATATGAGGAGTCTTTGGGGACAAGTTCACCCGGAAGATAAACCGCTGGTTCGCAAGGCGTTAACCTCTCATCTGGAAAAGAAAACACAGCACTTCGAAGCTGAGTGCCGTATCAATTATAAAAAAGACCGATACCGCTGGATTTTGTGTCGAGGTGTCGTTGAGTTTTCTCGCTCCGGGGCAGCAAAGCGTATGGCTGGCTCTATCTCCGATATCTCAGCTCGTAAAGCATCGGAAGCCGTCTTGGTCCACGAAGCCACCCACGATGCCTTAACGGGGTTACCCAACCGTACCCTCTTTCTCAAACGACTCAACGAAACACTGATGCAAGAAAGTGAAATCGAACGCTCGGCCGTATTCTTTCTCGATGTCGACCGTTTCAAAATGGTCAACGATAGCTTTGGACATCACGCCGGCGACGAACTGCTGAAAGTTATATCTGTTCGGCTCCATCAATGTCTGCGCCAAGACGATGTACTCGCAAGACTGAGTGGGGATG
>MDSW01121813.1_pt1 | contig 19461 bp, 15 predicted proteins | sample 811171 | NCBI WGS metagenome assembly MDSW01 (sample SAMN05326641, study PRJNA326480) | marine metagenome | isolation source: seawater | place: Atlantic Ocean: North West | collected 2012 | reverse complement strand
GGCGCCGGCGCCGGCGCCGGTTCCGCGGCGGCGGCGGCGCCGGCGCCAGCCTTCTCCGCCGCCGCACTCGGCTTCGGCTTCGCCTTCTTCGGTTTCGGTTTCGGTTTCGGTTTCGGTTTCGGTCGCGGGTTCGCCTTCTTTGGTTTCGCCGTCGGTTTCGGCGCAGTCTTAGGCTCGGCCGCGCACTTAGGCTTTGGCCCGGGCTTCTTCGCCCCGGGCTCGCGCTTCGGCTTCGCCGCGGCGATCGGCGACGGCGGCTCCGGCGCCGATCGCCGCACCTTCCCGGTGATCGCCGTCGTGCTCGCGCGCGCGGCGTCGTCGCACGCGCGCGTGAGCGCGCACTCGCGGGGCGCAGCGCCCGACCGATCGAGATCCGCCTCGGCGGCGAGCGTCTCGAGCTCCGCCGCTGCCGCCGCCGCCGCCGCGCGCGCGACCCGACGGCCGAGCTTCGTCCGCGTCGGTTTCACCTCCTCCTCGTCGTCGACGCGCGGAGGGGAGGAGGGTTCTTCCGCGTCTGCGTCGGAGTCGTCGTCCGAGCGCACGAGCTGCAGCGGCGGTTTCTTGAACGACGTGCGCCACGTCGTCGCCTCCGCGGCGGCGAACCACTTCGAGCGCCGCTCCGGCGACCGGGGCTGGTTGGCCCGCGCGCGAGGTCCGTTCTATACGAGCGAACGTCGGGGTGGAGTTGAAAGGCGTCAGTTGGCGTTGAAAGGCGTCGAGGGCGGGGATTGAAAGCGTGGCGTGGGCGGAGAGAGACGACGGCAAAAGTCCTTAAGGATCGGCGTTCACCACGCGGACGGGGTCGTATGGGGACCAGTGTATAGAACGCGCCTGAGAGATGTCCAGAAGCGGCTTTCGCGGCGGCGCGCCGCCGCGAGAAGAAGAGGGGTGCACCTCGACGCGTCGTTCCTCCTGCGTCTCCTCCTCCTCCGCGTCTTCGTCCGTGACTGCTGTGTTGTTCTCTTTCGTGAAGCCTCCTACTAACGCGGCGGCGACCTCCTGCTCCGGGGACTTGAACTCGTACTCGGACGGAAACGAGGACCCCCGCGGGTCGACCACCTTCGCCGCGGCGGGCGGGGAGACCGCGACTGCGAGCGAGCGTTTCATCGCGCGATTCGGCGCTTTCACGGACGGCGGCGTGCGCTCGATGGGCGACGACAGATCGTCCGGCGTCGCTTCCGTGTTCGGCGGCGGCGGAGGAGGGGACGGCGGCGTCGCGTAACGCGCCCGCGGCGGCGACGACGGCGACGACGACGGCGAAGCCTCCGCCGCCGCCGCTTCCTCCGACTCGGTATCGTCGAGCACGATGACGTCGGGAGAGGAGGACGCGTCCTTCTTCTTCTTCGTCTCCACGGCGTTGTCGTCGTCTGTCTCGAGCAAACGTTGCCGCGCCGCGCCGCCGACGTCGTCGCCGTCGCGTCGCGGCGGCTGCGACGCGCGTTCAATCTCCTTCCGTCGCGTCCTCGCCGCCGCGCAGACGCCGCGAAAGTGCGCGACGAGGCTCTCGAACGTGTCCCGCGGCGGCGGTAAAACGCTCGCGGCGAGAGCGTTCTTCTCGCCGCCAGCCCCTCGGCGAACGCGACCGAAGTAGGTCCGCACGCTCGCCCCGGGGGCGGCCATCGCGCCGTTGACTACGCCGCCGTTTCTTCGCGCGGCGCTTTCGACGAGCCCGATCCAGCTGTCGCCGCCGTCTTCCTCGGTCGCGACGAACGTCCCTCCTTCGTCGTCGCCGCCGCGCGCCGCCGCCGCCGCCGCCGTCGTCGTCGGTCGTTCTTCGACGCACGCGGACGCGACCAGCGCGCTCTGCGTCGCGACGTAGGCGTCCCTCTCGACGCCGCGCGCTTTCGCGGCTTTCTCGAGCGACGGATTATCCAACGGCCACGCGAGCGCGAGCGCGCCGCCGTCCGCGCGTCGCACCATCGCGTCGAACACCCTGCTGTCCTCAAACACGGCCGCGGCGTCGCGAGAAGGTCCCGCGGCGCCGTCCATGACGCACAGAAGGCAGTCGATGACGTTCGAGCGAAGGCTTCGCGCGACGCTCGTTCGCGCGTGCGCCCCCGGCGCCCACCCGCCGCCGCCGCCGCCGCCGCCGCCGCGGGGTAGGCCGGGCGTGTCCACGATCTCGAAGTCGTCCGGCAGCGGCAGCTCGACAATCACGTCGCCTTGGATGCACCCCCAGTGGCTCCAAGGCCCGTGCGCGACGCGATGGAGGTACGCGCGCGTCGCGTCGCACGCGGCGGCGAGCGCGAGCTCGGGCCCGGCGGCGGACGCTTTTTCTTTTTTTCCCGCGGCGGCGGCGGCGGCGCCGTCGTAGGCGCGCACGGTCCACGTCCTCGTCGCGCCGAGGAGGTCGCGGAACCGCGACGGGAGGTACGCCTTGCTCCTGTCTTTTAACGCCGCCGCGACGTTCGCGTCGTCGCAGCCGAGGATCGCCGCGAGCTCGGCGGCGTCCCTCGCGCGGAGACCCGCCGCGGCGGCCGGACGGGGCGACGCGGAGCTCGAACACTCGCCGTCGCCGTCGTCCGGACCCCCCGCCCCGACGTCCACGTCCACGTCCGGGATACGCGCGATGCGCATCGCCTCCCGGCCGCGCGTGACGACGCGAGCGATGTCTTGCTCTTCGCGATACGCGATCGTCACGCGCGCGAGGAAGGCGGCGTCGCGCGGCGCGGGCTTCACGACGACGGACGCGACCGTCTTCGCGACGGGCAGGAGCTCCCCCGAGGGCTGCGCGAGGACGTTCGCCTGCGCGCGCGGGCCGTCCGGGTGGACGTAGACGTCGCCGCCCTCCTGTGCGGCGCGCGCGGTCGCGGTGAGGAACGTCGCGCGGTCCTCGCGCCCGCGCAAGGTCTCCTCCGCGCGAAGCCGCGGAGGGGGCGCCGCGCGCGCCGCGTTCGAAGAAGACGGGGCAGGAAGCTCGAGGAGCGACGCGACGAGCGCGTTCACGAGCGTGGTCTTCCCGGCCCCGCGCGCGCCGACGACGACGACCTGCCCGCGCGGCGTTCGCCCGCTCGGCGCGTCCGGCGCGTCCGCGTCGCGTCGGCGTTTCGCGTGCGCCATGACGCGCGCGGGCTCTCGCGCGTCGCGCAGTGCACTCAGTGTGTACAGCTGGCAAGCGCAAGTCAGCTCTCGCTGCGCGCTCATCAGCAAAAGTTCCAACGGAGGAAGTTTTCCTCGCGGCGCATTCTCGCGCCCGCGCGCCCTCCACCACCCACGCACGCCGCGCATCGCGCGCCGCCAACCGTACCCATGGTCGACGCGCAAACGACGGAGAAGATCGAGGCGTACGCGTTCCGCGCGCTCGTCGCGCACATGCGCGAGCGCGCGGACGTGAGCAACATCGACCAGATGAATCTCGCCGGGTTCTGCAGGAACTGCCTCGCGAAGTGGTACCTCGTCGGCGCGAGGAAGAACGGCGACGCCGCGATGCGATACGACGACGCGCTCGAGCGCGTCTACGGCGAGCCGTACGGCGACTGGAAGAAGAAGCATCAGACGAAAGCGACGGACGCGCAGATGGAGTCGTTCGAGAAGAACAAGCATCTGCACGCGAAACACGACGAGGCGGCGCTGAGGGATCCTCCTCCGCCCGCCGCCGCCGCCGCCGCCGCGCCGTCCGAGAAGATTCCGACGACGACGACGACGACGACGCCGTCGACCTCGAACGCGCCGACGGCGAGTCCTCCTCCTCCTCCTCCTCTCGCGGCGAGAGGCGGCGCGTCGAGCGTGTGCTGCGAACCCGCGGACGCGCTCGCGGCGGCGGCGGCTGCGACCGCGTCGACGTCGACGGCGACGGGGGGCGTCCCGACGTCCGTTCGATTAGGCGTCGTCACCGTCAGCGACCGCGCGTTCGACGGCGAGTACGAGGACGTGACGGGCCCCGCGCTCGTGTGTCAGATGACCGCCGCCGCCGCGGAGCCAAAAGACCCGGGAGGGCACGGGTTCACGTTGTTCTCGCACCAGCGCGTCGTCGTCCCCGACGACGCGAGGAAAATCGCGGCGGCTATCAAAACTCTCGCCGCGAGCGGATGCAACCTGGTGCTGACGACGGGCGGGACCGGGTTGTCTTCGCGCGACGTGACGCCCGAGGCGACGACGAGCGTGCTGCACAAGCTGGCGCCCGGCATTCCCGAGGCGATGCACCGCGCGGCGGTGGACAGAGGCGTGCCGCACGCGATGCTGTCGCGGTCCGCGGCGGGCGTTCGCGACCGGTGTTTGGTGATTAATCTTCCGGGGCGGCCGCACGCGGCGAGGGACGATTTAGACGTCGTGATGCCCGTGCTCGCGCACGCGATCTCGCAAGTGAGCGCGTGAGCGAGCGCGAAGGCGGGCGGGCCCGAGCTACTAGAAGAGAACCCGAGCGAGCGGGTCTTGAAAATAGTCCACTTAAAACGAAAACGAGATGTTGATACCCTCGGCTCTCGTTCATCGGTCCTCGCTCGTCACCGACTCCACGGTCGGACGAACGAGTCGAGCTTATCTAACACCCCGCCCAGATAACTCCTCGGCGACTCCGGCGGCTCGCCCTCGCGACCGACGTCCATCCCGTCGCCGTCGCCGTCGCCGCTCGCGGCGGCGGCGGCGTCTCGCCACCCTCCCGCCGGGCTCGAGCTCGGTCGCGCGTTGGACGCGTCCGCGGCGTCCTCGGGCGCGCACGGACCGCTCTCCCCCGCCTCCCTCCTCCGCGCGTCCGCGGCTTCCTTCGCCCGCAACACCGTCTCCGTCATCCCGGGCTTGTAGTTCCCTTTCACCATCCACCGCACCGAGTTCGCGAGCGTCTTGAAGTGCACTTTCCGTCTCAGCCAAAAGTGGTCCACGATCCACGCCATGGTGGACGTCCTCTGCCGCTCCCCCTCGCGCTGAATCGCGATGTTCATGCGCGCGCACTGCGACTCGAGGTCAAACTTTTCCCTTCGAAGCTGCGTCACCTGGTGCTTCAGGCGGTCCAGCTCCGTCTGGCGTTCTTTCGCCTTGGCGCGGAACCGCGCGCTCGCGAGGCGATTTTGTATCCGCCGCTTGTACTTGGGATCTTTCGGGTCCAGCCCGTGCGCGAGGTCGCCGTAGTCCTCCGACCCGCCGCCGTGCCCCCCGCCGTGGCCCCCGCTCGACCCGCCGCCGCCGTGCGAGGGCGATCCTTCGCTCGTCGCGCCGCTGGTGTACCCGCCGCCATTTCCGCCGCTCGTGCCGCCGGTGTGATACGACGGCGCGTTCCCGCCCCCGTTCCCTCCGCCGGCGCCGTGCGAGAACCCTCCAGCGGCAGCGTCCGCGTCCACGTCGAAATCGAGCATGCCGTCTAGCTGCATGAGGTCGTTCTCGTCGAAGAACCGCCCCGCGTCCGCGGGGATGGACGGCATCCGGTCCAGCGCGCTCTGCCCGCGCATCACGCCGCCGCCTCCTCCTCCTCCTCCTCCTTCGCCGCCGCCGCCCTCGGGGATCCCCGCGAGCAGGTCGTCGAACGCGGTGTTCATGTTATCGTCCGAGGTTCGTCGGCCGGTCACCGGGTCGAGGCCCGGGAGGGGCTCCCTGCTCGGGCTCTGCACGATCGACGCGACGTGCCCGGCGAAGTCGTCTCCAGGGAGCTCCCCCGGGAGGTGCGCGTTCAGCGAGCTCTGCCGCTCCATGGCGCTCTTCTCGCGGCGGGGGTCGCGCCGCCGGCGTCGACTCGAGGGAGGACGCGCGAGGGCTCTTTTTTCGCGGGATGAAGCGAGCGCGAAAGGTCCAACCAACACCCGCGCGGGCCGCGCGGTCGCCTCGTTCGGACGCGCGGGGTGTTCGCCCCGCGTGCGCGACGCGCGGACGCGGATCCCGCGAGACGGGAGTCTCTCGAGCGACGGTCGCGGGCGTCGAGCGGTCGAACCCGCGCGAGGACGTGCCGGCTCGCGCCGAGGAGGAGTGCGCGGCCGCGCCGGCGACGACGCGAGAATTGACCGCGAGAGCGAGCACCGGGATCGGGTCGTGTCCGAACACGAACAGAAGATATCACACGATATATCGACGCTCCGCGCCAGTCGCGCCGCGCGCGCGAGATGCGCGAGCCGCCGCCTCGCCGCCGTCTCCGCGCGGCGTCGGCGAACGCCCTCCTCGCGCTGCTCCTCGCGTCGATCGCGTGGTGCTCGTACGTGGCGTACGACGACGACGGCGCGATCGACGACGGCGCGTGGCACGGCTCGGAGTCGCACGCGTCGTGGCACTCGGGCCCGCCCGAGACGACGACGACGACGACGACGACGACGACGACGACGACGACGCCGACGGGGTGGTACCGCGAGGTCGCGGGCCCGCTCGCCGCTGCGGACGACGCGGGGACGCGCTCGGGCGACGCGGCGAAGGAGGAGGGGGATGGGGGGGAGGAGGAGACCGACGGCGTCGCCGACGACGCGCGCGGGGACGACCGGGGGGGCGCGTCGGAAGAAGACGCGCCATCGCGAGCGGTCGATCCGTTCGAATCGCTCGACCCGCGCGAGCTCGTGCACGCGACGTTCGTGTCCGACGGATTCCACGAGTTCATGCTGAACTGGCACGCGCACGTGAAACGCCTCGGGATACGAAACGTCGTCGTCGCGGCGTTAGACGAGGCGACGTACGCGACGTGCGCGCGGCACGCGATCGCGTGTTACTCGCATCGTTCGCTGCGATACACGCACGGCGTCGTCGCCACCGGGGGGTCGCCGTTGCACGACGCGAACGCGTCGGTAACGCTCAACGCGACGGCGTTTCAACAGATAGGCGCCCTAAAAACGCAGTTCTTATTGACGTTACTGAAACAAGGGCTGCGCGTCCTCGTCTCGGACGTGGACGTCGTGTGGTTGCGAGACCCGGCGGAGTCGTACTTCGACGCGACGGACGGCGCGGCGACGGCGGCGGCGGCGGATATCGCCGTCAGCACCGACTGCCTCTCCGCGATCGACGAGGCGAAAACCCGCGGCTGCTGGCACATGCAGTTCAACACGGGAATCATGTACGTCAACCCGACGGAGACCGCGATGGCGTTTGTAACGGCGTGGGGTGAGGCGTTACGCGCGACGACGCACGCGTTCGAGCACGACCAGGACGTCTTCAACCGGCTACTTAGGACCGAGGTGCGTTCTCCTCACACTGGTCCCCATACGACCGCGTTCGCGTGGTGAACGCCGTTCCTTAAGGACTTTTCTTCCCGTCGTTTCTCTCCGCCCACCCCTCGCTTTCAATCCCGACGCACACACCTCGACGCCTTTCAACTCCGTTTCTGACGCCTTTCAACTCCACCCTGACGTTCGCTCGTACGGACCCTCGACCCCGAGGCGGACGGCTCGACGACGACGCTTCGCCCGGGGACGGGGAGGCGCGCGGACGCTGCGCTGGGCGGCGGCAGCGGCGGCGGAAATACTAGAGAAGAGGGTGTTACGGGGGGTGTTGGCGCTGGCGCGGGGAACGACGCGGCGACCATCGCGGCCGGTCCGATGACGGCGACCGCGGCGAGAGGCGTCGTCGTCGGCGCGCTGCCGCTGTCTCGATTTTGCGGCGGGCACTTCTTCTTCGTGCGGGGCGGGGACGCGAAGGTGCGTTCTATACACTGGTTCCCATACGACCGCGTTGGCGTGGTGAACGCCGATCCTTAAGGACTTTTCCCGGCGTCTCTCTCCGCCCACACCTCCCTTTCAATCCCCGCCCTCGGCGCCTTTCAACTCCGCTTCTGACGCCTTTCAACTCCACCCCGACGTTCGCTCGTACGGAACGGCCGCGAAGCGGACGTGCCTCGCGGTGCACACGACGTATCAGTTCAGTCAGGCGCGAGGGAAGCGGCAGCGGCTGCGCGAGCACGGGCTCTGGACGCTCGACGACGACGCGTACTACGAGGGGAGGGACGTCCCGGGGTGCGAAGGGTTCGTGATGGCGTCGCCGGAGGACGCGCCGCCGCGCGCATTGCTCGCGTCGGGTCCGTCCTCTCATCACTCGCGCCGGTCCCCATACGACCGCGTTCGCGTCGTGCGTGCCGTTCCTTGAGGACTTTACTTTTGGGTCCCGCGCGCGCGCGTTTCGTTTTGCTCTCTCCGCCCATCACCCCTCGCTTTCAATCCCGACACGCCTCGACGCCTTCGACTCCGCCTGACGCCTTTCGATTCCATCACCCCGAAATCGATCACAATAAATACACCGTCAGCGGGCGTGGAGAATCACCTCGCCGCCGCCGCGTGGTACCGGCTCGCGATGCGCAACCTCATCGCGATCGGTGTCGCTTTACGTCGGACGCCGATCATGCCGGAGTTGACGTGCGCGTGCGACCGGTACTGGGGGAACGTCCTCCCGGGGTGTTACATCCAAGGCTCGGACGCGAGGCCGCCGTTTCCGCGGTGCCCGCTCGATCACGTGATGAACCTGCCGAATATGGAAGCCGCGGGGGTGACGCATCGCGAGTATTCGTTCCTGAATAACTCCAGGGTGTCGGACACGATGCGCGATCCGTCCAATCACGCGTTCGTCGAGCTGAATCTCGACGCGGACGCGAGGAATGGGAGCGTGCCGCGCGTCGCGGGAGTGACGACACGCGGCGCTCATCACGCGATGAGAAGGATCTCGCTCGACGCGTATCCCACCGACGTCGAGTGGGTCGCCGCGGCCGGGGACGCGAAAGAGCCCGTCCTCGTGGTCTCCTCCGCGATCGCGTCGTTCTGTACGTTCAAAAAACGCACGGACGCGATCAGTTTCGACGCGCGGATGGCGAAAGCGCTTCGCGCGGAGTCGCACTTTTGCCGCCCCGGCGACGGAGGCCCGGGCTCGCGGTCGTGCGAGATTGGATTCGAGATTCCCGCGGGCGTCGCCGACGACGCCGACTGCGACGCGTTGCGGCGCGCGTGGGACGAGCCCAGCGGGTCGTTCCGCGGGCGGTACGCGCGGATGAACGCGCACAAAGATAGTTAGTAGTCGACGATCAGTCGGTTGTTATTGGTGTTCTCCGATGTCGTAGTATTAGTCAGTCATCGAAATTGCTAGCAGGCGTCGAAGTAATAAGTTGTTTCGTCCGCGAGCGCGCGCGCGTGAGCTGGCAACGCCATCGCCAGCCTGTTGTCGGCAATTGCCATGCCTCCGCTCCGCCCCGCCGCCCGCGCCCGCGCGCGCGATCTAAGTGTATCTAAGCTCAATCGTACAGCCCCTCCTCGTCCCAAACCTCCTGCAAGAACTCCACCATCTCCGGCAGCGGCACCGGCGCGGAGAACGGCCGCGACGACGTCAGGAGGTCGTCGTACGTCGCGTCCGCGCTCAGCACCGGCCGTCGATCGCGGTCGCGTCGCCGCGCCTCCGTCATCAACCCCCCGGCTCGCCCCGCGGCCGTCCACGCCTCTCGCTGCTTCTCCCACGCCGCGAGCCGCTTGTTATCGAACGGCGGCGCGCGGTTCGGCGGCGCGCCGGGCGCGGGCTTGGACGACACCCCACCGCGCGATGGCTCGCGCGCGGGCGCGGTCGTCGTCGTCGTCGTCGTCGTCGTCGCGCCGTCGCCCGTCATCTCCTCCTTCGAGCGTCGAACTTTCGGCCGGAAAAAATCGAACATGCCACGAGCGCGCTCGCTCGCGCGCGGTGCGCGTGCCGCGCGCTGCTCGCCTCCGCGAGCGCGTGCGTTCGCGTCAACGCCCTCCGCGAGTGCGAGCGAGCGGGTCCGCGCGAGGCAGAGCGCTGCCGACGACGCGGGCGGGAATGATGAAGATATTTTCGTCGTCGGTCGAAAAGAAACCAGACACGTTCTTCAGCGAACAGAACTCGTCTCATCAGCATCACGCGTCGTGTCCGCATCTTTTGGCGCCGCCGCCGCCGCCGCCGCCCGCGCGCGGCCGCACCTCCCCCGGTCATCCACCCCACGAACACCCTCGCGCGTCCATCGCATCGCTCCTCCTCCTCCTCACTCCTCCTCCTCTTCGTCGGGCACGAGCACGACCACCTTCCCGGTCGTGCCGCCGCTTTGAAACGTCCGCAGCGCCGTCGGGAGCTCGTCGAAACGAAACCTGCGGCCGATCGTCGGCGGTTTCAACTTCAACGCCTCCAACCCCGCGAGCAACTCCCCGAGCTCCACGATCTTATCGAACATCCATATCAGGTTAAACCCCATCACGGACTTGTTCACCCCGGGGAGATTCATCGGGTCCACGAACGGCCGTCTGACGTACTTCCACGCGAGCTTGACCCAACCGCTTAAACCCAAGTCGCCCGCCGGGGTCAGATCCGCGGCGCCGTAGACGACGTACCGACCCGTCTTCGCGAGGTTGTCCCACCCGCCCTTGAAGAAATCGCCCATGACCGCGTCCATCACGACGTCGCACTCGTCGCTCACGCCGCCGCTCGCGACGAGCGCGGCAGCCTTGACTTGCTCGCCGAAACGTCTCCGGTCGCGGACGACGATGGCGTCCTCGCGCATCGTCGGATGCCGGGCTGCGACGACGATCGATCGATTTCGGGGCGGAGTTTGAATGTCGGGGTGGAGTTGAAAGGCGTCAGGTGGAGTTGAAAGGCATCGAGGGCGGGGATTGAAAGCGAGGGGTGGGCGGAGAGATGCGCCGGGAAAAGTCCTTAAGGATCGGCGTTCACCACGCGAACGAGGTCGTATGGGGACCAGTGTATGAAGGCGCGTCGGTCGGAGTCGAAAGGCGGGCGTCGCGGTCGAGCGAGCATTGAAACCGTGGGTTCGGCGGAGAGAAGTAACGTCACGCGGACGGAAAACGTGAAGCCCTTAAGGAACGGCGTGCACCGCGCGAACGCGGTCGTATGGGGACCAGTCATCAGACGCGCCTAAGATGATCTCCTTCTTGCTCGCGGACCCAACCGTCGCCACCGCGCGCGCGCCGACGGCTTCGCAGATGCCGAGACCGAACAGCCCGCACCCGCCCGCGGCGCTGTGGACTAACACCGTGTGCCCTTTCCGCACGTTACCCAACGCGCGCAGGGCGTAGTACGCGGTCAAGCCTTGGACTAAGAACGCCGCGCCCTGCTCGTGCGTCCAGCCCGCGGGGAGCTTCCGCGTCTGATGCGTCGGCGCGTTGACCTTCGTGGCGTAAGCGCCGAACCGCGTGACGCACATCACGGAGTCGCCGACTTTCAAGTCCGGGACGACCGTCCCTTCCGGGAGATCCGCGCGCGGCGGCCCGAGCGCGGTGACGACGCCGCAGCACTCCAGGCCGGGGACGAACGGCGTCGGCGGCGTCGCCTGGTACAGACCGAGCACGCTGACAAAAAATGTTCATCGGTCAGTTGAAAGGGGACACGATCAAATGTTGAAACCGAGGTGCGGGTGAAAAACGTCTGTAGCTCTCGAACGCACCTGAAGACGTCCGCGAAGTTGAGGCCGATGGCTTTGACGTGGACGCGCGCTTCCCCCGGGCCCGGCGGCGCGATGGCGTCGTCCTCGACGAGGGTCATGCCGCTGAGCGCGCCGGTCTTGTTCACCCGCCACGACTTCACCGTCTCGGAGGAGGAGGAGGAGGAGGAGGGGGTAGAGGGCGGCATCGCCGGCGTCGCGGACGCTTCCGAAGCGCGAACGACGACGACGCCGAGGTTTCGCGCGGGAGAGATGAAGCGAGACGACGACGACGACGACGACGACGCGCGCGCGCGGCGCGCGCGATCGACGGAAAAAGACGGCGGACGCGGGGGCGAGCGCGCGGACGACGGCGCGAGTCGCATCTGGCGGTCCCCGCCTCGCGCTCGGTGCACTACCGGCTCTCGGACGAGCCGAAACGATCTCGCGCCCAGTCTGACTGACTGGAACCAGACAGAATCGATTGGTCTAGTCTACGTAAGTCGCCTATCTTCTAAATACCAATACCAATGCGCCACGCCGCTCCCCGTCAGCGGTACTCCGGAGGTAGCATCCGCTCTATGTTCTCCCTCCACGTCCGATACCCCGGATCCTCTTCGCGCGAAGCGAAGGAAGAGGAGCCGCGGTTAGCGCGGTGCGGCGATATTCCCTCGTACTTCTTCGGGGTCAGCCGCTCGGTGGCGTGCGGGACGCCGAGCTTAAGCAGAGTAAACCTCGTAGACTTACTCGGGCGTTTTTCCGAGAAGAGCTTCAGTTCTCGCGCGGCGTCGCCGATCTCCGCGACCTCGAGCGCGTCGAACCACTTTCCTTCCTTCTCCGCGCGGACGACGTCCAACGCTCTCGACGTCGCGGCGCGAATCGCAGACTTTTTCGTTTTCCCTCTCGCTCGCGCGAGCGACCTGCCGTGTATCCGCACGTCGGCGACGAACTGGGACTGCGCGTCGTCGTCGTCGTCGTCGTCGTCGCCGCCGCCGCCGCCGCCGTCGCCGCCGTCGATGCCGCCGTTCACTTCGGTCGCGGCGTGGACGCTCAAATCCGCGCCCCACAAGAAGCAGATCCTGTTCAAGGTCTCCCACTCGGTTGTTTTTTTGACGACGGCATCCGCCGGGTCGTCGTCGTCGAGCGCGTTCATTTTCGCCACGTACCTCGCGATGTAGAAACTGCCGATCCGGCGCAGGACGTTCCGCGCGCGATACATCGTCAGCGCCGCGCACGGGTTGAACCCCGGGGCGAGGAGCTTCGCGTCGCTCGCGATGAGGTCGCCGACGCTCGTCGCGTCCGCGAAAAACGCGCAAAAGTCCTCGACGGAGACGCCCAACGGCGCGCCCCACCTCTCGTGCAGCCCGCGGAGCACCACCTCCGATTGGATCGCGTCCTGGGCCGCGTACGCGATCTGCGCGTCGCTCAGCGGCGCGCGCGACCAGTCCGACATCTGCGTCGTCTTGCTCTTTAACGGCGCGGCGTTCGCGGATCCGGCGTTGGACGGCGTCGGCGGGGGAAACCTCGCCGAGAGATTCCTGAGGGTCGACGGTCCGTCGTTCAAAGCGACGTCGGGGTGGAGTCGAAAGGCGTCAGAAGCGGAGTTGAAAGGCGTCGAGGTGCGTCGGGATGGATTAAAACCGAGGGGCGCGCGGAGAGTGACGAACGCCGGGAGAGAAAGTCCTCAAGGAATGAAGTTCACGACGCGAACGCGGCCGTACGGGGACCAGCGCGAGGAACAGAACGCGCCTCAGCCCCGGCGGCTCGCCGAAGAACGACGCGACGACGTTCACGTCGACGAACGACGCGCGACGCACGCCGTCGCTTCCGAGGTCGTAGTCCCTCGCGAGGTCGTCCAGATCGCGTCCGACGCCCGCGCCGACGAAGTACAACAACCTATCGGACGGCGCCAAGTGGCCGTCGGACGAGGCGGAGGCGGAGGAGGCGGACAACGCGTCTCGGAGCGACGCGGGAAGGACCGCGTCGCCGTCCTTCGTCGCCGCGAGGACGTGCGCGAGAAGACACGAACCACCGGCGGGGACGCGTTTTCCCGGCATTTCCCCGCCGCCGTTTTCCCCGTCCCCGTCCCCGTCCCCGTCCCCGCGCGCGTAGAGCTGCACGAGCGACGTCGGGTTCACGCGCCCGCTCGTGAAGTTCGGCCTCGCCTCGACGTCGAAACCGACGATCGCGAACGACGACCGGCCGCCCCCGCTTCCGCTCACGCCGCTCGCCGCGCGCTCGCGCTCGGCCGCCGCGAGCCTGAGCCTGGCCACGAGGTCAGCCTTGCGTCCGCTCGACGGCAGCTTCGCCGCTTTCAGCCGCTCGCGCAGTCGCGCGACCGTCGATGATGCGTCAAAATCATCGTCGTCGTCGTCGTCGTCGTTCGTCGAGCGCGGGGCGCGCGGCTGCCTCTTCTTCGCACCGCCACGCGTCGGGAACATCTCCGCGATCGCGGCGTCAATGTCCTCCTTCGTGTACGCGGTCGTGACGCGCACGCCGTCGATCGTCGTCGTCGTCTTCGACGGCGCCGCCGCCGACGACGACGACGTCCTCGCGGCGAATCCGCGCGACGACGAAGAGTGCGAATTCCTCGGCGCCTCCGTCTCCGCCCGTCCCCACGCCGCCTCCGCGAGCGCGACCGCGTCGTCGCGCGGAAGCGCGCGCCATCGCGCCGTCTCCGCCGCCGCGGCGACCCCGCGCGCCCCGCGCCTCCGCGCGGCGACCGCGAGACGCCGCATGACCCGTCCGACGCTCGCGCGCGCGCCGGGAGTGCCTCGCGTCGGCGCTTCCCGCGTCTCAGAGACCTCGCCTGATGAGACGTCGAATCCGGGACCTGAAGCGCGCCGCGCCGGCGGTTCCTGTCGCAGGCGGTTCGGTTCTCTTTTAGGTGTCGGTTCGCGCGCCGCGTCCCGCGCCGCGGCACTCCCCGACGCGCTGCTCCCCACGCGCGACACGACACGCGCGCATCGCGTCTCGCGCCCGCGCGCCTCGACCCGAAGAACGACATGGTCGCCGCCGCGAACGACGCGCTCTTCATCGGTGCGCGGTCCTCCGCGCGCGATCGCTCCGTTCGCGCGTCGCGACGGTTTCGGGATCTCGTGATGACAAGACATCTCACCGCGCGCCTCGCCCGAGCGCGCGCGAGGATCGACGCGATGCGATGCGATGCGCGCTACTAGAGTGAAGAGAAACGCAAAATGCACGCTAACGAACCGTTATTCATTCGCCGTGAATGACCTCTTCTCTCTCGCTCTCGCAGGCGACCCAGCAGAGAGCAGCGACGACGTCGACGCGTGCGGAGGGTTCGCGTTCGCGCTCCCCGAGCTGCGCGAGCTCATCGAGGGCGGCATCGGTCCGCTCGACGAAGACGCGCTGCGTCACCTGGAAGCCTCGAACGACGGCATCGACGCGAGCTGGCCGTCGCCGTTCCTCGACGCGCTCGAAGACGTCGACGCGTTCGAGGCGAGCGTCACGGCGTGCGGCGGCGACGACGACGACGACGGGACGTCGTGGATCCCGCGATGGATGATCGATCGCGCGCGCTTCGACGACGGCAGGTGTGCACACTGGTCCCCATACGACCGCGTTGGCGATGTGAACGCCGATTCTTAAGGACTTTTCCCGGCGCATCTCTGCGCCCACCCCTCGCTTTCAATCCCCGACCTCGGCGCCTTTCAACTCCACCTGACGCCTTTGAACTCCACCCCACGAAAGCCCGGGAAGAGTCTCAGAAGACGGAGAAACTGAAACCCCGCCGATACCAGTCGCCGCCGCCGCGGAGGCCGCCGCCGTCCGCGACGCGATGCGCGTCCACACGATGTACCCCGCGCTTCTTCGCGCGTACTTCGCGTGCCGAAGCGCGGGCGCGGACCGCGCGACGGAGCTCGCGCTGCGGCGGCGGAGAGACGCGCTCCTCGAAGACGCGCGCGTCCGGCGAGAAGAAAACGCGCAGAACGCGTCCGGTTTCTTCGACGCGCACACGCACGGCCAGGGCGGCGAGGAGATGGACGACTTCATCGCGCGATGCACCGCGGAGTTGAGAGCGTATTCCGTGGAGTTGAACGCCATCGCGCGGGAGAGCGAGGACGCGTGCGCGGAGTTTGAACGACGCGTCGCTACGATCACCGCCTCCGCGGCGAAAATTAAAATCGACGACGAGAGAGCCCGCGAGAGAGGAGGAGGAGGAGGCACGCCGGCCGACGCCGCGAGGGGAGTCGACGACGACACGGTCTACGACGACGAGGACGAGTTCGGAGACGACGACGACGACGACGACGACGACGAGTCCACGGACGCGAGCGCGTGGGTGAGGAAGCAGAGGAAACGCGCCGCCGCCGCCGCCGCCGCCGCCGCCGCCGCCGCCGCGGGGGGGGGATCGAAAAAACCACCAGCCGCCCCCGCCGCCGCCGCCGCCGCGGGTCCGTCTCTCACCGCAAAGCACGTGGACACGCGAGAGGACGACCTGCGCAAGTCTCTCAAGCGGAAGTACGCGACGTCGATATCGTCCCTTCGAGACGAGTTCCTCCGCAAGAGGAAGAAAGGCAAGCTCCCGACGGACGCCACGGAGGCGCTGAAAAAATGGTGGAGCGACAACGTCGTATGGCCGTATCCGTCCGAAGACGACAAGCGCGCGCTGTCAAAGTCTACCAACCTCAGCGCGACGCAGATCAACAACTGGTTCATCAACCAGCGGAAGCGACACTGGCACAAGCTGTTTAAGGGCGTGACGCAGCCCGCGAGCGAGGAGGAAGCCGCGGTCGCGCTGCGACGCGCGTTCGGGACGCTCGAAAAAGCCCTCGAAGTCGCGCGGGCGTCGTGAGGTACTCTGCTGTAAGTTATTCTCTTCTCTGTTCTACGACAATACGTGTGACTAATTAAATACCGACCGCGCACCTCGTGCCGTCTACTACCGCATTCCGGCGGAACCGACCCTAACGCAGCCACGGCGTCTTGAATATCATGTCCATGGACGTGAGCACGTACACCGCTTGCGTTCCGGCGTAGAAAAATAAAACCCCCAGCGCCGTCGCTCGCGTGATTCGACCTCTGTTGACCACGACCACGCTCAAGAACAAATAGACGAGCGCGATCAACAGCGACGCCACGAGCACGATGACGTCGTTGTGCAGCTTGAAGTGCCGCAGCGGACGCCCGCTCTTCGAGACGTTCGAGAACATCCCGAGGGACAGACCCACGAGAACGTTAAACATCGGCCCTCCGACGCACGCGGCGACGGCCATCCTCGGGTGCCCCTCCTTCGCCACGGTGACGTTGCTGACTAGATCGCCTATAGATATTCCCCACGCGAGGACGGTCGCGCCGAGGAGGCTCTCGGATAGACCGTTGATCGTCCCGACCGCGGCGAGGAGGGCGACGATCTCGCCGGCGACGACGTCCATCCAAGTGATGGACTGCGCGAAGGCGACGATCGTGAGCGCCGCCGTCATCGCTCGCACCGCCGCTCTCGGCGCGTCCGGGCCAATGAGCGTCGGCCAGGCGGCGTAGAGCGCGACGGCGCCCAACGCGCCGCACGCGGCGCCGTATATCGCCCCCGCGGGGTTGACGTCGTTCGGGAGGAAACGCTCCGCGGCGATGAAAAAAAGCGGCGCCGTGACGGGGAGCGCTGAGGGACATGCCATACAAAAAATGTTCATCGGTCAGTTGAAAAGAGAAGCGATCAAATGTTGAAACCGGGCGATGGGTGAAAAACGTTTGTAGAGAACGCACCGGAGACGAGGACGCGCGACTGCCGCGACGCGTCCGCGTTGAGCTCTGGCATCGTGCATCGCAGCGCGAACAACGTCGGCGCGTTAACGATCGCCGCGAGCGCGGAGAGCGTCTTGCGGAGCATCCGCGACGGGCTGAGCGTTGTTTGGGGGGGCGCGGCGACGCCGCCTCCGCCTCCGCCGGCGGCGTCTTCGCCGTTCCATACAAAGCGATGTCGGGGTGGAGTTGAAAGGCGTCAGGTGGAGTTGAAAGGCGTCGAGGGCGGGCGTTGAAAGCGATGGGTGGGCGGAGATAGACGCCGGGAAGAGTCCTTAAGGATCGACGTTCACCACGCCAACGCGGTCGTATGGGAACCAGTGTAAGGAGAACGCGCCGTTCTCGTCGATCCCCGCGCCGCCGTTCGTCGACCCGGCGCCGCCGCCGCCCCACCGGACGTTCGGCGCGCCCCCGACCCCGGTCCCGTCCTCGATGAGCGCGGCGTACCCGTCCTCGAACGATTCGTCCGCGTCCAGCAGCCCGGCCGTCAGCCCCTCGCCGTCCGCCGCCGCCGCGAGATCGTCCTCCGCCGAAAACGCCGCCGCCGCGCCGGGGGCGACCCCCCACCCCAACCCGCGCAGCATCGCGCGCACGCGCGCGGGCGCGAGCAGCGCGATGAGGTACGCCGCGTACATCGACCCGAGAGCGATCGCGTGCGGGGCGTTGACGTCGCCGGCGAGGAATATTCCAAACGTCGTCGCGACGGCGGCGCCGTAAAATCCGACGTCCCTGGTGAAGGCGGCTTTGCCGACGTCGACGCCGTGGTTCAGGGACATGCATTCGGCGATGCGGTGAAACGCACCACGCCGGCGCGTTAGCGTCAGCGTTTCATCGGTTTCGTCGGTTTCGTCGTCGTCGTCGTCATCGTACGCATCGCTCGCGTCGTCGTCGTCGTCGCCGCCGCCGCCTAACAACCCCCGCCTGATCCCTTTCCCGCGCGTCGCCGCCGCGATCGTCGACGGAGACTTCGCCTCCGGCTTCTTCCCCGTCAACAAAACCACCGCGGGAAGGACGACCGCGCAGACGTAGAACCCCGCGCCGAACACCGCGCCGAGCGCCAACGACACGCCCTCCGCGTCCGCGCCCTTAAACGCAGCCACCTGCGTGAAGACGTCGGGCGCGCCGTTCCCGAACGACAGCACCTGCGCGATTCCATACGAGCGAACGTCGGGGTGGAATTCAAAGGCGTCAGATGGAGTTGAAAGGCGTCGAGGGCGGGGATTGAAAGCGAGGGGTGGGCGGAGAGATGCGCCGGGAAAAGTCCTTAAGGATCGGCGTTCACCACGCCGACGCGGTCGTATGGGGACCAGTGTACAGAACGCGCCGTCGCGCCCGCGACGTCCTCGGGCAGCCGCAGCGCCCTCGACACGTTCTCCAGCGACGGCACGAAGAACCGCTCGGCGACGATCGCCATGACGGAGATGAAGAACACCGCGAGCGATAGCTGCAACGCCGTGCTCAGCGTCGCGAGGCGACGCATGTGGCAGTAGTGGATCGTGAGGTAGGGCACGATGTTCTCGTCCTTGGAGCACGCGGGGTTGTGCCGGACGTAGTGGCACCGCTTCGCCTTCGCGACCGCCCTCGGCTTGCACGTCTCCACGCGCGCGCCCACGGGGCCGTCGGAGGGGTTCTTCGCGGGCGGCGCGAGAGGCGACGGCGGCGGCGCGGTGTGGTTCTTCTTCCACTCCGCCGCGCGCGCGTCGACGTCGTCGTCGAGCGCGTGATGCGCCGCGTCGTCGAAAGGAATAACAATTGCGTCGTCGATCGCCCCCCCGCGCTTCTGGAGCCAACGTCGCGCCGCGGACGTTCGGACGCCGCCGCTCGGCGCGGCGGCGACGCTCGTCCCCGGGCTTGCGAGGAGCGCGAGGAGCGCGAGGAGCGCGACGAGCGCCGACCGTCCGCGCATGGCGCTCTGTGTGGTCGCGGAGGGGCGCCGACGCGCTCGTTCCGTTCGCCAAAAAAAGTTTCGTCGATCCTCGTCAGGTGCGTTGAAGCTAGACAAACGTTTTTCACCCACCCCACAGTTTGAACATTTGATCGCGTACCCTTTCAACTGACCGATGAACGTGTTTCAATGGAATCGCCCCGTGAGAGAGCGCGAGCGTTCGACTCTCGCGCTCTCATCAGTCACATCGCTCGCGCGCCACCTCCGTCCGTCCTCCCGCGGCGATGAGCGAGATCGAACCCGCGGCGCCGCCGCCGCCGCGCCCCGGGATCCGCCAACGCCTCGGCACGCTCGCGGGAACGCTCAGGTCGAAGGCGTCGCTGCCGCCGTTCACGCGCGTCGTCGCGGCCGCGCTGATCGCCGTCTTCCTCCTCGTCTCAGGCGCGTTCTATACACTGGTTCCCATACGACCCCGTCGCCGTGGTGAACGCCGATCCTTAAGGACTTTTGCCGTCGTCTCTCTCCGCCCAGGGTCCCTCGCTTTCAATCCCCG
>MDSW01001455.1_pt1 | contig 19464 bp, 19 predicted proteins | sample 811171 | NCBI WGS metagenome assembly MDSW01 (sample SAMN05326641, study PRJNA326480) | marine metagenome | isolation source: seawater | place: Atlantic Ocean: North West | collected 2012 | reverse complement strand
ATAATAAATTTGCACTTGCTGCTTAATTAACTTGTTAATTAAGTAAACGGGGTTTGGGGCACCTGGCAACAGAACGCCCCTTGATATATAATACTTTAATAACGAAAGGAGTCGAAATGAGCGGATGGGAAATATTAATTGTAGTAGCTGTGCTTTACGCAATTATTAATTAAAAAAAATTCTGGGGTTTGAGCACCTATCGACATAAAGCTCTTCTAATCAAAAAAAACTTGGATCAAGTAAAGGGTAATCTTTTAACAAAATGAAAAAAAAATATAAATTCTTAATTATATTATTTGGTTTCTTAACAATATATTTTTCAATTAATTTTTTTATTGGAAAAGAGAATGATTTTCTAAAAAACTTTAAAGGTCTATTTTCCTCGGAACTTAAATATTCAGTTAAAAAAATATTCTTTCCACACAAAGTTATATCAAATCTAGAAAGAGATAAATCTGCTTTAATAGTTTATTATGCTAATCAAGAATTAGATTTCAAAAAATCTGATAAAGACATTCAAGTTGGCAAAATGATAGATCTTCAATTATCTAATGGTTACAATCTATCTAAGTATAATTTAGTAGGAGGTTTTTATGCAGGTATAAAAAATAAATTCCCTGGAAGTGGATATCTTGATTTTCATTCAGACAATTTAATAATTTTATCTTCACGTGGTGTATTAGCTTATACAAAAAATATCGATAACTTAAATTTTAAGCAAATAAGGAATAATATTAATGAGTTTATTGGATTAAAAGAGTTTGTAAAAAATTCAGCACATTCTTTGAAAGATCTGACCATTCATAAAAATAAAATTTTTATTTCATACACAGAAGAAATTAAAGCAAACTGTTGGAATACAAGTGTAATTTTTGGGGAAATGAATTATGAATACACTAAATTTAAAAAGTTATTCTCATCAAAAGATTGTGTACATCCCTCAAAAAATATTGAAAAATTAGTAAATGCTCGTCAATCTGGTGGAAGAATTATTAGTTTAGATGAAAGCAATATTTTATTATCAGTTGGTGAATATAGAAGTAGATATCTTGCTCAAGACAAAGATAGCATTAACGGTAAGATAATTAAGATTAATATTAAGAATTCTGTTCATGAAATTTTTTCTATGGGTCACAGAAATCCTCAAGGGTTATTTTTAGATAAAGAAAATAATTTTATTTTAGAAACAGAACATGGGCCTATGGGAGGGGATGAAATTAATTTAATAGAGATTAATAATATTGAAATTCCAAATTATGGCTGGGCAATTGCTTCTGCGGGAAAACATTATACTGGAAAAGGAAAGGATAAAGACAAATTTAAAAAGTTAAATAAATTAAGATACGAAAAATATCCATTGCATAAATCTCATTCAAAGCATGGATTTATAGAGCCTCTTCATTCCTTTGTTCCTTCTATTGGAATTTCAGAAATATTTAAAATTGGAAAAAATAAATATGTAACTAGTGCATTAATAGATAAGTCCCTCTATTTTTTTGAATTAAATAATGAAAAAAAAATAACTAATTTAAACAGGGTAGAAATTTTTGAGAGAATAAGAGATATAAAATTTAAAGATAACAAACTATATTTATTCTTAGAAGATACCGCTTCAATTGGCATAATAAATATTTATTAATTGTTTTATATTTTAAAATGGAAAATATTATTTTAGGTTTTTTAACCGGTGGAAGTTTAATATTGGCAATAGGACCGCAAAATATTTTTGTCATTGAGCAGGGCTTAAAAAAAAACTTTGTTTTCATGGTTACAAGTATATGTGCTTGTTCGGATATCTTATTAATTTTTATTGGAGTTTTTATTTATCATATTTTCGATTTTATATCCTTTAAGGTCGAATTTTGCTTAAATGTGGTTCTAATATTATTTTTACTTAAATTTATTAGAGACAAATACATTGAAATTAAAAAAAATCACAAAATTCAAAATATAAAAAAATTAGAAAGCTTTAAAAATGTATTATTAAAAACACTTGGCTTTACCTATCTAAACCCTCATGTTTATTCTGATACAGTTTTTATTTTAGGAAATTTATCAAAAAATTTTATATTAAAAGAAAAATTTTTTTTTGCTTTTGGAGCGTCTATAGCCTCTATAATTTTTTTTTATTGTTTAGGTTATATGTCTAGTTTATTTGCAAAATTTATTAAAAAAACTAACACGTGGAAAACTATCAATACTTTCATTATAGTTTTCATTATGGTTTTAATAGTTATTGTTATTTATAATACCTATATTAAGTTATTAACTTTTTTAATTTAAACTATGAAAGTCTTAACATACCAGGAAGTAAATGATTATTTTAAAAATCATAATTTGAAAAATGTTGTTTTATTTTCTCAAGCACGTTCTGGATCCACATTTATAACCCATAGTTTTTCAAAATATTTAGGTTTCAAAAAAGAAAATGTTTTCATCGAAGAGTATTTTCAAAATAAACATTTTGTATATTTAAAAAACTTTTTAAAAAAACATGACAATTTTTTTTTAAATACTAATGAATTTGTTTACAGTAGAGCTCTACTTAAAAAAAGTGAAACACTTTTCATTTATTTATATAGAGATGAACAAGAGATTCTAAATTCTTATACTAAAGCTAAAAAGCTAGGTTATTATTTAGGTTGGGAAGAATTTTATGAAAGATATAGAAAGTTTTATCCCAAAATCGATAATTCAGTTAGTATACCAAAATTTAATCATCTAGTTTGGGAAAGTCAGATTTCGAATTTTGATCACGCTCTTACACTGTCTTATAGCAGTTTTATAAATCACCCCGATTTTATAAAAAATCGATCAATTATAAAAAAATTAAAACAAATTGGAAAAGAAGAAAAGAATTTAGAAATAAAACTGAACAATAAAATAAATTTTTCTTTTTTTGAAAACATTTATTTTTTAATAAGAAGAAAAATCGATAGTAGAAAAAAAGATATGAAAAATTATTGATTAAAAATTAAGTTAAATACGGGTACTTATAATTATGGATCCCCAAATCTTGCCCGTAAATTAATATCATCATTTTTCGACTTTTTTTCTTAGGAAAATTTCCTTTATGAAGACCAAAAGTATCTTCGATTATTAAGCTCCCTCTTTTTTTTTGGAATGTTTTAATATTTTTAAAATTATATTTTTTTTTAATTTCATGGTCATCAATTCGTTTGGAAATAATATGTTCAAAATTTTTTTTCTTATTTGATTTTGCTAAGAATGAATGGGGACCACCTTGTTTATCTACGTCATTCAAATAAATAAAGATTTTAAAAAATTTTTTAAAATCTAAATCATAATGGAAGAACTGAGCATTATCTTGTTTTTCTTTTTCAGAAGTTTCCAAAGGATTTGAAATATAACACTGTCCTGAAACTGAAATTTTATTAGAATTAATATAATCTTTTGCAAGTTTCAGAAAAAAATTTGAAGTAGCTAATTCTCTAATAAATTTTGTTTTAGAAATATCTATATCAATTGCAACATGTGGGATTTTATTCGACTTGGATTTTTTAAAAATTGTTTTAAGGTGATCTTTTTTTTTGAGAGATTTATAAAATTTAGATGTAATTTTTTTACTTTTTACCCCTTTAAATGTGATTGATGAGTTCTGTAAGTTTATTTCATTTTCTAAATTATCAACATAGGGTTTCTTAAGTAATAAGGAGTCATTAAATCCTTTGTTATTTAGATCTTTTATTATTCTTCTTCCGTTAACTTTTTTTTTAAAAGAATGATTTGGATAAAAATTATTTAGGCTAAATTTTGTTGGTTTTAATATATTTCTTATGAAATCAAATGCATAGAAAAATCTAATTATAAAAACTTTAAAAAAAATATTTTTATTATTATGTTTAGACAACATTATTGCAGTAGATACACTGTATACAAAATGTTTAAAGAGTATAAACATTTCGTTGAGGTTAGCATCTTTTTAAGTACAATTGAAGTAAATTTATGTTTAGTTTTTTAATTAAAAACAGTTTCATAAAGATAAAAATCTTTAATTTTTTTAGGTTTATAATAAAATTTTCGAGCCCATTATTGGCATGTAAATTAAACAATCTGAGACAGAAAACTATGGGGAGAAGTATTTATTTCAGCTATGATAAAAACAAAAAATTATTTTGTGTCAAAGATGAAAGCAATATTGAAGTTTATTTCAGTGAAAAGGTAAGAGGATTTGACACTTACTCCTACAGTATAAAATATAGAGCAAAAACTTTAGCAGAAAGTTATTCTTTAGATAAAATAAGATTTAACAATAACGACGTTGTAATTGATTGTGGAGCTAATTTTGGAGATATTTTTATTTTTTTTTTGCTAAAAAATTTAAAAATTCAGTATATATCTTTTGAGCCTTCTCCAAAAGAATACAGTTGCCTTTTATTAAATTGCAAAAATCAATCAAATAACAATATTGGACTTTCAAATAGAAAAGGAAATTATAATTTTTACCTTAAATCAGGGTCTGGGGATTCATCTTTAATTGAACCATCAGGTGGTTTTAAAAAAATAATTCAAGTTCCAACCACAACTTTAGATGACTTTGTGCAAGAAAAAAATATTAAAAGGATAAAATTTTTTAAAATTGAAGCTGAGGGAGCAGAGCCAGAAGTATTAGAGGGCTCAAAAAATTCATTAAAAATTATTGATTATATAGGTGTTGATGGAAGCCATGAAAGAGGAAAAAAAGAAGAATCAACAATAGAATTTGCAAAAGAGTTTTTACAGAAGAATGATTTTGATCTAATTAAAATTATTGAAACTGATGATTTTATAAAAGGTTTATTTAAAAATAAAAAAAATAATTAAAAACCAGGATAATTATACTTTTTTAAGTTTAAATTATATTCATCATTTAAAATTTTATTATCTTCTTTAAAAATTTGACTAAATCTTTCTTCCCAAGATTTTGGAAACTGTAATTTTGAATTAAATGGTAAAAATGGAGAAATTCTATCAGTAATTCTATAGGTAAGATATTTATAAGAACCTCTTAAGGAGTGTCCCTTTTTCCCTGGTAAACGAACCCCGGGAGAAAAATGAGGTCTTCCTAGGTCATAAGTTACAATTCTATTAAGTAGACGCTGTATGAGTATACTTAATTTACCCAAACCCGGGTTTCTTTTTGGCAGTTTTATATTAATATTTTTTACTTCAATAAACTCACAAATCTTGGATAAAAAAAGATCTTCATCTTCAATTAATTCTTCAAAACACAAAACAAGTACATTTTCTTTTCCAAATAATTTTTCGTAATAATTTATTAAATTTAAGTAATGTATTTGAGATAAGAAAGATGCGGTTTCATAGTAATTTACTAAATATTCAATAAATGCGGATAAACTTAAATAGTAACCTGATCTTATTGATTGAGAGTACATACTAAGTATAAATTTCTTTTGGTTACGAATAGTTATAATAATTTTGCTCTCTTTACCAAAAATATCACAAAGCCTATTTGCTATTAATGTTCTGTCAGGTAAATGGCGTTCTTGAAAACTTAAACCCTCTGCTGATAATAAGTTTATTTTTTTTTCATCATTAGAGTTAGAGCTAATTTCTTTTAAAAAAACATTTTTAATTAATTGTGAATTGTTCTTATAAAGCAACGGTGTTTTTCTGAGCTCTACTTCTATAGCATTTAAAATTGCATCTGAGTCATAAGGTTGCCCTAGATAATTTATTTGAGGATGTTTACTAAAAAAAAACTCTTGTAAAGATGTTGTTCCAGTTTTGGGAAAGCCTATATGTATTACGTTTTGTTTCATTAAAGTATTGAAGTAATTTATACTACAAAAATTCTAAAAATACTCTACAAATTATATTAATTAAAAAAATGAGTTGAAAGAATGTAAGTGAAGAGCTAAAAATCGCTGAAAATAAATTTATGAAAAAAAAAATTTTAATTATGGGCTTGCCTGGCTCTGGCAAAACTACTTTAGCCTCAGAGCTTGTTCCGCTGATAAATGCAAAATGGCTAAATAATGATAAAGTAAGAAAAGATGCAAATGATTGGGATTTTTCTAAAGAAGGAAGATCTAGACAGGCAAAACGTATGGCTGATCTAGCTGATAAATATAAGGATGAAGGAAACCATATAGTTTGTGATTTTGTTTGTCCTACCCCTGAAGCAAGAAAATTATTTAATGCAGATTTTGTTATCTGGGTAGATACAATTAAAAAAGGTAGATTTGATGATACTAATGCAATGTTTGTCAAACCTGAGAAATTTGATTTCCATGTAACTACTCAAGATGCTAAAGTTTGGGCAAAAAAAATAATAGAGAAAATAAAGTAATGTCTTACGAGTGGGATAATAAAAAACCAACAGCCCAAATGCTTGGAAGATGGCAACCTTTTCATGACGGACACTACGCTCTGTTTGAAAAGATTGTTAAAAAAACTGGTCAAGTTAGCATCCAAGTTAGAGATGTTCAAGGAGTAGGCGATAATCCTTTTGATTTTGACTCAATTAAAAAAAATATAGAAGAGAGGCTGAATCCAAAATATAAAAACAGATTTAAAGTTATTTTAGTCCCTAATGTAACAAACATTTGTTATGGAAGAGGTGTAGGATATAAAATTGAAGAAATTGTACTTTCAGAAGAGATTCAAGCAATCTCAGCTACAAAAATTAGGAAAAAATTGAGAGAAGATGGTAAATTATAAAATTTTAAAAAAATTAAATGAATAAGGATTTAAAATATATATTTATCAAATAAATAAAGGCTCAAACCAAGAGCAATTCCAATTAAAATCCAATAAAAAATTTCTCTCATTTTAAACAATATACTTACTTAGATCTGGTTTAAAATACTTAGGTCCCTTCATAACTTTTCCTAAATCATTATATATTGGTTTGCCATCCTCTCCTAATTTACTCATATTAGATTTTTGTACCTCCTCAAAACATTTGTCTAAATTTATACCAAATGCATGTCCTGCTCCATAAGTTACATAAAGTATGTCAGTTAAAGCATCTGCTACTTCTTTTATATCTCTATTTTTTATTGCATCTTCAAATTCATCAAGCTCTTCCTTTATTAAATTGTAACGTAGTTTAATTATATTTTCTTTAGGAAACTCAGATCTATTCTTTACCTCTTGACCAAATTTTTGCATAAAAATTTTAACACTTTCAAAATTGCTCATTATTTCTCCAATTGTAATTTGTTTTACTTTAAAATGTGTATTATAACTTAGAATCACTAATGAAATACAGAATTGAATTCGATAGTCTTGGTAAAATTAAGGTGCCTGGTGATAAGTATTGGGGTGCATCAACACAAAGATCCAATAAATATTTTGATATCGGTGATTTTCTTGTAAGACCAGTTGTTATTCGATCAATAGCAATTATAAAAAAAGCTGCAGCTATCGTTAATTCAAAAAACGGTGATTTAGATAAAAAATTAAGTAAGTACATTATAAAATCTGCTGATGAAATAATTCACGGAAAACATGCAGATAATTTTCCTTTGAAAGTATGGCAAACAGGTTCTGGAACTCAAACTAATATGAACGTAAACGAGGTAATTGCTAACAGAGCAATACAAATGATGGGTGGAAAAATGGGATCGAAGAATCCAATACATCCAAATGATCATGTAAACAAATCACAGTCTACTAATGATGTTTTTCCTACAGCAATGCATATAGCTATTGCTATGAAAGCAAAGAAAGAACTTTTACCATCTCTTAAACTCTTGGAAAAAGAGATTAAAAAAAAAATTAGTCAATTTAAGAACATTGTTAAAGTTGGTAGAACTCATTTACAAGATGCTACTCCTTTAACTTTAGGTCAAGAATTCTCTGGCTATCATTCGCAATTGAAAAAATGTATCGAAAGAATAGAAAGGTCGCTAGATGAAATTTATTATTTAGCCCAAGGAGGTACAGCTGTTGGGACAGGATTAAATACCAAAAAAAATTTTGACAAAAAAATAGTAAATGAGATAAGAAAAATTACAAAGATTCCTTTCAAGCCGTCTTTAAATAAATTTGCTTCTTTAGCAGCTCATGACTCAATTGTAAATTTTTCTGGTACAATGAACACAACTGCAGTTTGTTTAATGAAAATAGCTAACGATATAAGATTTCTTGGATCTGGTCCAAGAGCCGGATATGGAGAATTGATATTGCCCGAGAACGAGCCGGGTTCCTCAATTATGCCTGGAAAAATTAATCCAACTCAATGTGAAGCAGTTACAATGGTTTGTGTAAAAGTGATCGGAAATCATAATGGTATTACAATGGCTGGTTCTCATGGTCATTTTGAGTTAAACGTTTTTAAACCACTAATCATCCATAATATACTTCAGTCAATAAGAATTATGTCGGACTCTTCAAAGGCTTTTGCAAAATATTGTATTAAAGGCTTAAAGGCTGATAAGAAAAGAATAAAATTTCTTTTAGAAAATTCACTTATGCTTGTAACTGCTTTATCACCTAAAATTGGTTACGACAAAGCAGCAAAAATTGCAAAAGCTGCACACAAAAATGGGACAACCTTAAAAGAAGAAGTCATAAAGTCTGGAGTTTTAGATGATAAAGAATACGATAAAATTATGAATCCAATTTTAATGACTAAACCAAAATAAATTTGATTGATAAATCTTCTTTGTTAAATCTTCATAGTCTTAATATGTTTGAATATATCTGATATATTATTTTTGTTTTTATGGAATCTATAGATAAGTTAATAAAAAATTTAAATCAAAATCAAAAAGAAGCTGTTTTAAACACTGAAGGACCTAATCTTGTTGTTGCTGGAGCTGGCTCAGGAAAAACTAGGGTCTTAACAACAAAACTTGCCTATATAATAAATCAAAAGAAAGCTTGGCCTAACCAAATACTTTGCGTAACTTTTACAAATAAAGCAGCTAAAGAAATGCAAAATAGAGTTCTGAGCTATGTGGGAGGAAATTCTAGCTCAGTTCCTTGGCTAGGAACTTTCCATTCTATAAGTGTAAAATTTCTTAGGCGGCACGCCGAAGCTATTGGTCTTAAAAGTAATTTCACAATACTTGATACAGACGACCAAAAAAAATTAATCAGAAAAATATGTGAAGCAGAGGACATTGATGCAAAGAAAATATCTCCCATGTTTATAATCTCTATAATTGACAAATGGAAGAATAGAGGTTTATTACCAACAGATATTAAAGAGGGTAAATCTAATTCTTTGGAAAAATCAATTTTGAAAATTTATAGTATTTATCAAAAAAAATTCAGGATCTTAATGCTTTTGATTTTGGAGATCTTATACTTTATTGCGTTAAACTTTTTGAAAATCATAAAGATATAAGAGAAATATATACAACAAATTTTAAATATATTCTTGTAGATGAGTACCAAGATACAAATTTTATACAAAATAAATGGCTACAACTATTAGTTAACAAAAACGAAAATATTTGCTGCGTAGGAGATGATGATCAATCAATATATAGCTGGAGAGGCGCAGAGATAAAAAATTTTCTAACTTTTGATAAGATTTACAAAAATTGCAAAGTATTTAAATTAGAACAAAATTATAGATCTACAAAAAATATTTTGGAAACAGCTTCGGCACTTATTTCTAATAATAATAGTAGAGTCAGTAAAAAATTATGGTCATCAAGTAATGACGGGGAATTGGTAAAATTGGACTGTTTCCAAACTGGAAAAGATGAAGCTGAGGGAGTTTCAGACACAATAGAAAATAAACTTAAAAAAAAATACTCATTTAATAATATTTCAATCTTAGTAAGAGCTATCTATCAAACTCGTGAATTTGAAGAAAGATTTTTAAAAGTTGGAATTGGATATAGAGTTTTAGGTGGTACTAAATTTTATGAAAGAGCGGAAATTAAAGACGCAATATCTTATTTAAGAATTATTAACCAAAAATTTGATGATTTGGCACTTGAAAGAGTAATTGGTGTGCCGAAAAGAGGAATTGGTGAAAGCACTATTAACCAATTATACAAGTTCGCAAATGAAAACAAAACTTGTCTGGAAGACTCGATAATAAAATTACTAGAACTTAACAAGCTTAAGCCAAAAATTAAAACAAGTTTATCACAATTAATTAATTTGATTCATAAATGGAGAGTTGACTCTAAAAATAAAAAACATTTTGATCTTTTAAAAATCGTTCTAGATGAATCTGGATATTCTGAAATGCTTAAAAATAAAAAAGATATTGAAAATGAAAATCGTCTAGAAAACTTAAAAGAACTTTTGAGAGCGATGCAAGACTATGAAAATTTACAAAGTTTTTTAGAACACGTAGCTTTAGCAACTTCTATAGATCAAGAATGGGAGGGAGAAAAAATTAATTTAATGACCATGCATGCTGCTAAAGGTTTAGAATTTGATGTTGTATTTCTTCCTGGATGGGAGGAAGGATTGTTTCCACATCAAAAATCTTTAGAAGAGAAAGGAGACCTAGCATTAGAAGAAGAGAGAAGATTAGCTTATGTTGGAATTACAAGAGCAAAAAAAGAATTATTCTTATCTTTTGCAATGAAAAGGGCTTATCACGGAGATTGGATGGACTCTTTGCCGTCTAGATTTATTAATGAATTTCCTGAAAATAGTATAGAAAAAAACCAGAATGAAATTAAAAATAAAACAGACGATTTTGATTTTAATCAGGATGCAAATTTTGAATTTGGTGATGAATACAGAAGTCCAGGATGGGAAAGATTTAAGAAAAACAAGATGCTTAAATGGAAAAAGTAAATAAGTTAAAAAGATTATTTAGTAACCATAATATTGATGGATATATAGTTACAAAAAATGATGAATTCTTTAACGAATACGTTTCTCCATCTACAGATAGACTAAAATTTATATCTAATTTTTCAGGATCTGCAGGTTTTTCAATAATTTTAAAAAAGAAAAATTATTTATTTGTAGATGGTAGGTATACAATACAGGCTAAAATTCAATCAGGTTTAGATTTTAAAATTTTTACTATACCATTTAAATTTCCAAAAGATGTTTTAAAAACTAAAAAAAAATTGATTATTGGTTTTGACCCTAAACTTCATAATCAACAGCAACTTAATTTTTTTCTTAAAATTAAAAATATTTCTTTAAAAAAAATAAATGAAAATTTAATTGATCATATATGGTCAAAAAAACCAGCTGAAATTATAAAGCCTTTTTTTTGTTTATCTAAAAAAAATGTAGGAGAAGGATATAAAACTAAAATTAATAAAGTAAAAAAAATTCTTAAAAAGAATAATATAGATTATCTTTTTGTTACGGCGCCTGAAAATGTTGCATGGATTTTAAATATAAGAGGTTATGACTCCTCGTTTTCCCCTTTAGCAAATTCTAGAATCTTAATTGATGCAAAAGGTAATATAGAATTTTTTTCAAATAAAATTAAGATAAAAGAAATTAAAAAGAAACTTTCAAAAAAAATTAAATTTTTTAGTGAAGAAATACTTGTAAAAAAATTAAATAACATTAATGAAAAAAATATATGGTTAGATATTTTGACATGCTCAATTTATTTTAAAGATTTATTAAGACATAAAAATAAAATATTTGAAAAATATGATCCAATTTATAACTTAAAATCTATTAAAAACGTTATTGAGATAAAAAATATGAAAAAAACTCATATATTAGATGGTGCAGCTTTAACAAAATTTTTATTTTGGCTAAAAAAAAGTTATAAAAATAAAAAAATTACCGAAATTTATGCTCAGAATAAATTAGAAAGTTATAGAAAAAGAAATAAGAATTACAAATTTCCAAGTTTTAGTACCATTTCTGGCTCTGGACCAAATAGTGCAATCATTCATTACAAGGCGTCAGATAAATCAAATAGAACTTTAAAAAAAGGAGACTTGTACTTAGTGGACTCTGGCGGTCAATATTCTTATGGTACTACTGATGTAACTAGAACTATTTCTTTAGAAAATAAATCTAATTTCATAAAAGAGATTTATACTCGTGTTTTAAAAGGACATATAGCTGTATCAGATTTTAACATAAGAAAAAGATCAACAGGTTCTGAAGTAGATTTTATCGCTAGAAAATTTTTAAAACAAATTAAATTAGATTACCCACATGGAACAGGTCATGGGGTTGGTCATTTTTTAAATGTTCACGAAGGACCTCAATCTTTTTCAAAAAGAAATAAAGTATCTTTAAAATCAGGCATGATTATTTCTAATGAACCAGGTTATTATCGAGAAGGGCATTTTGGAATAAGAATTGAAAATTTGATATATATTAAAAATAATAAATTTAAAGAATTAACTTTAGTCCCATTGGAAAAAGAACTTATTGAAAAAAAGATACTTAATAAAAATGAGGTTAATTGGATAAATAGTTATCACAATAAAGTTAAAAAAAACTTATTAAAGTTTATGAATTTTAACGAAAAAGCTGAATTAGTTAAAGCTTGTTCACCTATCTAAAATTTTATACCAATCTTTCTCTGATATTATTTTAACTTTGAGCTCTTTAGCTTTTTCAATCTTTCTTTTAGTCGGCTTTGAATTTCCCATAACAAGATAATCAAGTTTTTTGGATACAGATCCGAGAATTTTTGCACCATTATTTTCTGCCAATGATTTTGCTTCTGACCTACCCATCTTTTCAAATCCACCTGTAAACATTATATTTTTATTACTAAGTTTTCCTTTTTTATTAATTTTTTTAAAATCATTTATATTAAGATTTAAAATTAAAGATTTTACAATTTTAGAATTTTTATCATTTGAAAAAAAGTTTCCTATAGACTCTACCTGTGTTTCTCCTATTCCATCTAAGTCAGATAAATTCTTTAGTATATTTGCTCTTTTAACATTATTAAATAACTCTGAAAATTGCTTAACATTTTTAAAAAAATTTCCAAGTATTTTTGCATTTTCTTGACCTATGTGTCTTATGCCTATTGAGTAAATAAATCTATCAAGAACAATATTTTTTGAGTCTTTAATAGCTTTTTTAAGATTGTTTATTGAAAGCTTTCCCCATCCTTCTAGTTTCTCAATTTTTGAGTAATCTAAATTAAAAATATCAGATGGTATACGAATGAATTTTAACTCCCAAAAATTGTCTATTACTTTTTTTCCTAAACCTTCAATATTAAAGGCATCTTTTGAAACTAGGTGTTTAAGTTTTTCTCTTGCTGTAAATTCACATTCATAACCTCTATTGCATCTTCTTACTGCATCTTTTTTTTTAGTATTTTTGCTTATCTCTTTCTTTGTTGGAAAACCACACAAACATTTTTCAGGGAAAATAAATTTTTTACTATTTGATTCTCTTTTTTTCTTATTTACTGATATAACTTGAGGTATTACATCCCCTGCTCTTTGAATTGTAATATAATCTCCAATTCTTATGTCCTTTCTTAAAATTTCATCTTCATTGTGTAACGTTGCATTGGAAACAACTACACCTCCTACTGTCACTGGTTCAACTTTGGCTACTGGAGTAATAGCCCCAGTCCTTCCAACTTGTATGGTGATATTGTTTATTTTTGTAACTGCTTTTTCAGATGAAAATTTGTAGGCTATAGCCCACCTTGGTGAACTGGCTGTATTACCCAACCTAGACTGAAGACTTAAATCATTAATCTTGTAAACAATTCCGTCAATATCGTAATCAAGTGTTGATCTAATTTGTTCAATTGATTTATGCTGACTTTCAACTTCATCTAAATTTTTAATCATTTTGTTCAGAGGATTAACAGAAAAGCCCCATTCATTGATTTTATTCATGAATTCTATTTGAGTTTTGAAAATCATTGGCTCTATTTCTCCAAATCCATGAGCAAAAAATTTCAATGGAATTTTAGCTGTTTCTTTTGGATTTTTTTGTCTTAAAGATCCACCTGCAGCATTTCTCGGGTTTGCAAAATTACCTTTCAAAAATTCAAAGTCTTTTTTTCCTATATATACTTCCCCCCTAATTTCTATTTTTTTTGGTACATTTTTTCCTTCAATTTCTTTGGGTATTTCTTTTATTGTAATTAGATTTTTTAATATATCTTCTCCTACTTCGCCATCTCCTCTAGAAAGACCTTTTTTTAATTTTCCGTTCTCATAATTAAGAGATGCTGAGATGCCATCAATCTTAGGTTCTCCAGAAAGATGGAAATTAGTGTCCTCTTTATAGTTTAAGTAATTATTAATTTTTTTAAAAAAGTCCTTCATATCTTCCATATTAAATGCATTTGAAAGAGACAACATAGGCACAGTGTGTTTTATTTTTTTGAATTTATTTGAAGGTTTTGCCCCAATTATTTCTGATACGGACCCTGTTTGTTTCAAAAATTTATTTTTATTTTCAATATCTACAATCTCTCCTTTTAGGAGATCATATTCTGAATCTGAGATTAATGGTGCGTCTTTTTCGTAATAATATTTGTTATATTTTTTTATTAGATCAATTTTTTTTTTATATTCTTTAATTATATTTGACCTGTCATTTTTCATTTAATTTCCAATTAGTTTTTTTAATGTTCTTTTGATTAAACCCTCTTCTTTTTTACTTTTTTTTATTTTTGGTATTTTATAATCTCTATTTAGAATCTTATAAGATTGTTGGTACCACATGCTTGAATTATAGTTATATCCTAATAAAACTGCTGCATTTTTAGCTTCCTCTTCAAGACCAATAGTGTAGTAAATTTCTACGAGTCTATGGAGGGCTTCTTCTATAAAAATAGTTTGACTATAATTTTCTACAATATTTTTTAGTCTGTTTATAGCAGGTATCCATTTTTTGGTACCAATATAAAACTTTGCAACGTACAATTCTTTAGCTGCAAGCTGATTATCAATTAAATCTTTTTTTACTTTTAAATCTAAAGTATATTCAGTATCTGGGAACTCTTTAATAAAAAAATCAATTTTTTCTTTTGTAATTAAAAGTGGAGCTATATCTTTTTTTTCATCTAATATTTGTTCATAGAGTGAGATAGCAATTAAATAATGTGCGTAAATTACATTTTTACTCGCAGGATATTTTTTTATATATCTTTCTAAATTTTCAGTAGACTCATCATAAAAACCAATTAGATATAAACAATAACTAGACATTAAAGAAGCTTTTGCTGAGTCTTCAACTCCTTGCATTATATTTTCAGCTTCTTTAAATTTTTTAGATGCATAGAAATAATCACCCAGGTTCATTGCATCTACAGCCTCTTCATAAATTTTTATAGACTCAGTTGCATCACTTGGTGGCTCGATTAACTCTGGTTCTTTTTTTGAGCATGAAAAAATTAAAACTATAAGTAAAATATAAATTAATTTATGATACATCTTAAATATTCATATCAAATAAAATTAATGAGGTAAATTTTTAGATTTTTATGCGTTAGCTGTAATAAATCTTCTGAATACGGTCTCTTTGAGATCTTTTTCCTCTTTTTTGAAGCTTTCAAATTCCCAGTTAGATTTATCTGAGAACAGCTTTCTCAACAAAAGGTTGGTAATTTGATGACCACCTTGTGAAGTTTTTACATGACCAAAAATTCTATGTCCTGAAAGCATAAGATCTCCCAAACAATCTAATATTTTGTGACCTACAAACTCGTGCCTGTTTCTTAGACCCTCTTCATTTAAAATTTCTTTTTCTTGAACTACAATAGCATTTTCTAAAGAACCGCCTTTAGCTAATCCTTTGCTTCTAATTTGATCTATATCTTCGTATAAACAAAATGTTCTTGAGTTATATATAGAATTCAAATCACCATCACTCAGTCTAAATTCTTTTCTTCTAGTTCTAATCAGAGGGTTTTTATAAACGATTTCAAAGTCTATTATTAAATCTTTCGTTAAAGGTTCGATTGAAATAAATTTCTCTCCATCTCTAACTTCAACTTTTTTTGTAACTTTTATAAATTTTCTTGGAATATTTTGGATCTTCGTTCCAACCGATTTGATAGCTTCAACAAAATCGAAAGAGGACCCGTCCATAATTGGAACTTCTGAAGCGTTAAGTTCAACTAAAACGTTATCAACTCCTTCTCCATAAAAAGCTGCCATTAAATGTTCTATAGTTGAAACGGAAGCTCCAAATTTATTTTCTATTCTTGTGCAAAGAATTGGAGATACAACATTTTTATAATTAGCTTCAATTTCATTATTTCTATCAATATCAGTCCTAACAAATTTAATTCCAAAATTTGGTTTAGCCGGTTTTAAGGTAAGTTGAACTTTGACTCCATTATGTAGTCCTACACCTTCGAGCTCGATGTTTTCTTTTAATGTTTTTTGATTATAATTTATCACTATATTTTTATACAAAATTGTTTTTCATTGTAAAAAACAACTAATGTTTCAAAAAAATACGACTTATTGACTATTTAAATATATTTGAAAATATTCTTGAAATTAAAGATTTTTTTGTATGAATTACTGGTATAGCCTCCTTCTCCCATCCTTTTCCAATTAGTTCGGCAGAGGCCAAACATGAGTTTAACTGTTCATCTTGGGTTATATTTTTAAAAACTATTTTTTCATTGTCTGCAAAACAATTCTGAAAAAATTTTCTGAAATTGTTGAAAATATTTTTATCTTCAAAAAATATATAAACTATTTTGTTTTCATCCTTTAGATCTTTTATATTAATATTTTTATCATAAATTAAACTTATTAATTCATCTACTCTAGCTTTAATTATGTTTTCTATATGGTTTAAACTAATTTTTCTAAATCCCGTTGATTTAAAGTATTTTTCACTTAAATATTCAACCTTGTTATTTTTTTTGTCTGAATTTAAATTAATTTCTTTGAAAATATCTTCAACTGTTTCAATTGCTAACGAACAAAGTTTTGAAACATCTTTCATGATTATGTCGGTGCCAAATTCAAAATGTTGTGAAAAAATGAATGAAAGATTATTAAAAATTGAAATACTTGTTTTTTTTTTATTTAGATTTATTAAGAATAACTTATTATTATTTTTATTTTTTTTAATTTCATATAAACCTTGAGCAAAAGGTTTAAGAATAACTCTCTCAATTTCGAGATCACAGCTGTTAAGAACTAACTTTAGATTCTTAATATCATTTTTTGGAAGTAAAAAAAAAGTTAAATGATGATTGTAAAAATCTCCGTGTAAACCTATAGGAAGATTATTTAAAATATTTTTGTCTAAGATGTAACTTGTGTTGAATAAATGTATCAAAGATTTATTAGGTTCATTATCCGTTATTAATTTTTTTACATTGTTAAGTATATAGGAAATGTCTTCTTCTAAAATTTGTGAACCTTTCAATTTTTTAAAACCAGAAGCATTTATACAATTATAATTTTCTTGATCGCTAATAATTGTTGCATTTTTAAATGTAAAATTAATTTTTTTTTCTATAAAGTTTAGTTTGTCCTTAAGTATTTTAGAAGAAATATTTTGATCAACAATTTTGCCATTGGTTATTCCTTCCGATTTTATTAAATCTTTATAAATAACTTGAAAATCAAAATCCTCATTATATTTTACTACAAAAAAAATAAAATTTTTGTCATTTATCTCTATGAATAAATAGGGTTTATCAATTTCCATACTTTAATTCAAAATTAATTGATCTTTAATCCTGTAATCAAATATTTTGTATTCTTTAAATTTACTATCATTTTTAATTGAAATAAAATTTTTCAAAGTTTCAAAATAATTGTTTTTTGGTAATCTTATTAATTTATCATTTTTTAAAGTAATATCCCACCTGTCTATTTCAAAATAATGAAAAGATTTTATTGTATTTATAGGAAAATTAATTCTTTTTAATTGAGTATAAAGATTATGAAAGTTAGTTTTTTTTCCAAATAATATTGGTAAATTTAAAAAATTCTCATTTTTAGTATAGTTTATTAGGTCTCCATTATCTGAAATAAAAAATTTTTTTTTTTCTTGTACAAAAACAGCTACTGGCTTTTTTTCTATAACTAAAATTTTGATTGTATTTGGATATATTTTTTTAACATTAAAACTTGAAACAAAATCAAATTTTACAAGTGAATTTTTAATTTTTTCTTTATTTAAAAAAAATAAACTTTCTCCTTTAAGAAACTTTAAAGCTGAATATACTTCCTCTGTATTTAAAGCTACTGTATTTTCTATTTTTATAGTTTGTATAGGAAATAAAATACTATTATTTTTATTTTTATAGTTTGGAGAGTAAGTAGATAAAAAAACAAACAATAGTAAAAAAGTTAAAAATTTTATAGGACTATTCATCTATTAATACTTGCATCAAGAATTATTCTTTTAACAAGATTATCAAAGGAAATGCCTTTGAATTTTGCAATTTCTGGAACTAATGACAAACTAGTCATGCCTGGTTGAGTATTTATTTCTAGTAAATAAAACTTTCCATTAAAATATTTGAAATCACTTCTAGTTATACCTCTACAATTTAAAGCTTTATGAGCCTTTTCTGAAATTTTTAAAACCTGATTGTATTTTTTTTTTGGTATATTTGCTGGCATAATATGTAAAGTTTTAGCAGACTCATAATATTTTGCTTTATAGTCATAAAATCCTCTTCTTGGTTTTAATTCGATTGCTCCTAAAGCTTTACCGTTCATAACTGCAACTTGAACTTCTTGACCGCCTATAAATTTTTCTAGAATTAATGTTTTATATAATTTTTTTAATGAATTATAAGCTGATTTTAATTTTTTGTAGTTTTTACAAATTTTTACTCCGATGCTCGAACCTTCATCAGAAGGTTTAATAACTATTGGATAAGAAATTTTTAAGTTTTTAATAACTTTTTTTAAATTTTTTTTTTTAAAACTTTTACAGTTTAAAGTATGACTTTTAGGAATTAGTATTTTATTTTTTCGAAAAATTTCTTTCGAAGTTACTTTATCCATTGCACACATAGAAGATATCACACCAGAATGAGTATAAGGAATTCTTAGGTGTTCAAAGTAACTTTGAGCATTGCCATCTTCACCGTCTTTTCCATGTAGTGCGTTAAATATAATATTAAATTTTGATCTATCAATTTCATTCAAAAAGTTTTTAGATGGATCAAAAGTTTCAGCTTTATAACCCAGTCTCTTTATTGCATTAAAGCATGCTTTTCCACTATCAAGACTAACAGCTCTTTCTTTTGAATTTCCTCCAAGAACTACTAAAATTTTTTTTTTCTTTTTTGTCATTCAATTAATTTATTCCTATTATTTTAATTTCTAACTCTAAATTTATCCCTGTTTTTTTTAAAACTTGACTTTTCACTTTTTCTATTAATTCTTCAATATCATTCGATGTTGCACCTCCTTCATTAATAAAAAAATTACAATGCTTTTCAGATATTTTCGCTTTACCTACTGAAATTTTTTCACATCCAGACTCTTTTATAAGTTCCCAAGCTTTTTTATTTTCAGGATTTTTAAAAGTACTGCCACAAGTCTTCACTTGACTAGGCTGAGTTTCTTTTTTTCTTTTAATTAATTCTAGCTGTTTTTTTTCTATATT
>MDSW01106907.1_pt1 | contig 19465 bp, 17 predicted proteins | sample 811171 | NCBI WGS metagenome assembly MDSW01 (sample SAMN05326641, study PRJNA326480) | marine metagenome | isolation source: seawater | place: Atlantic Ocean: North West | collected 2012 | reverse complement strand
TTTGAATATTATTTGCACATTCAGACCAATCTCCTACAATAATAGACAAATTAATCATCTTCTCGAAAAGTTGTTGGTTGATAGTGTTATTCATTTTTTGTTAATATGAAAATTCAATAAATATTTTCAAATTTTAAAGGCAATGTATTATAAATAGTTATTTTCTGATATTTATAGGTAAATTATTTTAATACTTTGATTATTTTTAAGTTGATTAGGGTAATGAAATTAAAAATAAATTTGATACAATTTATGTTATATTTAACATGTAAAAAAAATGTCAGATAAAATAGATACTATTATTACTCCACTTTCTGTAGATAAAAAAAACTATATGCCTAATTTGTATTATAAATATCATAATGGTTTGTGGAGAAATGGTAATCAACAATCAACATATGAACTAATTATTTTCGTAAGACGTGCGTTAACTAATAATACATCATCTCAAACATCTGATGAAGATTATCAATGGGTTCAATATATATATAATATCATTAGAACTCATCCTGAAAAGTATGGCAAACTTGCTTTAAACGATAATTGGTGTCATCATTTTACTGATGAGCAGCTAAATAATTTTCAAGAACTTGTAGAAAATACACATTAGGTTTTAAATAATAGTTGACATTCACCATTCTCAATTTTTAAAATATTATATGCTGTAGTATACAATGTGATGTCATATTTAATATTTTTTTTGTCTAAACTTTCATTATCAAATGGAGAATTCAACTTAAATAGGAGTTCTATTGACTCAAAATTAGAAAAATTACATGCCCCGGATGGTTGAAAATCTTCCGGATTAATCGAAAAACTATAAACCATAACTCCTTTAGGAAGTTTTCCAGTATGATGTTTATAAGGTTGAATTTTATTGTAATAACTATATTCACGTGCCCCTAATCTTACATCTCCATTTAGTTTAAGTTCTAATGTTTTTACGATATTTTCATTAAAATATTTATAATTATCATTATCAATTGCTGGAATATCTTTTATATCTCTAAATTGCCATAAATTTACTAATCTTGTGAGATCTTCATTATTAGGAGCTTCATTCGCATTAATTCTATTTTTATTTATATCACTAATAAGTTTTATTGTAGATTGAGTGTCACTTGTTATAATATATTCTTCCAGTGTCTTATTGATAATGGGATAAGTATTATTAGTCCCATTTATTTTAAATATAAATTCATTGTCATTAGTTGAAATAACTGGGTCTACTGTTTTAGCAGAATTAGTTCTAAATAATCCATAAAAATATAATGGTGATATATTTGAAGGAAGTGGTTCAATATTATAATAATTTTTACTTTGTCCATTAACGTTATCAACTAAAGGCAATGTGCTATTAAGCATTTGGCTATAAAACCTTGATAATTCTCTATGTTTTTGGATAATTTTGTTATAATAATCAAAACATAATTTATATAGGTAATTTTGATAACCTAATATATTCACACTATCTAATGAATCTAAATTAGTATAATTTGAATGTTGGTTAATTGCTATTAAATCATCTCTTTTGGGAACTATATATACTTCTTTGGTAGGATTAAATAATTCGACTGATAATGTCGATTCATTAATATTTCCTAAAAATTCAGATTTTGAAACTCTTTCAATTAAATATCTATGTTCAAAGTTTTTAAGTAGCTTAGATTCTTCATCACTAAGATAAACATAATTCACACCAAGTGCTGGTTTTAATAACCAAGAATCAATTTTATGACTTATAGCATTAGGACGTATAAATTGTGTTCTTGTAATAATATCATCATTTACCTGGGAATTTATTACGTCGCCGTTTAAATTTTTTGAATTTAATACCGTAACTGTATCTGTAACCCCAATATGATATAATTGTTTAATTGGTTTTAACTCTATCTCTAATTTGACAGGTATTTTACTTAATGAAACAAGAGGAACTTCTTGACCATTGTATTTACTAAACCAAAAAGGTATAGGAACAATAATTCTTTCACTATCTGTATTAGGAATATTGTCAGTTTGTGTATATTGTGCATATCTATCCTCAACATTCCTATACCCTCTATGTAAATTATCAACATTACCTATAAGTTTGTCGTAAGATTTTAATTGTTCTCTGGTGAGATTAGTATTATTATATATCTCAATATATTCACCCTCAATAGTTTCTATTAATTGTGTGCCTATAAATATTTTGATACTATTTACTATTGTTGAGCCTAAGTTTTTTACCCATCTAAATGGATAATCTTTAGTAATATTAGGGATATCAAATTCCAAGTTAATACCTGATAACAGGTCGCCATATGAAGGTATTTTAGCAAATAATGTTGTAGGTAAATCATAATTTAATGATTTTGCGCCTTCAAATTCTACTTTAATATTCTGCATGGCAAAATTGGAATGACGCTTATAAACTACCTTAAAATAAGATTTTTCAGGATTTCCAGTAAAAAAAATATCTTGATTTCCCATAGCAGCGAGTTGTAATAAAGCACCCGTCATTTATAATATAGCTATGTAATAATCTTTAGTATATGATTGTTATAATAAAGACTATTTATATTTTGAATAATAATTCTGCCATTCCTGATTTGATTTCAAGAACATTATAATACTTCATATAGAGTAATACATCATATTTGTATTTTTCAGTTATTGCTAAATTTTGATCTATATCTTTAAGTTTAATCTCAAATCTAATATTTTTTATTTCACCCAAATTACTACTTCCACTGGGGTCATATTTATCTGGATGTATAGCAAAACTATATAGATTTATACCTTTTAGCATATTATTGTGGTGCATAAAAGATTGAATTTTACTAAAATATTGATGGTCCTTTCTATTTACACGATTAGTTTCATCAAAATCAAAACTAATATTTTCTATTATATTTTCAGTAAAAAATTTAAAATTATCCATATTAATTGATGGGATATTTGAATATTTTCGATGTTTCCAATTATTTATAAGGTCTTGTATATTTTTATTATCTAATTTAGATTCATCGCTAATGTTATATTCAGTGCCATCTATTGTATGATTTACTGTCTCGTCTGTAAATTTTGCTAAATAATGTATTGCTGTTTCCATACTATTATCATTATCACTTATTTCCCTTGATAACTGATAAAAGTATGTTTGTTCTATTTCTGAAATAAATTTATCATAATCATTGTCATAATTAGTGAAATTTAACCAGTTATTTGTATTTTTAACATCATTTCTTCTAGGAACAATCATTATTTCTTTACAAGGATGATGGGGCATTGAGTTAGTAGGGTCGTCTCTTATGTCTAACATGCCTAATTTATTATTTATCTCTAACTTAGTTATTGGCTCTACTACATACTGTAGTGTAGATTCTTGAAAGTCTTTTTTAAGTTGTCCCTCTAAAAAAATATAATCAACGTTAAGAATAGGGTTAATATTCCATCTATTATTTTCAAAAAAAGATAAAACATCGGAATGATTTACAATATTTCCATCTTTATTAGGAATACCTACTCCTTTAACATCAGTTCTATCAAATGTTAAATTCGGAGAAGTAGTCGATATAGTGTATCTATCATGATAATTTAGCAATTCTTTTAGAGGCCTAAGTTCTAATTCTATTATAGCATCATGATAAAGAAGACTTGATATAGGTAATGAAGCTCCAATATTTCTATGAAACCAGAATGGTATAGGTATATTAATATTTTGACTATTCATACTAGGTATAGAATTATTGGTAGAATTAATATAATTAGATTGTTCGGTATGTGTAAATGTGTTGTAATTTTCTTTTTTATAAGACAATTTATCTTTATAAATTAATTCGTTAAGTTTTGATAATTTATCAGCTGAACTTGAAATATTATTATAGATAAACATATATTCACTATCATATTCCTCTACAACTATACCACCAATAAGTATTCTAGCATTTTTAATTATAATATTACCTATATTGTTTGCCCAATGTAAATGAATTTTATTCGTATCTTTATCAGAAAATATAGCAGGTAAATTTACTTCCAGAAAAAGTGTATTAATTAAATCACCATTTTTATCAAGTTTAAGTTTAATTTTAGTAGTAGAATCATAAGATAGATTACCTATAAATTCAAACTGAAGGTCGATAGTTTGTATAGCAAAATTAGAATATTTATGATAAACTTTTTTGAAAAAACTTATCTGGGGATTTTTCGTCAGATACGAGTTCTCTTTACCTTGTGAATAAAGTTGTAATTTAGCTCCAGTCATTTATAATATAAAAATAAATTTCCTTTAGTTTTATATTAATTAATTAAAGATTAGTTACTATAATTAGTTATTTAATGTCACTAACATCATATCAAAAAACTTTAGTTACTATAGATGTACTTGGCCCTTGCTTATCAACACTTTTATTTGTATTTTTAAGATATTCAGGAAGAATATCACATAGTCTATGGCTTACTTATCTTTGTGGAATAGGAATAGGTTGCTTATGGGAAATTCCGTTTGGATTAGCTGGCGATAGTTTTCTTGTAGCATCATTTGATAACCCACTTGGCTTTGGAGTTCATATATTACATGCATTTTGGGACAGCTTAATTTTTCTATTTGGGATGTATTTTATTCATATTAGGAATGATAATAGATATTGCGGTTTAGCACAATTAGGTATGCTTATTGTATATGGACTTTTACAGGAATTTTTAGTTGAATTAATATTCGATAATCATTATTGGTATTACAAGACAGACAATAGACATAACCCAGTCGTATTTACCATTAATGGAACTGGATATACATGCGTGCCTTATTTAGTTTGGATTATGTTCCCTATTCTATATCTTGCTGGTGTTTTTTCAATTATTGATACTTATGGTCCACTAAGAAAAGATGGAAGAAGAGAAATAAATGACTCAAGATGTAGAAATCTTATTGAAAAAGGAGAACACGAAGATTCATGGCCTGCTGTCTCTACTACTATAACTACTTTATAGTTATTCAAGCTGTATATATTTTTTTTTAATACTTGGCATCTTTTTATAATTATTAAATTTTTCGACTAATTCATTATATTTGGTAGAAAATATATGAGCTGAACGCTCGATATTAAATTTTAATTTATAAAATGTTTCATTATTTGTTATATTAAATAGTGTAACATATTCATCATCTTGATAGCATTCAATATTATTAAATGGTAATGTTCTATGAAAAGCATTTTTATGTTCCTTACATATCATAAGCGATCCGTTAAGGTCAACATGCAAAATATATTTTTTAATACTGTTGTTTTCTATAAGGTCTATTTCTATGCCTTTGACTAAAAGTTCAATAAAAGGTAATAAATGGCTATTATTTTCATATTTTTTTACATTTTTATTAAATACATCAAAACAATTGATAACAGATATCATTTAAATAATTATAGATTTATTTAAATAATAATTAACGAGAATCAAATATATTTAAAATTTACATATTAATTATTAATCTTATGAATTTTAATCTCTTTGTTCGGCTTCTCTAAAGTCCGCCGCATTTCTTTGGTCTAAAGTCATTTCACCAATATATTCACTACCAAGTATACGCTCTCTTTGATCTTGACTTATTCTGGAAACTCTATCACCCGCAGCTATACCACTTAAGTTCCCTACGTTTCTAGCTTCTTTATTCTTCCAATATGCTCTTGACTTAACTGCGTGCGAGGCAAAATATAATTGTGTTACAGGAAATTTTTTATAAATTTCTGACTTAAAAGATTCAGGGGTTCTGTTTGTTGTTCTTTTATTTTGCATGCAATATTGATCGTTATTAACATCAGCATTTCTTTCCTGCCCTTGGGAATCACTAAAGCTTCTATTCCAGCTAGGACCTAAAGTTGTTAAATTTTTTATCTTTTTCATTACACCATAATTAGTTTCACGCCATAAATCATTATAGCAATTTACACCCTCGACGTCGGGGGTTTCAATAAGTTGGTTCATGTAATAGGGTGTAGTATGTACCGGGTCTCTACATACATTGGATGAAATTATTGGCCAGGTTCTTTCAACATTAACATAGTAATCTAAAATTTGAAATGAATTTGGGACAAAAGTATAGAATGAAGTCCCTGCTTTCAAACTATTTTTTTTATTCTTTTGCCAATGGAGCACCCCGTCTTGCCCCAGACCTTGGGGGGATTGATATCTGCCATCATATAAATTTACATTTGTTTTTAGTTGTGTTCTTTCTAAAAACATAATTCCGCCATCTGGATTGTATAATCTTGCGTATAAGTCATTTAGTTTCTTCTTTACAGGCGCATGATTGCTGCATTTTCTTACATTAACCTCCCTAGTTCCTGGCACACCACAACTATTCGCATTTTCCATAAGAACACCCATTTCTGCTTGCGCACTGTCACCTGTTCCATTAAGCCATACTACAAATGCTCCTTTAACAAACTTATATTCAGTTCCAAGATCTATTGGAGTAACATTTTTATCCTGTTCATCACTTCTGGGACTTCCTGTTTTGAATTTAATCGATAGGAATCTTGAATCAATATCATACCTTCTTCTTCTGCTTCCTGTTCTAATCTTATATTTACCTTTTTTAATAAAATTTTTTTCAGAGTCATATCCTGCTTCATCAATAAAATTGACTATATCCCCCTGCTTATTAATTAAGCGATTATCGCGAAGTGAATTTAATTCTACTTGAGGTGGCTTATACTCAGAAAATGACTCATGAATTAACACCTTACTATTTTGACGCTGTTTAATTCTATCTAATTCAGCATCAGTAAATTGATTCCATCTATCTAAACAATCTTCAGTATCTCTAACACACCGTAAATCATCATTACCCTCACCGATGTGAGCAAACCAATTAGATAAAGGAATGTTATTTATAGTTTGTTCGTCGGAATTTTCTAATTTATCAGATATAATGTATTGATTTTCTCTGAAATTACGTAATGTATTATTAACTGTGTTTAGTAAAATATCTTCTAAATACTCTAATTCGATAAGTTTGTTTATAATTCTCTGTAAAACATTATTTCCGTTATCATTGTTATTAGTATCCATAGAGCCAAATAAACTATCTAAAACACTGGAATCAACAATATATTCAAACTGACCATTATTATTAATTTGTGTAGATAGAGTTAATAATAATTCTATATAGTCAGCTATGTTAAAGTTGTTTTTTATTAAAGGCTCTCCTGCAAGGTGTGGACGAATTACATTATAAAAGTCTCTAATAGGGTTTGTATAAGTAACATCATAAGTATTTCCACCAAATACAACCGGCCCACCATTTAAATACCATCTGAGTTTTCTTGAGCCGTTAATTATTTCTTCATCATTAAATTGACCAATAATTATAGCGGTCTTAATAATTTTAACATGTCGCATTTTAGCATCGTCTTCAATCTGACTATTAGGTATTAAGTATCCATAATTTGCGTTGATAAGCGCCTTTAATATATTTTTTACATTTTCTACATAATTTGATTGGTCCGACTGCGGGACACTAATAGATTCTATAGCCTTTTGATCTATAGGTATAGTTTCTCTTAAAAGAGCTATGATATCTGTAATTCCTTGTGGTTGTGACGAGGCGCTCACTTCTGTTTCGATTTTATTAAAATCTAATTCATGAATTCCCCAGTTAAGTGCGTTAGATTTTAGTTCTCTTTTAAATCCGGGTTTATCTGTTTGAGAATAGTCACTTAAACTAATTTTTTTTGTTCCATCTTTACTTATATAGTCAGGTTTCCCTTGGCCTTGGGAACCTTTAGGATTACCTTTAGTGTAAAAATTGTTTTCCAGTGCGGTGCCTCCGAGTCGAACTACCCTCCCTCCCTTCTGCACTTCAGTCCTATACGGGTCTCCACTTCCTTCTCTGTTTTCGTTAGTTCTCTTTTTTGTTTTTTCAATTTTCGGTCTGGGTCCAGGTATTATAGAAATTGACCTACCATGTGTCCAGTTTGTTCCTTGTTGTCTCCAAGACATTGGAGGAACGGGGAGACGGGGTTGGTTTAACGCATGGTCGTGTTGGTCGTGTTGGACAAAGCTTTGATTAAAATCTGGACCAGGAATATATTCCGCTGCCGCATCAGGATCTGTATTTATTGTCGGCGGGGGCCCGGAAAGGTCGCGTTGATTAAAAACGCGGCTTTCCCAAGTTTGTGGAAAAAACATTCTGATATCATATGGATAACCTAATATATTATTATTATCTCTGTAATATTTTTTTTCTTCTTCTGTAAATTGATTATCACCAAATTCATGAACAATATTATTTTTTTGTTTTAAAGAGTTTTTATAATTTAGTTTTTCCTCATCGGTAGCCTGGACAGAGTCGATTATTGCATCAATCATGTCATTGGGAATATTACTTCGTGAACCCATAATTTTTTTATCACTAACAGGACCATCGCCGTGGGTTCTGTTTTTTGCTACTAAAAAGTCCTTAAGAGATTTTATTAAATGTAAATCAAAATTATGTTCAATGAAAAGAGCAGACGAACCATGAGTTGTTCTTTCAATTACAGGAATATTTATTTTATCTGGTATCTGCTCAGTTGAATACATATTTCTAAATTTATTCCAAAGTTGCTGCATGGCTGATTCTTTTTCTGTATTGTAATGAAATTTATAGTCATCTTGATATTTTTTTGGATCATCTCGATCATTAGATTGGACTAATCTCCATGGCGCAATTGTTCCAGCTCTTCCATTATCTTCAGGTAGCACCGGTCGCCTGGCGCCAGCATGATCATCATAATCACCATAAGGTGCTTTTTTATCAGGATTTTTTTCAAGAAATGCTCCATGAGATACTACCTGAACTAATTTTTTTGGAAATGACATTATATATAATACAGTAATATTATAATGTTATTTTACCTTAATAATATAGACCTTTTAGTTTTGCTTCAATAATATATAAAATGTTTTGTGTTGAATATAAACCTATATTATCTCTTATAAATGGATAGTATTCTCCATGAAATACATAAAATGACATAAATCTTGTTTTAATAGGGCTTTTTTGGAGATTGTGATTTACAAAATCATATGAATTGTAAAAATAAGCTACTTCAATATAGTCATTGAATTTACAATGATAATCATGTAGACTATTAAGAATCTTAAAATCGTGACTTGCTATTGTATGATAATATCCAGAATCTATTAATTTTTTGGCATTCGTAATATATATTTCATCAATTTGCTTACTATCATATACATCACCCTCATATATACCTTTGACTAATCTAACATGCCCTCTCATTGTTAATATATAATCTATCTTAGAGCTTACCGATTCATTATATGCGGCAAGCGTAATACCTATATTTTTGTATCCCTTGGATAATAATTTAAGATAAAAATGGTATTCGGTATCCAAAGTCTCTTGTATAATAGCCGACAGCCATATAAAAATATTCTTTCTTTGTGCATAATCAACTATATCTAACAATCGTTTCCATTGCTCTTTTTTAGATAATGACAACTGTTGTATTTTAATAGACATTTTATTACGCTTATAAATGCTACCTGGTTTGCTTATTCTATCCAGATAATTGATAATTTTATAATATTCAAAGTATGAATTATTGTTTTCTGTAAAAATAGGTAAAATGCTTAGACTAATTAAAAAATCATTATTATGTATTTTTTGAATAACTTTTTCATTATCTTCTAATGTAGATTTAAGATTAAGTACATATAAAGCATAAATAACTATTAAGAAAAATATAATATATATAACTTTACTTAGCATATTATATATAGTATATTAAATTATAATTCCAAATTTTAATGATTACGAAAATTATTTATTAGCATAGACTAAACCACCCATACCATTTCTTATATCCAATATATTGTAATTAACAAAATAAACTGTCATATCATATTTGTAATTCTCATTGTAAAGTGACGGTTCTTTGAAATTGATATTTAAAACTAGGTTATCTATTTCAGACATATTTAGGAATCCTGTTGGTTGTATTTTCCCAGGAGATTTTGATAATGAATAAAGTAAAATATCATCTACATATGTTCCATTATAATGCTTATATTGTTGTTCAAGATTAAAATATTTAGTAGATTTATATTCAAGTCTATTATTATTATCGATTTCAATATTCATTGAATCAATTATTCTCCTATCATGAAATTTATGATTTTGAATATCTATGGATGGAATATTATTATATTCTCTAAATTTCCATATATCAAGTAACGATTTTAATTCAGATTGGCTATAAACTCTATCTTGTTTAAATGTTTGAAAATCTTTATAATTAATTCCCAGATAATCATGATTTGAAAAGTTACTCCATTCATTTCTTTTTTCAGCATCTGCTCTTTTGGGAACAATAATAATTTCTTTTATGGGATGATAGACTTCGAATTCAAAATTTTTAGTTCCTTCTACACTTAAAATATTAAAACTTGTAACTTGTTCTATTAGATATTTTTGAGAATTTTGTGCTATAAGATTTCTTTCCTTGTTATCTAAAAATACATAGTTTATTTCAAGTTGAGGATCAAGTTCCCAAAATGTATCAACAAAATAATTATCAATATTTAAATTTTCTGGAGGTTTTACCCACCTATATCTGTCTTGATTTAATGTAACACTTGCACTATTAGTATGAGAAATAGTCTCTTTATTGGAAATAAGACATAAGTCTCTAAAAGATCTCAATTCAAAATCAATAAATACTTGATGATATCTAAGTCCTATCAGAGGTAAAGAAAGACCTCTATTTTTAGTAAGCCAGAATAATAAAGGAACAATAATTTTTTTTGATTTAATACTTGGTGAAGTATTGTAATATTTATTAATTTTATTATTATTGTCTATTTGGCTTGAATTATGAACATGAAAATAAGCGTCACTATTAATAGATTGGTCAAATATATCATTTTTACCTTCCAAATTATTTAATTTAAAATAATTATATATAAATTCACCTGATATTGTTTCTATAAGTGTATCTTCAATGTAAATTGAGGCTGATTTGATGATACTTGTCCCTATATTTTCAATGTATTTAAATCCATTTTCTTGTTCTGATTTAATTGCTGGAAGTTGAAATGTTAAAAAAATATTATCTATTAGGTCGCCATTTCTTGGAACTTTTACACGAAATCTGCTGGTTTCATTATAAGGTAAGCGTTTATTTATACTTTTTAAGTTACCATTTAATATACTAAAATTAGAACAAGGCACATTAATTGTCGCCATTGTAAAATTGGTATATCTCATGTAAACCTTTTTAAATAAATTTATATTGGGGTTATTATTTAAATAAGAGTCTTCAATTCCTTTAGTTGATAATTGTAGTAAGCCTCCGCCCATTTATATATATTTATATTATCCTTTAATGTAATATACTGAATATTTTACTAAATATATTATGACATGTGAATATTTCAACTGATTTGTTATCAAGACTAAATTTAAATAACCAATGTCTCGGTATAAATAGAATGTTATATTCGCGTAAAACTATATCAATTGCTTGAACTTTAGAGTTATTTTTATCGGGTAATTTATGATGTTTAAATACAGTATCGTTTGATTTTTTATTATTAAAAAATTCAGAAAACTTAGGATTAATTAATTCTATATTTTGAGTTTTCATGCTTCTTATCATTAAAATTTCTCCATTATGTGAAAGGTAATCATTTGTTGGATTATACATTGTAAATTTCTTTGATATTGATAATGGTGAATGTAAATTATATTTCTCCACATTATCTTTGAGACTTATTTCTTCTATAAACGTTATTATTAGTGGATTAAGTTGATTATATAATTCATTTCCATTTGTGTAATCAAGTTCTTGTTGTTGAATTTCATATCCATCTGCTTTTAATTTATATTTTCTGTAATGCATGATCAATAAAACTATTGTAGTTAAAATAAAAATTTTAGAATATAATCTCATTTATTATACATAAATATTTACTTTTTTTAATTTAAACACTATAACTATTTAAAGTTTATTTAATATTATTGATTATAATAATGTCTACTGAAAGATTAACAGCAAGAGTAAAATGGTTCAACCCCCGTGCGGGATATGGATTCCTTACCGATTGTAAAAACGCTGACGACGTATTTGTTCATCATACGGAAATTACAACATCAGGAAATGTATACAAAACACTTACCGCCGGAGAGTATGTAGAGTATGTTACTACCACCGACCCTACTGGAAAAGTTCTCGCAACTAACGTAACAGGTATTCTTAAAGGACCTCTTCTTTGTGAAAGACCAAGACCTAAGAAAAAAACAAAAGGAGCCCGTGGAAAAGAAGATGAAGATTCGAGTCCTGAACAAGCGGCAGGAGAGCCAGCTGTAGCTGCTCAATAAACTACTATTATATTTATATAAAGTTTTTATATATAAATATAGCTATGTCTAGTGATAATAATTTCACCAAAGATTTAATTGTAGGAGGTTTTGCTGGAGGATTCTCTAGAACAATAACTTCACCTTTAGAAATTACTAAAATGTTACAGCAAAATTATCCAAATAATTTTGGTAAAAAATCAACTATTTCTATAGTAAGAGACGTATATAGAAATAATGGTATGAAAGCATTATTCAAAGGTAATTTCACGAATTGTCTAAGAATCGTTCCTCAAAATGCGTCGCAATTAGCCTTCTACAATTATTTTCGTGAAAACATGAACAAATCTTTTCCAGAATATAAAAATACTAATTCTTTTTTATCAGGATCTTTTGCTGGAATAATAAGTTATAGTCTTATTTATCCTTTAGAAACAGCAAGAAGCAAACTATCTGTTGATATTTCTGGTTCAAATAAACAATATAATAGCTTATGGTCAACTTTAAAATATTCAGTAAGAACTAATGGTGTTAGAAGTCTTTATAATGGATGGCTTATATCTTCATTAGGAATGATACCATATCAAGGTATAACTTTTTCAACATATAGCTATATGAGAGAAAAATACAATCCTGAAAATAATAAATTAGTCAATTTACCTATTGGTTCATTTGCAAGTTTATGTGCGGTAACTGTTACCTACCCATGTGATGTAATTAAGAGAAAATATCATCTTTCAGGAGAACTTGGAAATATTCAATATAGCAGCTATGGACAACTTTTAAAATCAATGTTTAAAGAAAGTGGTATAAAGGGATTTTACACAGGAATTATTCCATGTTATCTAAAGATGATTCCATCCAGTGCGATATTTTTTTTCACGGTTGAATTATTCAAGTAAATTTGATATTTATTTATAATTAATCTTTATTAATAAATATTCTATGAGTGCTGAACAAAAAGACTGGAAACTGAAAGAGACTTTAGGTAATTATAAAAATGAAGGCGACCAATTTAATGTATATGAAAATTGTTCACTAAAAAAACCAGCCGATTACAACCCTGATACAGATATTATCTGCTATAAATCAAATTCTTCAGCGTATAATGGGTATAACCAACATTATAATACTGGAAACAACATTTATGACAAATGTATTCAAAAGATTGTAACAAAAGGAACAATTCACCCTATTGGTAACAAAATGAAGACGCCACAGAATATTAAATTAGAGCTTAAAGACCATCAAAAAAGAATTTTATATGAAATGCTTGAAAGAGAAGATTATGAATATAGAATTTTAGATGCTCAAAATTTACTATTCTTGTGTGATAATGTAGGAAGTGGTAAAACTATTTCAATTCTTTCTCTTATTGCGCAAAGACCTGAGGTTAAGAAAGTTTGGAAAAATAAGTATTATTTACCAAGGTCAAAATTAAATAAATACGAACAAGAAAAATACAAAGTTACGGGAGTTACATTTAGTAATAATCTACATGTGTTTAATTCAAATCTTCTAATTATTCCGCATGGAATATTCAACCAATGGGAGAAATACATTGGAGAAAATACAAATATTAAATATTATGCTATAGGAACAAAAAAGCATATGAAAATGGATAAAGAAACTTACGATAAAGTATTGAATGAAAACAGCATTATTTGTATAAAATCTACTATGGTAAAAGAATTTGTAAGTATTCTTAATAACTATTATGGACAAACAGGATGGAATATTGAAGATAACAATTCTGTTCAAAATACCGATGACTTTAAATCAACTAATATTTCGGGAATAACAGGTGAAGTTAGAAAAGAAGCCAAGCAGTTTATTAGTAATTTTACAACTAATCCATGTAAAGATATTATGGATAGTTTCTTAGATAAAATTAATAAAATTAATGATATGATTGATTACAAAGCATTGGGAGAATCTGGTAATATTGTAACATGCGATGAGTCTATTCATATTAAAGGTCTTGGTATGGGTCCAGTTACTCAACCAAGCGGATATATTTTCCAAAGAGTTATTATCGATGAAGCTGATTCTATTCATATTCCTGCATTTCCAACAATTCATGCGAAGTATACATGGTTTGTAACATCATCTATCAATAATCTACTATATCCACATAGAAAAGATAGGTGGGATTCAGCTAATAATAAATATGAAACTATATCTAATGGTATTAAAGGAACAGGACTAATTAAAGATTCACTATTAAATGCGGTTGATTGGCAAAGACCTTCTAACTCATACTATAAAGGATACAATAGTTGTCGTATTTTTAAAACTATTGTAAGAAACCATCTCAAGTTTATTAAAGAATCGATTTATATTCCAAAGCCTATTGTAAAATATCACAAATGCTTTACTCCACCAGAACTGCTTGCTGTTACAAATGCTGTAAATAAGGAAGCTTTGAAAGCATTGAATGCTGGTGATGTTAAAAAAGCTATGAGTATGATAGGATGTGAATCTTCTACAGAAGATGATATTCTTAAATCTGTAAATGATAAGTTGTATAAAGAACTAGAAGTATGTAAATCTAATCTTTTAAATAAAAATAGTCTTTTACAAGCAGAGGAAAACAACATGGAAAGTGTTAAAGTAATGCTACAATCTGCCAAAGAAGAGAACTTTGATAAAGATTTTATCTTGGATCTCACAGAACAAAAGAATTATGTAAATAATAGAATCAATAGTATCAAATCATCTATTAAAACATGGACTGACAATATTAATGGATTCGAAGCTAAAATTAAAGGTATTGAGGAAAGAGTAAGTGGGTGTGAAAACAAAGTATGCCCTATATGCGCTTGTAAGGTAACAGCACCTGCTCTAACTCCATGTTGTAGAAATGTATTTTGTGTAAAGTGCGTGTCAATGTCACTTGAATATTCCAAAGAATGCCCTATGTGCAGACAACCTCTAGAGCTTAAAAAATTGAATATTATTGTATCTGAAAAAGTAAATTCAGACGAAAAAGATGTTGTTTTGCCTACAAAAATTGACAATATTATTACACTTCTAAAAGTAAATCCTAATAAAAGAGCTATGATTTTCTCGGAGTTTACTAATGCTCAAGCATTTATAGAGCTCAAAGAAAAACTGAAAGAAATGAATATTAAATATGAAGTTCCTTATGGGTCTTCTGGAAGAATTTCAAATATAATTAAAAGATACAAAGAAGATAAAGAGCATCGGGTCCTTCTTCTTAATGCAAATTGTTTTGGCGCTGGTTTGAATCTTCAATTTACCGATGAAGTATATATATTCCATAGAATGAGTGTAGATCTTGAAAATCAGGTAATCGGGCGTGCTCAAAGAATGGGGCGAACATGCGCTCTGAATATTCATTATATGTGTTATGAAAATGAATATCCTGAAAATTATGACAATAATTCTAAAGAAGATACTAATAGTAATGATGCCTCTATTGTAAATCAGTATTTAGATGATGGTAATGAAACAATAGTGAATATTATTCCCTCTCCTAACTCTCCTAAGATAGACCAATCTTCTGTATCAGTGTAATTTAACATTGATAAAGTTTATTGAAAATTAATTTATCTAACTTATTATTTTTTTAATGAAATTATATATATATATGACTAAATCTTGTCCACAACATGGGGCAAATTGTGATATGCGTTGCAGAGACCCGAATGTAGATAATGGAATGATGACTAAAGTATGGGGTCCTGCTGGTTGGCTTTTTTTACATTGCGTTACATTTGGTTATCCATATGCTATCAATCCTGAAAATATTGACCACGCTTATAAACAAGACCATTATAAAACTTTTTTTAATCTTGTAGGATATGTTTTGCCTTGTAAATACTGCAGAGAATCTTATATTGAATTTGCCAGAGAAACGCCTATTGATAATTTTTTATCAACAAGAGAAGATCTCAGCAAATGGCTTTATATTATTCACAATAAAGTTAATAAAAAACTTGGAGTTGCGCATGATTGTATCCCAACATTTAAAGAAGTTCAAAAATTTTATGAACAATTTCGGGCTAAATGTAAAAAGACCAGCGAAGAAGAAAGAAAAATGAATAAAGAAAAAGGATGTGTAAAACCTGCTGATGGAACTCCTAAAAAATGTGTTATTAATGTTGTTAAATGTAAAGAAGGAGATGTTACTAGAAGACATAACTCTATAGTATACGATAATTCAACAAGTGTTTTGGATAACTCTGAATTATTAAAAGGTGTTACTAATTGGAAAAATTGGATTGTTCCATTTGTAATTTTGCTAATATTAAATATTTTCTTTGTTAGAAGAAGTTAATAATTATTTAAGTAGGTTTTCATAAGAAGAATTTCTCTTTCTTGATTATAAATTATGTCTTTTGCTAATCGATATAATTTAGCATCTTTTTTAACAGCTTCGTTTTCAATAAGTTTATTTGTAGTTGTTAATGCGGTAGAATGATGAGGTATCATTCTTTTCAACCATTGTTTTGTTGTTACAAATAATTGTCCTCTTAATAAAAATTTAGTAGTGAAAATAGACATGAGTATACCTATAATAAATATTTTTGAGTCAAAATGTCCCATCTGTAAATAATGAACTATTTGATGCCCCCAAACCATGTTAGACGCCATCATAATACCTCCATAAAATAAAGTAGTAGAATTATAAAGATGATTAAATTCGTATGCTAGCATACTCATAGGATTAAAAAGCATTCCTATAATAACCATAACGATAAACATTATTAGTTGGTCTTTGAATGAATTCATTTTACTATTAATAAATATAATTTTATATCTCATAAATAAAATTATTTTTTTATATTAAATGAACAATACAACTTTTATATTGTTAACTATGTTAGTAATTTGTTGGACTCTTAATCCATTTTTAAAGAAATTAATGGGTTCTAAATTACCTGCGAATGAAAACATGATATTTAACCACTCTCTATGCACAATTATTATTTTCTTTTACACAACTTATTTATTACTTAATCATAAATGTGACATATCAAAAATTAAGGCTCTTAGTAAGAAGGATATAATGCTTGGTATAATTACTTCCATTATAACTGTAGCTTCATCGCTATTACTTATTAAGATACTTCAAGAAAACGAAGCTTCACAAGTAATGCCTCAAATTCAACCGTGTGTATTATTATTAACATTGATTATAGGATATTTTATATTTAATGAAAAAATGACAAAAAATAAAATTATAGGAGCAGGAGTAATAACAACCGGCTTATTCATAATTAATAAAAAAGATTAATCCCTATACCTAAATTTCTCTCTTTGTTGTGCCGCACAATATGGTTTAGAGTAATCACCTATATTTGCAAAATCAAAATTAATAACATGGGTTCCACTATCTTTTGTTGATACAAGTATAGCATACTCTTTTAATACTTTGGGAGGTCTCATTTTAAGAAAATAATTTGCCTCATAATGGTCTTCTAATTCATTCATAATTAGATCAAGAGTTTCTTTGTTATTATTTATTACATTTAATCTCAAAGATTTAATTAACTGAGTTTTCCAATCTGATATTATATCGATACCTAAGTCTGTAAAAGAATCAATTCTATTAAGAAATCTTCTATATAAATAGTCTATATCAGTTTCCTTATATACTTTATAGGTGGTTTTAATACCTATACTTAGCATATATTTATTAATCTTATCGATTTTATCAGGAGATAAGCTTTGTATATCTACACTTTGTTGTTCTTGATTTCCAAAATGTATTACCAGTCCCATAGTGTACATCTTTCTCATACTCTCAAAAATATCTTTAGCATTATTTCTAACATCTGTTAAAGATAATTTATAATGGAATGGTTCTTTCAGCTCGGCCTTAAATAATTCTTCAAGAGTTCCTATTTTATCTTCATTAGCAGACATTATATATATTAATAAATAAATTTTTTATTAAAATATAATTTATTACTTATGAAATTGAACACCATCCTCCCCATGTAGAAGGCTCATCTTCATCAAGATTTATCTTTTCAACTTCAGGAGAATTATCTTGTAAGTTTATTAAATCTTCTTTAGGTTCGTCTTTATTATTTGTCTTGGATACTACTGTTTCAATTATATCATCAACAATTTTTCTTGCTGTAGATTCTATTTCTGAAGTTTCATTTTCATGAATAATTATTTTTGGAGCTGATATATTTTTCTCAATATTATAAATTGTTTCAAAATTAGATTCATTTCCTACGTAATCTTTAATTATATCTAGTTTATTTTCCTCCTCAATTGTTAATAATTTATGACCATTTTCAAGATCAGATAAATATCCTTCAGTAAGTTCTGTTTCTTCAATAAGTGGAACATCTGTATATTTAATTTCACGTATTAGGTTTTGAGGAGTAATAATATCATATTTAAGTTTTGATGGAATAACAACTGTGTATTCGCGTGTAGTTAAATCATAATCATATTGCTTAAGTGTTGTTAATTCCTTAAATACATGTCTTCTATTTTGACTGTTGAAGTATTGGAAAACAAGTGTTTTTCTATCTATATTTACAACATCTCCTTTAATAAGTTTAATTTTGGAAGCAGTAGTATCATTTTCAATTTCTTTTGATTTATTTTTAATCCAATCTCTTTGTTCATATTGATAATCTAATTCATCATCTACATCATCAAAATCATCTTCAAATCTTTTAACAATATTTTTATTATCAAAGTTATTATTGATTAAAAAGTCAGATGGTTCGTATTTGAATTGAAACATAGGGTTAAGGTATGGATTACGAGCTATTGAACCTGGATAATGACTCATAGAAGAAGGTAATTTATAAGATGAAATATCATATTTACTTTTTCTATTACTATAGATAGGTCTATATTGGTTAGCATAAGCGGTATCAATAGGTGGTAATACAACAGGATATTTACTTAATTTATTATTATACCACAGGTTATTTTTGAATTTAGAGTTGGTAGTTCTATTTTTTTTTGAGGTATTATATGAATTATACATATAATATATCATATATTTTAATTAAATTAATTTAAATTTACCCTGAATTTACGCTGAACACATTAAACATTCTTCTTCTTTAGGTTGATTTTGAACTTCAATACTAAATGTTTGTGCCTTTGTGA